>Ga0164243_10010564_pt1 | contig 13254 bp, 7 predicted proteins | sample OricompcompostOP_FD_108781 | JGI IMG/M metagenome (GOLD analysis project Ga0164243, IMG submission 108781) | Organic Plus compost microbial communities from Emeryville, California, USA - Original compost - Organic plus compost (OP) | ecosystem: Engineered > Solid waste > Mixed feedstock >... | reverse complement strand
GCCCCGCCGCTGCCCGTGCGGGTCCACCCGCCGCTGCTCGGCCAGTTGCTCGACAACCTGCTGGAGAACGCCTGTAAATACAGCGAGGAGGGGACTCCGATCGTCGTCCGGGTCCGGCGGGACGGGCCGTCGGCGCTCGTCGGCGTGGAGGACCGGGGCTGCGGGATCGCGGAGGAGGACGCGTCGCGGGTCTTCGAACCGTTCTTCCGCACCGAGCGGGCGCGCCACGAGGGCCAGCCGGGGGTCGGCCTCGGCCTGGCGGTCGCGGCCCGGATCGCCGAGACGTTCGGAGGCTCGCTCGACCTGCGGAGCGCGCCCGGGGCCGGCAGCCTCTTCCTCCTCCGCCTGCCCGAGGCGCCCGACCTCGGACCCCGGCCCGAAACGGCCGGATCGCCCCTCTTGGCGGTTGAGAATTCGGGCGTACCCAGGCCGGTGTGAACAGGGCGCGTCGCCGCCGGCGCCGTAACACGGGGGAAATCATAATGTAGTCATCATAATTTTTTGTTTTCCGCACGTTGCCCCGCCCCCCGGGCAGGACGCCCCCGCGGCCGGTCTCGGCCGCGTCCAGGAAGGACGGATTCGGATGAGTCGCGCACGAGGTTTCGGACGACGTACGGGGGCTTACGCGGCCCTTCTGGTCTTGCTCGGCTCGGCCGCGGCGGGCGCGAGCCCCCCCGAAAGAGCGTTGCCGTTGACGGCCTCCGCCCCGACGGCGGCCCCCGTGGCCGTCCGCGCCCGGACGGCCGACCCGGGATCGCGGCCGCCGTCGGCCTCGACGCTGGTCCCCCTCCCGGACCGGCCCCCGGGGGGCGAACCGGCCGAGCCGCCCCAGCCGAACCCGCCCGCGGCCTTGACCACGCAGCCGCTCGCGCTGGCCATCGACACGACCCTGATCCCCGGGCGGAAGATCGAGCCGATCGACCTGGTCACCACGCTCCGGCTGGCCGGCGAGCGCGACGTGGACATCGCCATCGCCCGGCAGCGGATCAGCCAGTCCCTGGCCGAACTCGACCGCGCCCGGTCGCTCTGGCTCCCCAGCCTCTTCCTCGGGCCGACCTACTACCGGGCCGACGGGCAGGTTCAGACGGTCACGGGCGAGGTGATTAACGTGAACCGCAGCTCGCTGTTCCTCGGGGGGACGGCCACGCTCCCCAACGGCTTCCCCGCGCCGTCGGCGGGGACCGGCTACCCGCAGTTGAACAGCCTGAGTTCGGTCCTACGGATCTCCGACATGATCTTCGAGCCCCTGGCGGCGCGCCGGGTCGTCGCCGCGAACCGGGCGGGGCTCCAGGCCCGGACCAACGACGCGCTCTTGCAGGTGGCCGAAGCCTACATGGACCTCCAACTGGCCAGCGGCCGGCTCGCCGTCGCGCGGGAGGCGGCCGGCAACGCCGAGCTGCTGGTGAAGATCACCGAGTCGTACGCCAAGTCGGGCCAAGGGGTCGAGGCCGACCACCGCCGGGCGCTGGCCGAGTTTCGGCACCAGCGGAAGCTCATTCAGGCGTCGTCGGGCCAGCTGCTCGTCGCCTCGGCGAATTTGATCCGCCTGCTGGTCCTCGACGCCAAGGTCGTGGTGGCCCCGGTCGAGCCGGCGGAGGCGGTCCTCTGCCTGATCCCCGAGACCGTGCCGCTCGACGACCTGGTCGTCATGGGCCTGAGGAACCGCCCCGAGTTGGCCCAGTCAAAAGAGTTGGTGCAGGCGGCGGTCGTCCGGCTGAAGCAGGCCCGCCTGCGCCCGCTGATCCCGAGCGTCTCGGCCACCTACGCCGGCGGCGGCCTGGGGGGCGGCCCCGACTCGTTCTTCGGCAACTTCGGGGCCCGCGGCGACTTCATGGCCAGCATCTTCTGGGAGCTGCAACACCTCGGCTTCGCCGACGTCGCCGTCATGCGCCGGAACGCCGCCGAGAAGCGGACGGCGGACCTCGAACTGATCCGCGTCGAGGCCCAGGTGGCGGCCGACGTGGTCGCCGGCTACGAGCAGAGCCTCGCGGCGTCGCGGCAGATCGCCGAGTCGCGGGAGACCGTGAACGAAGCGATCGAATCGCTCAAACTGAACTTCGTCAACATGCAACAAGGGGCCGGTCTGACCCGCGCGCCCCGCCCGATCGAAGTTCTCCAGCCGATCCAGGCCTTGGCCCAGGCCCGGCTCGACTACCTGGATTCGGTCATCACCTACAACCGCGCCCAGTTCCGCCTCAAACGCGCGATCGGCCAGCAGCCCCGGTGAGCCGCGGCGGACCGGTTACTTGATGGCCATGCGGATCTCGTCGAGGACCTGGGGGAGCGCGAGCGAGTAGAGGGCGGCGGCCGCGTCTTGCCGGCCCTTGGTCACGATGGTGTTGATCGCGACGACCTTGCCGTCCTTCGTGACGAGCGGTCCGCCCGAGTTCCCGTGCGAGATCGTCGCGTCGTGCTGGATCCACTGGCGCCCGATCTCCTCGACCGAGACCTTGCTCACGACCCCGGAGGTCAGCGTGAACTTGAAGTCCCTGTTCTTGAACTGAGACCGGACCGACCCGCGCTTCGCGGCCTCTTCCAGCGACTTCTCCTCTTCGGAGAGGCTGAGGGTCGCCGAGCCGGGGAAGCCGAGGGCGAAGACCTGTTGGTTGCGGGTCGGCAGTTCGTCCCGGGTCGCCAGCGCGAGGTACGGCATCCCGGCCGCCGCGATCCGGAGGACGGCCAGGTCGTCGTGCTCGCTGACGTGGATCACCTCGGCCGCCTGGAGGGAGTCGCGGCTCCCGAAGAAGGTCCAGACCTTCGGTTCGATCAGCCGGATCTTCGACAGGTACAGGTCCGCGACCTTATCCGCCGCCTTCAGCCCCACCTTTTCGAACACGGCGACGAGGAGGCTGCGGAACTCGTCGACCAGGGCGTCTTTATCCATCCTCTGGCGCTGGTCGGCCTCATCGACGACGTGTTTATTCGTGAGCAGATGTCCGCGCGGGCTGACGGCGAAGCAGGTCCCGGTGCTCACGACCACGTCGAACAGGGTCCCGTCCTTCGCGGTGACGGTCCAGCCGCAGACGACCAGGCCGATCGCCTTCTCCAGCCGGTCCTGGTCGTCGACGCTCCGGATGACGAGCTTGTCGGGCTGTCGGCCGAACCCCCCGCGGGCGGCCAGAATGCCGGCCGCCCCCGCCCCCAGGGCGAGCAGCCCGAGTGCGCCGACGAGCGCCCGTCGGGACCTCTTTACGCCGCCGCCGGGGGCGTTGACCGTCGGCCCGGGGAGCGTCGGGGGGGCCGGGGCCGGCGGCCGCGCGGCGCCGGCGAAGTCGGCGACCGACGAGGCGGGGGACCACGCCGGTAAGCCGTCGCGCCAGACGAGGACGTCCGGCTGGACCTGCCCCTGGGAGATGAGCGCCCGGACCGCGGAGGCCGTCTCGGGGCCCTTCGTCTCGGCCCCGAGGAGGTAGTACCACTGGGGCGGTTCGGCGGCGGCCGCGGTCGGTACGGGAAGCTCCGGCTGCAACTCGATCAGTCCGCGCGACCCCCCGTCGTCCCGCGCCTCCTCGGGCGCGAACAGGCCGGGGACCGTCTCGGCGCTGACCCAGGAGGCCCGGTCGGTCGAGACCATGTGGAAGCGCGCGAGGCGGTTGCTTCTTTTTTTATCTTTCAGCTGCGCGAGCGTGAACGGGCCCGTGATCCGGTTGCGGTCGCGGATGTAGTACGAGTCTTGGCTCATCGGTCTTCTCCCGGGCGGACCCTGGGGTGTGGCAGGCGTTGTCGGTCGGGGCGGGGGTGGTTCATTGTTATTGGACCTTGGCGTCCTTGCCGCCGCGGTCTTCGACGGGGTCGCCGTCGCGCTTCACGATCAGGCGGTACTCGTAGCCGAGCGAGATCAGGGTCGATTTGAAGTCTTGGAACACGTCGAACGAGTCGGCGTTCAGCACGACCTCAAGGTAATAGAACGCCGGCGGGAACCGCTTCAGCCGCGACTCGACGGCCCCCCGGTCGGACTTCCCGCGGCCGAGGGGGAGACCGGCGTCGCGCTTCGGGACCGTCGTGTAGCCCGCCTCCGTCTCCTCGGCGACGAAAAATTCGTCGGTGTTCAGGCCGGTGCGGCGGTTGGAGCGGTCGTAGCGGTGCCAGACGTAAAGGCGGCCGTAGCGGACGATCAGGGCGATCGGCTTTTTCGTGGTCGAATGGAGGAGGCCGCCGCCGGCCTTCGCCGCGTCGTCGCGCCGGGCTTTTTCCAGGGCCTCGCGCGCGGCCTGGTTGGCCCGCCGCGCCTCGTCGAGCGTTTTTTCCAGGGAGCGGGCCGACGCCTCGTTCCGGGCCGCCGTTTCCGCGGTCTGCGCCGTCTCCGCGACGACCGCCTCCCCTTGGCCGACGATCCGGTCCCGCTCGGCGGCCAGGGCCGCGACGCGCGACGTCAGGTCCTTGATGCGGCGGTCGGCGTTCGGGTCGACCGCCGCCTCGCGGGTGCGGACGAGTTCGCGGAGCCCGGCGACCTCGGCCTGGACGACTTCGAACTCCTCGCGCCGCGCGCGGACCTCTTCCGCCGCGGCTTCGGGGTCGGCGGCCTCGCGGTCGCCCGCGAGGTTCATCAGCAGGACGACGAGGATGCCGATGAACAGCACGCCCCCGAACGTGTTGCAGAGGGTGTCGAGGAGCAGTTCGAGGCTGTCGGGCGGCGGGGGCCTGCGGCGTCCCACGGGTTGCGGCTCCGTATCTTATTCGGGCGGCGTGACCGCCTCGTCTTCCCCAACGGGCTCGAACCCGAAGGCCCGGCCTTTCGTGGAGAAGAGTCCTTCGATGTGCTGGAACCGGTGGATCCCGCTGGGGCGCACGACGAGCAGCAGGTAGCTCCCGGCCACGTCGGGCTCCGAACTCCACCGGGCGAAGCGGCGCGTGGTTTCGTCGGGCCGTTCGGGGTCGGGATCGCCGGACGCCACGGGGAAGCTGGGGGGCGTCGCCTTGATCTTGAGCGGGGCGGCGGTGATCCGCGTGCCGCTGACGTCGATGAGCCAACCCCCTTGCGGCGGCACCCGGCCGACGAGCCCCTTCGGCTTCTTCGCCTCCTTGCGGAGTTCTTCCGTCTCGGCGTCGAGCCGTTCCGCCTCCGCGAGCGCGTCTCGCAGGTCGAACAGCGCGGCCTCCGAGGCTTCGCGCTTCCGGTTCGCGTCGTCCCGTTTTTGGGTGAGCGTTTGGTTCTTCTTCGCCGCGGCGTCGACCTCCTCTTTTGCGTACGCCACGCGCCGGCCCAACTCGGCCTCCGTTAGCGCGGATGTGGAAACGGGGGCGGCGGCCCGGGCGCGCAGCGCGTCGCGCTCGGCGGACAGCGCCGCGGTCAACTGTCGCAATCTGTCCGCGGCGTCGTCCGCGACCGAGGCCGCCGAGCGGCCGTCGTGTTCGATCAGTTCAAGGGCCAGCATCAGGGTCACGAGCAGAAGGATGCCGGTGACCGACGTGATGATGTCTTGAAAGGCGAACAGGGAGATTACTGGACCCTCCGCGCGGCGACGTCTCATGGGGCGTCGTCCCTGAGGGGTTCGAGGGGGAGGAGGCGGAGCCGGCCGACGACGTGGCGGAGGCAGTAGTCGTGGCAGGCGTCGAGGAACTCCTGCTCGGCGACCTTCAGCGCCGTCATCGCGAGTTGGATCAGGAGGGCCGCGACCAGCCCTTCGAGCGTCGTTTCGAACGCCTCGGTCAGCCCCGCGGTCACCTTCTGGAGTTCAGGTTTCAACTCCGCAATCTGGCTCGCGCCGGCCAGCACGCCCCCGAACCCGCCGATCGCCTTCGAAAGGCCGAGCACCGTGCCGATGAAGCCCAGGACCGGGATGGCCCAGATCAGGCCCTGGAGGAACAGGTAGCTCGTCTCCATGCCCGCCTCGTCGTTCTCGGCCTGCGACCGGAGGATCTCGTCGACGTCGGTGATCCGGCCGAGGTTGCGGAGGTTCGAGAGGGCCACCATGATCCGGTTGAACAGGACGAAGTGCCGGTGGTCGTCCACGGTCTCGTAGATCGCGGCGGAGACGTACTCGACCGTCGCGGGCGAGAGGACGAAGTCGGGGTCCGGGGGGACGACCAGGTAGCCGAGCGCCCGGCGCTGGAGGCGGAGCTTGAGCCACTTCACCACCAGGATCGCCACCGCCCAGCAGGTGAACGCGGCGATAATCGGCGGGATCTCGCCCCCCTTGATGAACATGATTGAAAGCCGGCTCTTGGGCCAGGCCATCAGCGCGAGATAAAAGGCGCCGGTCCCCAGGGCGCCGAGGAGCGCCGCGAAAAACGCGTTGACCCGGGTGAACCGCCCGCCGTTGAACAGGCAGACCTGCTCCGGGTCGCTCCGCGACCAACTCAGGGGTACGGCGGCGACGCCGCCCGCGGGGTCGTTCATGAGGCCGCACCTCCCGCTGCCGTGTCCGTCTCGATCATTGCCCCTCGGCCTCCTGAACCTCCGCGAACACCGGCCGGCCCGCCGCCAGGGATTTCGGGTCGTCGCCGACCGTTTTCACCTCGCCCCCCGCGAGCGAGCCGATCCGCGCCCAGACGGCCGGGCGGCCGGGGACGACCACCCAGAGGTCGGCGTCCTGGAACGCTTCGGGGACGCTCCCGAGCCGGCAGGTCCACCCCCCGGGCTCCTTGACCAGCCAGCCGACCGGCCGGGACTCCAGGCCGACCGCCCGGTCGAGGTCGGCGCCCGCCTCCCGGGCCTCTTGCAGCACCTTTTGGAAGTTCGGGAGCTGCGCGACCGCGGCCGCCGCCTTCTTCCGCTCGGCCTCGACCCGCGGGTCCGCCGGCGCCATCCACGGCGAGAGGTCGTCGACTTTTTTCAGGTCGTCGACGACCTTCGTCAGCGGCCCTTTCAGGAGGACGCTCCCCTTGCCCGCCGACGCGGCGACCCGCGCGAGGATGTTGGCCTGGAGGAGCCGGTCGATGTCGGGGTCCTCGCGGACCCGCTGGAGGATCTTGACCATCCCCTCCTCCCAGGCGAAGTCGGCGGGGCCGGAGGACAACAGCTTGGCCACGTCCTCCGCGATCTTCCGCTGGGGCGACGGGCCGTTCGAGGCGACCTCGATGCCCAGGACGGACCACTCCCGCAGCTTCGACCGCAGGTCGTGCGAGGCGACGTAGGCGATCTTCTGCCGGACGGTGTCGCCCGCGTCCAGGTCGAACGGTGTCTGGGAATAGAAGCGTTTGCCGTCCGTCGTCTTGAGCATCCAGAACTGCATGAACGGCTTTTTGAAGAACTCGTCGAGCGACGCCCGCTCCTGCTCCCGCGCGACGGCCGCCTCGACGGCCTCCCCGAGCCGCCGCGCCGACTCCACGTCGGGCCCGTCCTTGAAGTCCTGCTGGTAGGCCTTAACCGCCCCGGCGAGTTCGCGGGCGACCGAGGGCGAGCCCAACCGGCCCCGCGCGGCCCGCCAGCGGCGGGAGACGTCGAGCCAGGCGAGGGCGGCGTCCCAGGTCGTGCGCTCCTCCAGGCACGACTTCAAGGCGGGGGTCAGCGGGTCGTCGGGGAAGATCGCCATGAACGACTCGACGGCCTTGACGTAGCCCGCCGAATTCCGAACGGGGTCCTGCGACTCGGGGGCGAGGGCCAGCGCCATCCCGGCCTCGGCCTCCTTCCGGCTGACCATGCGGCGGACGACCCGGGCGGCCTCGTCGAGCCGCTTGCCGAACAGCCCGACCCGTGCCCGGAGCGCCTCGCTGCACCCCCCGGCGTCGCCGGCGAGCCCGTCGTACGCGGAGCGGGCCTGGTCGAGGAGCGTCGTTAACTCTTCGGGCGCCGTGGCGCGCTGGATGCCGTCTTCGACCTCCTTGACCTGTTCCTCGGTCGACGCGACCCGCGGGAGGATCTCCTCGTCGCGCTTCGCCAGCACCGCCCGCCAGGCCCGTTGGCGGTCTCGGACGACGCGGGTGACGCGGGCCTTTTCCTCGTCCGACGCGGCGAGCGAGGTGGCGCGGGTGAGCGCCTCGGGGTCGTCCGCCGACGGCTCGGCCTGTTCGGCCTCCTCAAGGGCGCTGGTGAACTCGGCGACGCGCTTACGCTCCCCCTCGGCGCCGGCCTCCAGCCGCGCCTTGAGCGCGATCAGATCGGCCGACGCGGCGAGACCGGGCTCGGCCGCGGTGACCTGGGCGACGTACGCGATGGCCTTATCGAACTGCCGGTCGCGGCCGAGCCGCTCCGCCTCCTCGACCGTCCGGGCCGCCTGCCCGCGGAGCGACTGCTGCCGGACGTGGTAGAACCCGACGGCCCCCGCCGCCGCGGCCGCCGTCAGGACGCCCGCCAGCGCGAGCCGCATCCGCCGCTTCGATGCCAGCGAGAGCACGTCGAGTCGGGCCTGAAGGCGGGTCTGGAGGGTCGCGGGGAGCGCCTTTTCGTGCCGCCTGGCGGCCGCGGCGAGCCGTTCCAGTTCGGGGCGGTCGGCAAGGCCGTCGAGCGCCTGTTCCAACTCGTTGACGGCGCGGCGGTATTCCTCCTCCCTGGCGAACCGCTCGTCCTGGTCGTCGAGCCAGTGCAGGGCCGGCTCGGCGTTGACGAGGATCGGGTCGTCGGCCGCGAGGTGGGCGGCGGTGACGTGTTCCCGCCACCGCCGCCGCGCCTCAAGGCCGGCCGCGACGTCGAACGCGGCGAAGGCCTCGTTCAACTCGTTCCCCAGGATTTCCAGGGCGCGCCGCGCCTCCGCGCGCCGGACTCGGCCGGCGAGCGATTTCACCTGCTGGATCAGCGGTTGGGGCGGCGGCTCGCGCCAGGTCGGCTCTTGCAGTTCGTGGACGAGCTTCAGCAGGCCGTCGCGGTCGCGCCTGGCGGCGGCCGCGTCCGCCTCGTCGGCGATCTCGCGGAGGCGGACTTTTTGATAGGCGCGGAGGTCGTCTTCCCAATTCACGTTGTTCGGGTCGAGGGCGGCGATCTGGTTGAGGACCACGATCCGCTGCGGCAGCCCGGCGCGGGCGAGGGCGAGCCGGCGGTGCTGCTTCATCAGTTCGGCCAGCGGGTCCTCCAGGGCGTACGCCTCGTTCAGCGACTCGGCGGATTCGAGGAACAGCGCCGGGGGCGACTTCAACTGGTAGGAGAGCGTCGTCTCGACCCAGTCGGCCCTCTCGGGGAAGTCGAGGGCGGCCACCAGTTCGAGGAGGTTCGGGTTGGCGTCGGCCGCGTGGATCGCCTCGGCGCGGAGCCCCTGCTGGAGCAGCCGGTCGCACTGCCGGAGCCTCTGGTTCGCCTCGGCGCAGGCCTCGGCGTACGCCTCCGCGAGCCCCCTCAGGCCGTCGTTCCGCGTCTGGTCCTCCGACCGGAGGAAGGTCCGGATGTCGTCGACGACCTGCTGAATTTCCGCCATGACTCGATACCCCGCAGTTCCACGACCGCCCTTATTGTCCCACCCTCGCGACTTCGACCGTCTGGCCGTCCACCTCGATCGTGAGGCGAAAACTCAACCGGAAGTAGTAGCAAACTTCCACCTTCTTCAAAGCGTCAAGCTCTCCCGTGAGCTCTTGACTCCTTTGCAAAGCTTTTTGGATCTCGTCCGGTTGTGAGGTCATTCCGTTGGAGATTTGAGACAGGGTTCTCATTTCGTTAACCAAAGCGGTGATCTTCTGATTGACCACGTTGGGGGGTGGATTGAACGTGACCAGGACGCCCGCCCGTGCGTCTTCTCGGTCCGGGTTTGCGGGTGAAACCGTGGCTTTGACATTCGGATTTGGTGTTTCGAACGTGTGCTCAAACTTGGGTGAATTCGGAACGGGCTTTAGCGGGATCTTGTCGGGTTTTGGCCCTGCTCCCGCCATTTGTAATCGAACGTCTTGGAGTTTGACGGCCGTGGACGGGGCTTTCTCGTAGGGCTTCCAGCCGATTCTGAACTTCGAAGACTCGTTCGCGAATTTATGTCTTCTGAGGTCGGCCTCGACATCGAACGCCTTTTCCGTGTGCATCGTCCGAAGCAGGTAGCACTCCCGAGATCCGTCCGTCCAGGAGACCGTCAGCAAACAGTCCCGGAGCGAATCACACGCCGGCTGCATCGACTCATTCGCCGCTTCCCCGATCCACTGGATATAAAGGCCCGAATTCCTGACCGAGAATTGGGCGACCTTTCTCGACTTGAGGCCGGTGCCGTAGGGGTCCTTTGTCCTGAATCCGGCCGGCCAGCGCCCCCACGTCGGCGTCAGCGACCAGCGCTCGCCGGGGTCGATGTCCGTTGAGTCCACAACCCCCCGGAGTTCGAGTTTAGGAGCGACCCCGGCCGGCTTGGGGCTGAGGTTCGCGATCCGAACCTCGCCGCTGCTCTTCGGGTCGGGGAGCGGGTTGATGACGTATTTGATCTCTAACTTCTGGCTTTTCTCCGCCGTTCGATCGGGGGCGGTGTCTGGGGCAGCGTTCGGGCCGGTTTGCCCTTTGTCGTCACCGTCGATGACTTCCGATTCGACCGCCGCCTTGGCCTTTTCTCCTTGCTTTGGGCCGGTAACGATCGGCGTGGCGGCGGTTGCGTCCTTGGTCACAGGGGCTTCGGCGACGTCCTTTGCGGGGATCTCCTTCCCCTCCGCGTCCGACGGCGGGTCTTTCGCATGGTCGTCGGTCTTTTGGGGGTTATCACCGTCGGGCCGAGCCGGGGGCTTGTTCGGGGTACGGGCCGCGTCACGGGTCGTTTTTTTCCCGGCGGCCTTCCGAGGCGGTTTCGCTACGGTGGTCGACTCGGGTGAATCAACCGCTACGGCCGGCTCGGGCGGGGCGATGACGGCCACGGCGTCCCGCTTGGCAACGGGCGGGGAGGGAGGAGGCGGTGTCGGCTCGGGACGCGGACGGGCCGTCCAGAGGTAGACGTTGCCGGCGAGGAGGGCGAGGTTCAGGGTCGTGGCGGCGATGATCAGGGGGCCGGCGAGCCGTCGTTTCGAGGGCGTCGACCGCGGGGAATAGGCCGGCTCCGGGCGCGTCGAGGAGGCGGGCGGGGGGGGCGGGGCGACGCCGTAGAGGGGGGCCTCGGGGGGGGCCGAATGGGGTCGGGGTTTATGGGACGGGGGGGGCGTGGCGCGGCCGGCGGGGGTGAAACCGGGGGAGGGGTCGCGGGGCGCGGGGGGTTGAGGTGTTGAGACCGCGGGCGCCTCGCCCGTGCGGGCCTGGTGGACGAGAGGCCCGCCGGCGGGGGGGGCGGGGGCGGCGCTCAGGTCGACGATCAGGGCGTCGAGCACCCGGCGGGCGTGGCGGGCTTCCGGGGAGTCGCGCAGGACGCCGCGGACGGTGCAGACGAGGTCGGCGGGGAGCTTGGTGAAATAAGTACTGAAGTTGACATGCCAGCGCCGCGAGGGGGGGAGCAGGGCGAGCGCTTCGGCGAGCAGGGGGAGGAGTTCGACGCCCGGCTCGTAGACGAGGAAGATCGGCCGCTTCGGCGTTTCGAGCAGCGACTCGGCGACGACGCCCCCCCAGCCGGCGTCGCCGGTGACGTCGCCCCAGTGGGAGCAGAGGCCCGGGGCGCGGTCGCCGCGGGGGGCCGGGCGGCCGACGTCGAGGATGCGCGGCTCGCCCGACCACGACGTGCTCATGAAGCCCGGCCGGCCGAGCAGCCAGGCGGGGCCGCCGGCGGGAAGTTCCGACTCGTCGAGGACGACGTGGTGTGCGTACTTGTTCGTCCGGTCGGTGTGGTCGAGGCCCGAGTCGCAGACGCGCGAGAGGATGCTCGCGGTCCGCCCGCCGAGGTCGACGCGGAAGTGGGAGTAGACGACCGGGTTCCGGCCCGCGTTCGGGTCGTGCGGGGGGTAGACGTGGCGGTAGCCGCTGAGGCTCTCCAGCCGCTCGACCAAGGGGCCGACCATGCCCAGCGTCGAGGCCACCGTGCAGTAGCCGCTGCTCCCGGGACGGAGTCCGCGGGGGGCCGACGTGTAGTGCAACTCCTGCGTCATCGCTCTCGCTCCTCCCCGGAGGCGGACCCTGGCCGCGCGGCGTCGCGCGGGGGCCGCCGGGCTCACGCCCGTTCGACCGTCTTCGTCAGCCCTTGACGCCGCCAGCGCCCCGCTTGATGCGGGGGATCAACTTCGGCAGGACGAGGTTGAGGCCGTACACCATCGGCACGGTCACCCAGTGGGGCCGGATGTTCCGCGGGCGGATCCCCATCTTGCCGCTCTGCGGGTGGGGTTCGAGGCGCTCGCCCAGGGAGCTGACGGCGACGTACGTGACCTTCGTCGAAAAGTCTTCGGCCGCCGAGACGATCTCGGGGCAGTATTCGAGCATGAGCCGCCGGATGGCCTGGGACTGTTCGAGGACGGCCTCGGAATTCAGGCCCCCGAGCCCGTCGCGGGTGACGACGTAAGGGTCGTCCGCCGGAACGGTTTCGAGCAGGTGGGCCCACTCGTCGCTCTTGGAGAGGACGACGATCAGCGGCTTGTCGTGCCGGGCGTTCGAGGCGAGGCCGGCGTGGCGCCGGACCCGCGCGGCGGCCTCGTTGAGGATCGTCTCCTGGCGGCTGAGGCGGTCGCGCTCGTAGGCGGAACTCCCCCCCTGGATGTTCCGGCAGCGGGCCCGGAGGCGCTGGTCCTGCGTCGGGTCGAACAGGCAGAAGAGCAGTTGCGACCGCGCCAGGTGGCGCGTCGCGGGGGTCGACGACTTGTCGCCGCCGGGGAGGAAGTGTTCGCCGGCGTTGTCGTAGACGCAGAGCACGTGCGAGAGCCGCGCGGCCTCGTGGGCGTACGGGTGGCCGGCCTGGGGGCGGAGCGAAAAAATGAACGGGCGGACGTAGCTGACCGTCTGCCGGCCGTAACGGACGGAGTCGTAAAGGTCGCCCTGTTCCTCCGTCTTCTTGATGAGGCCCCCCAGGGGGACGACCTCGTCGGGCGTCGGGCTGAGGAAGAGCGACTCTTCGTAGGCGTTCAGCGAGCTATTGGAGGTCGTGTCGACGTCGGTGAACGAGGTCGCGAACCGGGTCGAGAGGACTCGCCTCAGGTGCCAGGTCATCGAGGCGAGGAAGAACGACTTGCCGCTCGTCGGCGCGCCGAGGATCGAGACGAACAGCGGCTCGACCTCCGTGAGCACGCGCGGGACCGACAGATGGCAGCGCGGGCAGGCGAGCGTCGTACAGGTCATCCCCCGGGCGTCGAGCGCGTTCCCCTCCGGGGTGAACCGGCTCGGGAGGAACCGCAACTGGTGGTCCGACGTAAGCTTCGGGTCGCCCAGCAGTTCGAGGTGCTCGGAGACCCAGAGCACCTGTTCCGGCGGGAACCGTTCCCAGCAGTGGGGGCAGGTGACCTGTGGCAGTAGCGGGACCCCGGCCCCGGCCGCGCCGGGCGTCCGTTGCGAAGCGGTTGAAGTCGACATTGGGGGGG
>Ga0164243_10010563_pt1 | contig 13255 bp, 13 predicted proteins | sample OricompcompostOP_FD_108781 | JGI IMG/M metagenome (GOLD analysis project Ga0164243, IMG submission 108781) | Organic Plus compost microbial communities from Emeryville, California, USA - Original compost - Organic plus compost (OP) | ecosystem: Engineered > Solid waste > Mixed feedstock >... | reverse complement strand
GTCAGTTCCTTGGAGATGACTTTCAGCACAGCGACTCGGGCTTGGGACATGTCCCGGACTGTCACCTATGTCCCGATTCATGTGTCGCGTATCAGGTGTCGCCTATGTCGTGAACCCAGGCACCCTATCCTCCGCAGCGCTGACCAGCGAAACGCCGGGACTGGACCTCCCGAGGTCCGGTCCCGGTCTAGGTTCTAGTCGCATTTTGACTAAGACTACGGCGTTGCTGAAGTAACGACTCGAGAGTCGATCGCTGCGATTTCAGGCCATTTCTGAACTCCGGCGGCCTTTGGCGAACGCCGATCAACGAACCGCGCGTCGATGCAGCGCTGAATCGGAGAACCAGTCCGATTCGCGAGTGACGATTTGGCGCAATGCGCTTAGCGTGGGTCTCGTTCGAAGGCTCAAACGTTGAAGTTCTCAGTTGGCTTCCCAGCGTCACGGCTGGCTAGTCGCGCCGTGTAAAAGCTCGGGAATGGACGTGCACATCGAAGATTGAGCTAAGTCTTCGGCCTCAGCCCATCGATGACGCACTCAGATCGGTCTTGATCGCCTCGGCGGTCCGACGCATCGCCTCGGTGACGGGATCGATGTGTGCTGGCGTCAGTTCCGCGCTGAGCGTCGACACGTGGAGGGCGGCGCAGATCCGCTGGTCCGGGCCCCACACCGGGACTGCGAACCCCGCAACTCCGACGAAGCTCTCCTGGTTGGACACGGCGTACCCCAGCCTCACGACGCGGCGGAGCTCGGCTTCGAGGTCGCGTCTCGTTGTCAGCGTGTGCGCGGTCAGGGCTGGGTAGGACTCCTGGGTGAGTGCCTCCCGCTGAAGAGTCTCGTCGAACGCGGCCATGAGTTTGCCAGCAGCCGTGCAGTGCAGATGGAGACGTCGCCCGAGTCCGACGTTGACCTTGACCTGGCTCCGTGATGCGTAGCGGTCGGTGTAGACGACACTGCCACCTACGTTCGCCGCGATGTAGACGTCCATCGTGAGCTGCTGCGCAAGGTCGGCGAGGTGCTGGTGGCCGATCGTGCGCACGGTCAGGGACTCATTCGCCCGGATGCCGAGCTTCACCATGCGCGGTCCGAGGACGTAGACGCGGTCGCGTTGCCGAGCGACGTCGAGCTCGACCAATCCATTCATCAAGTCGTGGGTGCTGCTCAGAGGGATGCCGAGATTTCGGCTGATGTCGCTCAGGGAGCTGCCTGAAGGCTGCTCGATGAGAAAGTCTGCGACTTTGAGCATGCGGCCGAGGCGGTCGACCTGCATCGGGCCCTCCTAGCGATAAGTGGCCAAGTGCGAGTCCGATCGTACCCCAGGGTTCGTGTTTTCGGATCAACAGTTCAGAAGCTCGAATACGTGTAGATCTCGTCGAGGGGTTTCGAGTTTGCGGAGGGGGCTTGCATGTCTGAGGGGCCATGGTCACGATTCACAGGTACGAAACTCAGATTCGAACTTACGAAGGTGGAGCGGTTCATCATGTCATTGGGATCTGCTGCGCTGGTGTCGACCGAGGGAAAGCCTCTCGGCGACGTGACCGTGTTGGATCTGTCCTCCCGTGGACGACGGTACTGCGGTCGACTGATGGCGCACCTGGGCGCCACCGTGGTTCTACCGACCGGTTCGTCCGACGACGATCGGGTGTCGACGCTGATGGCATCCGGAGAGGCGGTCGTCCCGACACGGCTCGATGAGTCGACCAGGGCAGAGCTTCTGGCGGACGTCGATGTACTCATTACGGACGCCGGCCCCGCAGCGCTGTGGTCGCGTGGCCTTCACCCTTCACAGCTCGGGGGGTTCCCGAGGCTGGTTCACGTCTCGATCAGCCCGTTCGGTCTCACGGGGCCGTGGGCGGACCGTCCATCGACGGATCTGACCCTGTTGGCTGCTGGCGGTCTGCTGGCGTTGTGCGGCGATGCGGATCGCCCGCCAGTTCGGCCTTATGGCGAGCAGAGCGCTGTCGCCGCCTGCGTTCACGCGGCGACCGCGACGATGATCGCTCTCCTGGCTCGCGACGACGACGGGGTCGGCCAGCTCGTGGACGTGTCCGTCCAGGAGGCGGTCGCTCACTCGATCGAGAACGCCGCGCAGTACTACGACTGCGAGGGCGTGGTTCGACAGCGCAGGGGCGCCGCATCTGCGGAGGCCGGCTCCGGGCTCTTCGAGTGCGGTGATGGCTACGTGTACCTGCTCACGTCCATCGGAGGTGTGCTGCTGGGCTGGGATCGGCTCGTCCGATGGCTCGTGGAAGACGGAGTCGCCGGCGCGGACCGCTTCGAGGAGTCGCAGTGGTCCGATCCGGTGTTTCGGATGAGTGAGGAGGCCATTTCGACGTTCGTCGAGATCTTCGGCCGATACGCGAAGACACGAAGCAAGCTTGATCTCTACATTCGTGGCCAGGCCGAAGGCGTCAGCATCGCCCCGGTCTCAGAGCCCGCAGATCTCCTGGCCAACGAGCAGCTCAGCGCTCGGTCGTACTTCCGTGCTGCGCATGTCGACGACGGGGAGATCCTTGTTCCCGGATCACCGTTTCGCATCGCGGTCGCGGCGGCAACGGGTGCCGAGGAGGCTCGATGATGAGCGGACCACTTGAGGGAATCAGGGTCGCAGACTTCACCTGGGTGGGGGCGGGGCCGTTCCTGACCAAGCCGCTCGCCGATCACGGTGCGGATGTCGTGAAGATCGAGTCGCGGACCAGACTCGATCCGATTCGCTCCGCGCGGCCGTTCATGGACGGTGTCCCGGGCCTCAACCGAAGCGGCTACTTCTCGAACCGGAACTCGAGCAAGCGATCGATGTGCATCGATCTCAAGACTCCGACCGGCCGCGAGGTCGCCTTGAAGCTGATCGCCCAGAGCGATGTGGTGGCTAACAACTTCACGCCCGGCACGATGGACCGGCTTGGGATCGGCTACGAGGACGCCCGGGCGGTTCGGCCCGACATCATCTATCTTGAGATGCCGATGCAGGGCGTGGACGGGCCGTACCGCGACCACCGCGGGTACGGGTTGACGATCGGCGCCATGGCCGGATTCCTCGGACTCGCGGGATGGCCCGACCGACCGCCGACTGGCACGGGCACGAACTACCCGGACCACGTGCCCAATCCGCTCCAGGCGGCGACAGCCGTCCTGGCGGCGCTCCGTCACCGACGGCGTACCGGCCTCGGGTCGTACATCGAGGTGTCGCAGCTGGAGTCGACCATCAACGTCCTGTCGGAGGCGCTCGTCGCCCATCAACTCGGCGAACCCGGCGCCCGCCGCCAGGGCAACGTCGATCGCCATCTCGTCCCGCACGGAGTCTTTCCGTGCAAAGGCACCGATCGGTGGTGCGCCATCGCAGTCGAGACGGACGGGCAGTGGCGCGAGCTGGTGCGGTTGCTCGATGCGAAGGCTCTGGACGACGAGTTCTTCAGCACAGCAGCCGGACGGCGGGACAACGCCGACCTCCTCGACGAGAAGCTCGCACGCTGCACCCGCGGGTGGGATGCGCGGACGCTCGCGGACGTCCTGACTGGGGGTGGTGTCGCCGCAGCCGTGGTCAACGATGCGCGCGATCTGGTGGAAACAGATCCTCAGCTTGCGGCCCGCCAGCACTGGGTCAGTCTGGAGCACCCCGAGATGGGAGCGAGCATCTACGATGCGCCACCGTATCGCCTCTCTCGCACGCCCGGAAGCCTTCGCAGCCCTGCTCCACTGCTGGGTGAACACACCAGGGAGGTCTGCGTCGAACTGCTCGGCATGCCCCCCGACGAGTACGAACGACTGGTCGACGAAGGAGTGCTGGGCTGATGATCTCGACTCGACGACACGGACCGATCGCAGTGGTGACGATCGATCGCCCGGACGCGCTCAACTCGCTCGACCCCTCGGCCATGGTCGACCTCCGAGACGCGCTTGCGGAGGTTCGCGACGACGACTCCGTGCGCATCGGGATCGTCACGGGCACCGGGGACCGGGCGTTCTGCACCGGGGCGGATCTCAAGAACACCTCGCCGCCTTCGAGCTCGTTCGCAGAGGGATACTTCGCCCGCGACGAGGCGGCCGTCGATCACGGGCTGTACCCGCGCTCCATCGCGCTCGGAGAGATGGATCTCCGGAAGCCGATGATCGCGGCCGTCAACGGTCACTGCCTGGGTGGTGGGTTCGAGATGGCGCTCGCGTGCGACCTCCGGGTCGCAGCGGAGAGCGCAACATTCGGCCTCACCGAACCGCGGTGGGCGACGGTGCCCGCGATCGGAGGGATCTCGCGCCTCCTTCGAGCGGTGCCGAGCGCCCTCGCCATGCGCATGCTGCTCACCGGCGAACGAATCGACGCAGCCGAGGCCCACCGCATCGGGCTGGTGAGCGATCTCGTGCCGGTCGGGGGCGCGTTGTCCCGGGCCCTCGAGCTGGCCGAGCAGATCGCGGCCAATGGCCCCCTTGCTGTCCGGGCGGTGCACGAGATGGCGCGACGGTCGTCGAACCTTCCGCTCGATCAGAGTGTCGCCATCGAGCAACTGCTCTGGGGCGTGCTGCGCGACACGGCCGACCGTGCCGAAGGCCGCGACGCCTTCGGTGCGAAGAGGCCACCGCGCTACGAGGGACGGTAGAGAGTGTCTAGACGCCACGACGACTGGATTGCTCAGATCAGGCCGGGCGACACGGTCGTCGTGGCGCAAGGGGTCAGCGAACCGACCCCACTCCTGCGCGATCTCCTGCAAGCCAACCTCGAGGACATCGAGGTGATCGTGGGGTTGTCGCACAGCGACGCCCTCGCCATTCCCTCGTCCTCCACGGTGCTCGGATTCGTCGGCATGGGACCCCTGTCGCGCCCTCCGCGGCTCGGCAACAGTGACGTGATACCGGCGAACTTCGACGATCTTCCTCGTCTGCTCTCGGCCCGCGGCCGCGCGCTCGTCCTCCTCGTGCAGGTCACCGAGGCCGACGCGGCGGAGACGCACGGCCTCGGATTCGCCGTCGATCACACCTACGACCTGCTGGGGGAAGCGCGTCTCGTCGTCGCTGAGGTGAACGCCGAGCTGCCTGACACGACTGCGCCACGGGTCCCCGCGGCTGCGCTGGACGTCATGGTTCCGACCCGTCGGGCTGTACCGCTCGTAAAGTCGCCCGAAGTCGGTCCGATCCAGCAGGCGATCGCTCGCCACGTGGTCAACCTGGTTCCTGAGCGAGCGACCTTGCAGCTCGGCGTCGGCGCAGTGCCGACCGCGATCGGTCGCGCGCTCGCTGACCGCCGAGGACTTCGTGTCCGGTCGACGTTGGTCGGCGACTGGCTGGCCGAGCTGGCTGCTGCCGGAGCGCTGAGAGCGGGGGCGGGAGCCGTCGTGATCGCTGAGGCCGCCGGTTCAGAGAATCTCTACCGCTTCGTCGCGGGCGGAGCAGCCGAGATCGTGCCGGTGTCGAGCGTCGTGGGAGGGATCGCCGCCCACTCGATCGAGCGCTTCGTCGCGGTCAACTCGGCCTTCCAGATCGATCTCACCGGGCAGGTCAACGCCGAGGAAACGACTCGAGGCTACGTCGGCGGAATCGGTGGTCAGACCGAGTTCCTGCGCGCCGCCCAGCGGTCGCGCGACGGAGTGTCGGTCATCGCGCTGCCGTCGCAGACGTCTCGCGGCACGTCTCGAATTGTTCGAGAGCTGTCGCCTGCCTCGGTGACCACCCCCCGTGCCGGGGTCGACTACGTCGTCACTGAGCATGGCGTGGCTGATCTGCGCGGTCGCGCCTTGCGCGAACGCCGGCAGCTCATCGCACAACTGGCGGCACCTGAACACCGAAGCGAACTACTCCAGGGAGCACGATGACCGAATCCACCACGCAAGCGGACAGCCAGGCGCCTGCCGGCGAGGTAACCCTCGCGCGCTCACTCGAGCGCTTCATGGCCGAGCGCGGGGGAGACCCGCGCTACCGGGTGGCGCACCTGCGTCGCGCCGGAAGCGGTCGTTCGAGAGACAACTGGTTGTTCGATCTCGAATCGGCTGACGCGTCACTCCCGCAAAGTCAGCTCATCCTTCGAACCGATCCCGATGGCGGACTGGTCAAGACGGACCGGCGCGTCGAGTTCGAGCTGCTGCGTGCGCTCGAGGGGTGTAACCTGCCCACGCCGACGGCCAGGTGGCTCGACGTCGAAGGAGAAGTCTCGGGCAATCCCGCGTTGATCATGGGCCGCCTCCCCGGCACCTGCGACTATCGCGTGCTGAGCGATGAATCCCGCGCCGTGGAGCAACGAGCCGACTTGGCCAGGAAGTTCTGCGAGATCCTTGCGGCCATTCATGCCGTCGACTGGGCCGCCGCTGGCATCGGCGACCTGCTCCCCGATCCGGGCGAGCAGGCGGCCGCAACCGAACTGGCACGGTGGCTAGCGATCCTGCATCACGATCAGCTAGAACCGTGGCCAGAGCTGGAGTACGCCGCAGTGGTCCTCGGCGAGACAGCGCCGCAATGCCCGACGAGGGTGCTCGTCCACGCCGACTTCAAGCCCGGCAACCTGTTGCTGGACGACACGTCGGTCACTGGTCTGCTCGATTGGGAGCTGGCGCACGTGGGCGATCCGCTCGAGGATCTCGGCTGGGTGACCCAGAGCCTCCGAGCGAGTGAGCACACCGTCGAGGGGGCGTGGACCCACGACGACCTCATCCGCCACTACGAGCTCGTCACTTCCCGATCCGTCGATCGCAGCGCTTTGGCGTGGTGGAACTCGTTCTCTGCGTTCAAGACGGCCGTGATGCAGGTCAGCGGCCTTCGAGCCTTCGTCGAAGAGCGTGCCGATGACCCGTACCGGCCCACTCGTCGGGTGCTGCTCACTCTGCTCGACGAGGTGCTGGACGCCGCACATCTGCGGGGGGGAGACCGATGAGACCGACGATGAAGGAAGATCTGGCCGGCGCCAGCCGGCTGATGCGGCAGGCCGAACGAGAGTCGGGTGCCCCGGGAGCCGTGGTCGAGCTCGTCCGCAACGCCCGGCGTCTCGTCGACCGGGTCTCTGCATATGCGGACCAGGCACCCGGCTTCCTCACGGACGACAACGCTCGACTGACGTGCATCGTGGGGCCAGTTGAAGGAGCTATGAACGCGACGCCGGCCGAGTTGAACGAGGCGCTGCGCGCCGCACTGGTGGAGCGGATCCACGAGCTGCGCGACAGCACCGAGCAGAGACGCGAGATCGGCCTCTACCTGCGTCGCCGTGTCCACGAACAAACCTTCTGATCGAGAGGCCACCATGCCCGAACCAGCAGCGCTCGATGATCACTTCGCCGAGCAGTTCCCGTTGTCGCCCCTGGACGATCATCTCGTCCATCAGACACCCGATCCGATCCGCATCATGTGGACCGGTGATCCCCGCGCCTATGACCGGTACTGGATGGTCTGCCACGACGCGACTGGCGAGGCGCTCGTCGCGGTGGGAGGAAGCCTCTATCCGAACCTCGACCGAGCCGAGGCGTACGCGATCGTCGTGGTCGACGGCAAGCACTCCTCGGTCCGGAGCTTCCGCTCGATCGGGGCGGATCGCGTCGACCTTCGTCTCGGCCCGATCGTCCCCACCGTCGTCCGCGGGCTGCGGGAGTGGAGATTCGTCCTGGAGCCCAACGACTGGGGTATCGAGTTCGACATCACGTTCGAGGACACGACCCGGCAAGTGTTCAGGGAGCCGCTCTCGCGGTCGTCCACGGGCGTACCGCCAGGACGTCGCGGTGACGTCACGAGCGGGTTCGAGAGCTTCGGAAACGTGTCGGGCTGGGTCAAGTCGCATGGTCGACGAGTCGAGATGGGGCCCGGCTCGATCGGAACGCGGGATCGTCACTGGGGCACTGGACGCGGGGTCGGTGGTCCGGCCATGTCGCTCGGAGGCCGACTTCACGTGGGCACGAACGGCAACGCCTTCGTCAAGTTCCCGGAGTGGGGACTGTGGGGTGACCGAGTCTTCTACCCCTTCGGCGACGCGCGGCCCGGATACGCCACCGTCTTCAAGCCGCGACGATGGTTGCGATTCGATCCCAGTACTCGAATCTTCGTCGAGGGCGAGGTCGAGTACGACCTCGACACCGGCGAGTCGGTCCGGCTGCGCTACGAGAAGATCGGTCACCAGACCGCCCATCTGCGGTGTGGGATGTACGGCGGAAGTCCCGGGAGTGGCATCCATCAGGGCGCGTGGGACGGGCCAGACATGACCGAGGGCGAAACCTTCGACCTCGAGGATCCGGCGACGAGATCCGACCTTCGCGGGCTCGACGAGCACCTGTGTCGAGTGACGCGTGACGACGGAACGACCGTTCTCGGCATCTACCAGACCATCGATCCCCTGGCGTTCGAAGCCTGCGCTTCGGGGCGCAGCGGGTGGTCCTTCCTGTCCTAGACAGCGGCACGCGGACGCTCCGAGCGAAGAACTTTCAGAAACTCGAAACCTCGTTGCGCATTCGCGAAGCCGAATGTCAGTGTGTCGGCAGTCACAACCCCCAGAGATTGAGGAAGCCTCATGAGAGTTCGTTCAGCTCGCCGTACGGTGAGCTCGCGGTCGGTCGCCCGGAGCGCGGCCGCCGTCGTCATCGCCGCTAGTGCGCTCGCTGCCTGCGGGAGTGAGGCCGAGACGTCAGGTGACGAGTTCGCCTTCGCGGTCGTCGTCGAGCAGTCGGGTCCCTTCGCCGCTTACGGTGCCGAGGTCGTCGCGGGGGTCAAGGCGGCGGTCAAGGACGTGAACGCTCGGGGAGACCTCGACGTCACCCTCAAGCCGAAGTTCTACGACTGCCAGAGCGACCAGGCCATCTGCGTGTCTCAGGTCCGTACTGCAGTGACGGCCGACAAGATGCCCGTCGTGCTGGGGCCCACCGTCAGCGTGACCACCCTCCCCACCGCCGAGGTGACGCAGCAGCTCGACGTCCCGCACCTGGTGTTCTCAGTGGTGCCTCAGCTGACGGAGGACTACACCAACACGTATCGCTGGGCTGCATCCAATCACGACAACGCTCGCGCCTCGGTCGACTACGTGGTCGGCGAGCGCAAGGCGGAACGGGTGGCCATCGTCCACGCCAACACGGAGATCGGCCAGGCTGCAGCGGAGGACCAGATCGCCGCGCTGGAGGAGTACGACCAGAAGGCTGTCGCCGAGGTCGCGCACGATCCCGGCCAGAAGGACTACACGTCGCAGCTACTCAAGCTCAAGAACGCCGATCCGGACGTCATCTTGTCGACCGAGTCGGATCCCTCCGACGTCGCGTCCCTGCTTCGGCAGTCGAAGGAGCTCGGGATCGAGGCCACCTGGGTGGGTGCTGACATCGCCGGCGCGACGAAGCTCGCCGGCGACGCAGCCACGGGTTACGTCACCTACTCGCCGTGGTACGCGGACAACGCGGAGGACGAGAACGCTGCCGAACTCGCCGAGAAGCTCAAGGCTGAAGGCGCGGACAACCCGAGCTGGGTCGGCGCCGTGACCTACGACGCGACCCTGGGGCTCGCCGAGGTGGTCGGACAGGGCAACGTCTCCAAGGACGACATCGCGAAGGGTCTCGACGAGCTCGCGGACTTCAAGGGAACGGCCGTGCCCTCGTGGTCGTTCGGTGCGAAGGATCACGACGGACTGGACTCTCCGACGTTCGCCGAGTGGGACGGCACGCGCTACCGGACGGTCTGGCGTCCTTGATGTCCGACGTCCTCGAACGCGTGAACGCGACGGCGGTGCGGTACCGCACGGGCTGGGTGCCCGCCGTCGTCGCGTTCGCGATCATCGGGCTTCCCGTGGTCGTGACCGATCCCGCGCAGCGGTTCTTGATGGGCTACGTCGCGATCGTGTGCATCTTGTCGGTCAGTCTTCACGTCCTGATGGGCATGGCAGGTCAGTTCTCGCTGGGCCAGGCGGCGATCTTCGGATCCGGCGCCTACGCCTCGGCCTGGTTCGTGCTCGAGACCGGGGCATCGGTGATCCTCGCCCTGGTCGTGGCGGCGGTCGTGGGGGTCCTGGTGGGTTGCGTCATGGGCACTGTCGCGGCTCGCACCACCGAGCTGTACCTGGCGCTCGCGACGCTGGCGTTCGGGTTCGTCGCGGAGAGTCTGGTGAGGAACTCCGAGACGCTCGGCGGTGCCCAGGGTCTTCGTGGATTCGACTATCACGTCTTCGGGCAGAGCCTGCTCGAACCCGTGGCGCTCTACTGGTGCGCAGCCGCAGTACTCCTCCTCGCCATGGCCATCGCCGCGAGCGTGCGTCGTGGGCGTCTCGGGCGCGCACTCATGGCGTTGAGAGACGGGCCCGTGGCGGCGCGCAGCGTGGGCATCGACACCCGGGTCGTCCAGCTCCTGGTCTTCGCGGTCAGCGGTGCGTTCATCGCGATGGCCGGAGCTCTCTACCCGGCGTACGCCCTGACCGTCGATCCGAGCGTCTTCTCCATCGATCTGACACTCGTCGTTCTGACGGCGGCTGCGGTCGCGGGCGTGCGGTCCATGCCGTCCGTGCTGGTTCTCACCATCGCGATGACCGTGTTCAGGCACCAGTCCCAGTCCTGGGGGCTGGCCTCGTACGTCCTTCTCATCTACGGAGTTCTCGTGGTGCTGATGCTCCGGTTCATGCCGGAGGGGATCGCAGGAATCGGTGCTCGGATCACGAGATGGGCGACGCGCAACGGAGGGGACGCCTCGTGAGCGATCCGATCCTCAAGGTGCGCGGCCTGCGCAAGTCGTTCGGTGGCGTCAGTGCTGTCGCCGGCGTGGACTTCGACATCGCGCCGGGCACGATCCACGGGCTGATGGGCCCGAACGGTGCCGGCAAGAGCACCACGGTCAACTTGATCAGCGGGGTGGAGCGCCCTGACGAAGGGGACGTGGAGTTCCTGGGTGCGTCATCGACCGGCATCGCTTCGCACCGCATGGCACGACGCGGCATGAGCAGGACCTTCCAGGCCTCGCAGATCTTCGCCGACGAGGACGTCCTGACGAACGTGATGACCGGTCGGCACCTGCACATCCGCTACAGGAGCCCCTTCCTCGGCATGCTGCTCGATCCTCGGATGGCGCGACGCGAGCGGACCGAGCGCGGACGGATCGAAGACCTGCTCGACGCGCTGGGCCTCTCGGACGTCGCGCGTCGTCCGGTGGGCGAGCTGTCGTACGGCCGGCGTCGACTCGTCGAGATCGCCCGAGCGCTCGCGTGTGAGCCGACTCTGCTGATCCTCGACGAGCCTGCCGCCGGACTCACGGGTCCCGACGTGGGCCACCTGCGCGAGACGCTGCAGGCACTCGCGGCGCGAGACGTCACCACGCTCGTGATCGAGCACAACCTGACCTTCATGATGCAGACCTGCGACCAGATCACCGTGCTCAACCAAGGCGCCGTGATCGCGGACGGCGACCCGGCCTCGGTGCGGATCGACCCGGACGTCATCGTCGCCTACCTCGGGGAGAGCTCTCATGACTGAGCCTTCGACGCTGTCACTCGCTGCCGCCTCGTACGGCTATGACGGTGTGCCCATCGTTCGGGACGTGAGTCTCGAGGTCGCCACGGGGGAGGCCGTCTTCCTCGTGGGCCCGAATGGTGCCGGCAAGTCGACCACGCTGGCGGGAATCTTCGGCACGGCAGAACCGATGGGCGGGTCGACGTCTTGGCGGGGAGATGAGATGGGCGCCTCGTGGGGTCCTCATCAACGGGCTCGATCGGGCCTGAGCCTCGTCCCGGAGGGTCGTCGGATCTTCCCGTCGATCGGGGTCGAAGCACAGTTGAGGCTCGCTCATCGGGCGGCCCGACGCATCCGCAGTGAGTTGGACCACGATCTTGGCTTCGTGTACGAGATCTTCCCGCGTCTCGCGGAGCGGCGGCAACAGCAGGGCGGTCTCCTCAGCGGAGGGGAGCAGCAGATGCTCGCAATCGGTCGGGCGCTCATGCAGGCTCCGTCTATCCTGGTCGTCGACGAGCTGTCGATGGGGCTGGCGCCGACCGTCTACCAGGATGTCGCGGATCGACTGTTGGGACTGCTGCGCGACGGGCTGGGTCTGCTTCTGGTGGAGCAGAACGCACGGCTCGCGATGAAATTGTGTCATCGCGGCTACTTGATGAGCAACGGCAACATCGTCCTCTCCGGCACGTCTCATGAGATGGCGGAGAGTGGCGAGATGCATGACCTGTACCTGGGAGCGCAATGACCGACTTCGTCCAGATCGTGCTGAGCGGCGCCGTCGTCGGCGTCCTGTATGCCTTGCTGTCGGCCGCGTACGCGATCGTGTACGCCGGGACCGGATTCGTGAACTTCAGCTTCGGGGCGTTGGCGGTGCTCGCCGGCTACTTCGGATACGTGGCGATGCCCGGGTCCGCGATCGAGAGCCGGGCTCTCGTCGCGCTCGTGGTGGTCGCCCCGATCTCCGTCGGCGCCTGGTTGCTGGTGTTCGAGCCGATCGTCCGGCGCTCGCCGGTCGCCGGCGTCATCAGCGCCTTCGCGCTGGCCATCGTGATCCAGGAGGCTGTCGCGTTCACCGCGGGCAACGTGCCCCGGTCGGCCGACAGCCCGTTCGGCTCGGGATTGGAACGGGTGGGTGGTGTCGTGATGTCCCACCACGCCATGGGCGTCCTCCTCGTCGGAGGTGTTCTTCTCGCCGCCACCATCATCGCGTTCAGTACGCGCTCGGCGGATGTGCTCAAGGCGGTGCACCAGGACCGGGAGATGGCGATGCTGCTCGGGGTCCGCGCACGCCGGGTGGCACTCGGCGTCACGGTCTGTGCGGGCGTCCTGGTCGTGGTGGCCGGAGTGCTCGCGCCGCCCGCCTTCGGTCTCACGCCGTACGTGGGGACGAGCATGGGGCTGGTGGCATTTGTGGGCGCAGTGCTCGGAGGTCTTGATCGTGTGGGGACTGCCGTGGCGGGCAGTCTGATCCTGGGCGTCGCGGAGAGTCTCTTCGGCGGTTACATCTCGTCGGACTTGAGGACGGCTTTCGTGTTCGGAGTCTTCATCCTGGTCCTCATCGTCCGTCCTGTGGGACTCTTCGTCGGTGCCACAAAGCAGAAGGTCTGATCGGTGGCGACTTTCGTTCTCTTCGCCGGCTCGTTCCACGGTGGCTGGTGCTGGCGCGACGTGCGTCGAGCGCTGACGGCGGCCGGTCACGACGTGCTTACGCCCTCGCTGACAGGACTCGGCGATCGCCGACACCTCGTCTCGCGAGACGTCGAACTGTCGACGCACATCGATGACGTCGTCGCAGTCGCGGAGTCGGAGGACCTCGGGGACGAGGCCGTGATCGTGGCGCACAGCTATGCGGGCATGCCGGTCGGATCGGCCGCCGAGCGGTTGTC
>Ga0164243_10010559_pt1 | contig 13259 bp, 12 predicted proteins | sample OricompcompostOP_FD_108781 | JGI IMG/M metagenome (GOLD analysis project Ga0164243, IMG submission 108781) | Organic Plus compost microbial communities from Emeryville, California, USA - Original compost - Organic plus compost (OP) | ecosystem: Engineered > Solid waste > Mixed feedstock >... | reverse complement strand
GGCGGCTGGAAGCAGCGGCTGGCGCTGGGTGCCTGCACCTTGCCAAGTCCGAAACTGCTGCTGCTCGATGAACCCACCGCGGGTGTCGATCCGAAAGCGCGGCGCGAATTCTGGAACGAGATTCATGCGCTCGCCGCGGAGGGGCTCACGGTTCTGGTTTCCACCCATTACATGGACGAAGCCGAACGATGCCACGAGATCGCCTATATCGCCTACGGCGAATTGCTGGTGCACGGCACAGTCGACGAAGTGATCGAGCATTCGGCGCTCGTGACCTACACCGTCAGCGGCGTTGATCTGAACGGATTGCTGCATGAACTGGACGGTAAACCGGGCGTCGACATGGTAGCGCCTTTCGGCACCAGCCTGCACGTGTCGAGTCGCGATCAGGCCGCACTTGAAGCGGCGATTGCGCCTTACAGGGAGAGAGCCGGGCTGACCTGGGTGAAGTCGGAGCCGTCGCTCGAAGACGTGTTTATCGACCTGATGAGCCGCGCGCGGGACAACTTCCAATGAGCGTTACCGACGGTCAGGCCGCCTCGGGAGGTTTCTGGCGTCGCACCTGGGCGATGCTGATCAAGGAGTTCATCCAGCTGCGGCGCGACCGCGTGTCGTTTGCGATGATCGTGATGATCCCGCTGATGCAGCTGATCCTGTTCGGCTACGCGATCAACACGACGCCGCGCGATCTGCCCACGGCGGTGCTGCTGCAGGAGAGCAGCGATGTGGGCCGGTCGATCCTGAAGGCGCTGGAAAACACACGCTATTTCAAGGTCACGCACCATGTCACCGACGAAGCCGAGTTCGACCGGCTGATCCAGTCCGGGACGGTCCTGTTTGGTATCGAAATTCCGCGCGGGTTTGAACGCGCCTTGCGGCGGGGAGAGAAGCCGGCGCTGCTGGTGGCGGCCGATGCCACTGATCCTGTGGCGTCCGGGTCGGCGCTCGGCGCATTGGGCCCACTTGTGCGGACCGCCCTCCAGAACGATCGCGCGATTCCGGATGTCGGATTGCCGGCCTTCGAGATCCGCCAGCATGCGCGTTACAATCCGGCCGCGGACACGGCATTGAACATTGTCCCTGGCCTCGTCGGCACCATTCTCACCATGACGATGCTGATCTTCACCGCGCTCTCCGTGACACGCGAGATCGAGCGGGGCACCATGGAAAGCCTGCTTTCGATGCCGATCACCCCGATCGAAATCATGCTCGGGAAGATCGTGCCCTACATCATTGTCGGCTTCCTGCAGGCAAGCCTGATCGTCGGCACCGGCATTCTGCTGTTCGGCGTGCCGGTGCTCGGCAGCTTGTGGCTGCTGGCCGCTCTGAGCACCCTGTTCATCGCGACCAATCTGTCGGTCGGCTACACCTTCTCGACCGTGGCGCAGAACCAGCTGCAGGCCGTGCAGATGTCGATGATGTTCTTTCTGCCGAACATTCTGCTGTCAGGCTTCATGTTCCCATTCGCCGGAATGCCCCTGTGGGCGCAGTGGCTCGGCGAGGCTTTGCCGCTGACGCATTACATCCGCATCGTGCGGGCGATCATGCTGAAGGGCGCAACGCTCGCCGATCTGCAGTACGACGCGGTTGCGCTGTTCCTGCTGATGCTGGTCGCGATGGCCATCGCGGTGACGCGGTTCCGGCGGACGCTCGACTAGCTTTATCTCCTCACGAACACGCCGAGCCGACCATACAGGCCGTTGCGGTCGTCACGGTCAAAGGCCCAGCCAAATCCGGCCGACCATTCAAGTTGCCCGGTCTTCACGCCGGTGACCTGCAGCCCGGCGCGGACTTGATGATAGTTCTGCCCGTCGGCAAAGCCGCCGATCTCCGGCCCGACATAGAAGGAGTCGGGCAGCCGCCATCCGAACGCAAGGCGTGCGGAATAGCTCGGGCCGACTGACGAGATCGACGCATCCGCACCGATCATCGTGTGCGGCCCCGGCTCGAACCAGAGGTCGAAGCCGCCGCGCACGCCGAGTTCGGTTCCGCGCAGGGAGCTTGAGGGATCGTCCGGGATCAGGCGGTGATGTTGTGCATCGAGGCCGGCGAAGAACGAGACCGTCAGGCGGTCTTTCTGGAAGCGCCAGCCGGGCAGTACGAATGCGAGATCCTGCTCGCCGACGACAGCGGCATTTCCCAGCGCACCGGAGATGTAACGGTAGCGTCCTCCGCCCAGCAGAATCTTGAGTGTGAAGCCCTGGTTGTCGAGCCCCGCCGGCGACCAGAGCAGACCGCCATAAGAGAACAATCCGTGCCGCCAGAGGTCGCCGCCCGCAAAGAAAAGCGTGGTTTTTTCATCGTCGATCTCGATATCGGCCGACGCAATATTGCTGGAAACGCTGCTCGTGATCGCCGCGAGCAGAAATGCCCGGGCGAAAGCCCCAACGCGACGCATGCAAGAACCCACGCAACGGCGGGTCGGCAGAGAAACGCGCCACAGCCCCTGGTGGTATGATAAGGCTGTTTCGCGTTATCTGCCAAGATAAATCAATCCAGGGTTGAATCCCGGCCAGAGGATGAAACGAGGCCCCGCGGCGGGCGGCCGAAGTTGCGGCGGACCATCGCGGAGAAGGCACTGGGGCTTGCGTAACCGACCGACGCGGCAACGGCAGCGACGGACGCCCCCGTCGCAAGGCGCGCCAATCCATCAATGGCGCGCAGCCGCGCCCGCCATTCGCTGAAGCTGAAGCCGGTTTCCGCGCGAAACAGCCGCGCCAGGGTACGGCGGCTGGCGCCGGAGGCGCCGGCCCATTCGTCAAGATTCTGGCCGTTCTCCAGATCTTCCAGAAGACTGCGGGCAACGCGCAGGGCGCGCGGATCTCGCGGCATGGGAACGGCCAGCCTGCGCTCCTGCATGCGATCGAGCTCGGTCAGAATCAGCTGCGCGATCAGGCCGCCGCGGCCGGTTTCCTGGTAATCGAGCGGTTCTTCCAGCGCGGCAAGGATGAGCTCGCGCAGCAGCGGTCCGATTTCGATCAGCGTCGGACGGTCCGGCAGCGTCGTGCAGGCAGCCTCGTCGATATAGACAGTGCGCATTTCCAGGCGCCCGCGCATCACCATGGAATGCGGATGCTGCGGCGGCATCCAGAGCGCGAGAGCAGGCGAGACGATCCAGGCCGCGGTCTCGGTTTCGACGCGCATGATGCCGGTCATGGCGTGGATGAGCTGGCCGCGCCGATGGATGTGCAGGGGGATGGCGTCACCGTCATTCCAGGCCTTGGCCATCGCGGCCACGGGGCGCGGGGCGTCATCCAGGTTATTGCGGTATTCGGGGCGCATGCCGCGGCGTCACCTTGGCCTGTTTGCGACGAAAATCGACCGAACATCGCATTTTGGCAAGCCTATACTCGGCTGTCTCGTCGATTCCGGCCAGGAAATGCCATGACCACAGCCACGAATGCCGCGACCGGCGGCCTGTCCCGGGAGAACAGACTCTCCATCGGCTTCCTGAACTGGGCGCACGCCATTGACCATTACGTGATGCTGATTTTTCCGACCGTGGTGATCGGGCTGGAAGCGGTCTACGGCCGCAGCTACGGCGAGCTGATCGCGCTCTCCACCGCCTCCTTCATCGCCTTCGGGGTGTTTTCGCTGCCCGCCGGCTGGCTGGCGGACCACTGGAGCCGCCGCAACATCATGGCGGTGTTCTTCCTCGGCTGCGGGGTGTCGCTCGTCGCGGCGGGCCTGTCTTCGAACGTCTTTGTGCTCGCCGCCGCGCTGGCGGCGCTCGGCATGTTCGGGTCGATCTATCATCCGGTCGGCATGGCGATGCTGATCGAAGCCTCGCAGGCACGCGGGCGTGTGCTGGCGTTCAATGGGGTCTGCGGCAATCTCGGCGCTGCGCTTGCGGCCGGCATCACGGCCTTCATCGCGACCTATTTCGGATGGCGCATGGCGTTTGTGCTGCCGGCGATCCTCTGTCTCGCAACGGGCGCCGCCTATCTCTGGCTGATGCCCGACGATCGCCATCATACGGCAACGCGCAAGTCGGCCCCCGATGTGAGATTGTCAAAGCGGGCCGCGGCAACCATGTTCGGCCTGTTCATTTTCATCGCCCTTGGCGCGGGCCTCGCATTCAACGTCATATCCGTCGCGTTGCCGAAACTGATCGACGAACGGGTCGGCCACGACATCAATCTGATGGCGGTCGGAAGCCTGGCGACCGGCGTCTTCCTGATCGGCGCGATCGCCCAGCTTGTCATGGGGCGCCTGGTCGAGCGGACGGCGCCGACGATCCTGCTCACGCTGATCACCGCGACGTTGTTCGCGGGCGTGTTCTGGTCGATTTATGCGACCGGGATAGCGCTGATGGCGGCGCTGGCCGTCGCGATGATCGGCCTTTACGGGCAGGTGACGGTCAATGACGTGGTGATTGCGCGCTACACCGCCGACGCCTGGCGGGGGCGCGTCTACGCGGTGCGCTACTTCCTGGTCTTCATCTCGGCCGGCGCGGCGGTGGCGTCGATCGCGTATCTGCACGCCCGCGGCGGCTTTGATCTCGTGCTGCTCATGACCGCAGGCGTATGCTTTGTGTTCCTTGCCGCGACGGTTGGTGTCGCCATGCTGGTTGCCGGCGTCGAGAGCCGCAAGCACATCCCGGCGCCTGCGTAGTGAACTGTCCCTAAAGCAACGGCGGAACCAGATCACGGACCGTGACGCCGGTCCTGTCGCGCACGATGTCCGCGATCCGGCTGCGGTGACACATTGCCGGATCGCGCTCGAAGCAGAGCAGGCAAATTCGCTGTCTGGAGCGCACCAGCGCCAGGAGCTCGTCCATTGCCTCTTTGGCGTCCGGCGTTTTCAGATGCTGATTATAGATGCGCCACAGCGTCTTGACGTCGCCGACACGGGCGGCCTGTCGTCCCTCGGCTGGCGTGCCGAGCTTTTGCAGATGCAGATAGCGGATGCCGATCTCGTCAAGCGCAGCGGCGAGCTGGCGCTTGGAGAAGCCGGGCTTGCGCGAGGCCGCAACGGCGCGAACGTCGACCAGCACGGTGACGGCGGCATGGCTCAGTTCGCCGAGCACCGCGGCCGGCACCGCCTGTTCGTAGCCGATGGTGAAAAGCGGGGGCATGCCGAAAGCGTATCACCCTGCGGGCCGGCCTCGTGTCATAAAACAGTTACATACCCGATATGTAACTGACATTCGATTGTCATGAAAATGCAAGGGCCAATTTCGGCCGGGGGCAAATCCCATGAATGCAGTTGATTTCACGCTGATGGCGAAGGCCGGTTCCGAGCCTCGTTCATATCGCAACGGGGACACGATTTTCCGCGAGGGCGACAAGGCGGATTGTCTTTACCTGATCCAGGAGGGGGATGTCGAAATCCGTCTGGGAAACAGGGTGCTGGACACGCTCAATCATGGCAGCATATTCGGCGAGATGGCGTTGATCGATGCGTCTCCGCGCAGCGCCACCGCCGTGGCCATGTCCGATGTCACCGTCGTGCCGGTGACCGAAAAGCAGTTCCTGTTCATGGTCAGCCACACCCCTTATCTTGCACTGAATGTGATGCGGGTGCTGGCCGATCGTCTTCGCCACATGAACCAGGCGCTGTGATCGGGAGATTTGCGGCCGCGATCTCTCAATCAAGCTGAAGCGGCGGGCCTTGCCGCCAGTTCGTTTTCCAGTCGCGCGATATTCTCGAACAGGCGCTTGCTGGTGAGCTTGAGGAAACTCAGGCCGAATTCGGGATTCTGGAAATACAGTTCCTCGAACTTCTCATAGGAGAGGGCGAGGACTTCGCCGTCCTCCAGCGACACGAGGCTCTGCGTGCGTGCGCCCTCCGGCTGCAGCAGGCCCAGCTCTCCGACGACCGCGCCGGGTTGCAGTTCCAGGTTGATTTCCTGCAGCAGGAAGCGCCCCGAGACCACGAGATACATCGCTTCCGCGAGGTCGCCCTTGCGAAACAGGACTTGCCCGGCCCTGGTGCGCCGTTTGGTCATGAAGGGTTGCAGCCAGGTCATGTCGAGGTCGGAACGCGCGGCGCGCTTGGTGCGGCGGATCAGTTCGCGCATCTCGTGCAGGCGATAGAGATTCAGCGGCAGCACGATGCAGTTGAGGATCAGCGTCGGGTAAATGCCGGACAGTGACGAATAGATCAGGAAAAAGACGTTGGTGACGATGCCCACGATCCGGAGCGGGATCATGGTCTTCATCCAGTATTGCACAACCGTCAGCGCAATCCCGAGCACGGCCGCACCCTGGGCGATATACGCAATTTCCATCCCGTCCTCCCAAACCTCCGAATGCCGGCGGCGCTGAATCAGTTGCAGAGTGTCGGCGCTCCCGGGCTGCCTCGCAACACGTTGACGGTCCCGGCTGGCTCGGATCGGCGACGCGTGGTCTTGTTGAACGGTCCCGGATACGGTGTTAAGGAGCCCGCAAGGACCGCCCATGGTGAGACGCGCACACCATCTCCGACGCAAAGGCCGGCCGTGGATCGCCATGATCGCGGCCTATGCCGTCGCGTTGCAGATGATGCTGTCGGCGGCGGTGGCCAGCCAGATGGCTGTGGCCGGACCTGCCGGTTCGCCGATCTGCTACGGCAGCACACTGAGCGTCGACGGCAGCGGCCCGGGCGATGTCGTGCTGCTGCACCAGGCGTCCTGCATCCTGTGCACCGTCGGCCTGTCGGCGCCGGTCGATACTCCCGTCAGGGCGGTTGCCCCGGTGGATTGCGGCGCGGGCCGCGTCATTGAGCGGGCCGCGTCCGGCGCTCACCTGCCGCAGGCGCCGCCGTCTCCACGCCTGTCCCAAGGACCTCCCCAGATCGCGTGATCCGGCGCGGCCGCAAGGCCGCATTGTGTCACTGCATCGAAGGAGCGTGTCTTGCTTCCCTATTTGCGCGCGTCATGCGCGATTTCAGCCTCCCTCATGGCGGGCCTTCCGGCCGCATGGGCCCAGTCTTCAACCGAACTGCCTCACATCACGGTCACCGCGGACCGGAACAGCGATGGCGCGACCGCGCGGCCGGGCACCGCGGGCGGCAGTCTGACCATTCCGACGGCGGAGCAGGCGCGTCAGCAGATCCAGCACACGCCCGGCGCGGTCGCCGTCGTGCCGAACGAGGTCTGGAAGGACACGAGGGCGGCGACCGTCAAGGACATGCTCGACTATGTGCCGGGCGTCTGGGCGCAACCGAAATGGGGCGAGGATTCGCGCCTGTCGATCCGCGGCTCCGGCCTGTCGCGCAATTTCCACGGCCGCAGCCTGCAACTCACCATGGATGGCATCCCCGTCAACACCGCCGACGGTTATTTCGATCTGCAGGAGGTCGATCCGACGGCCTACCGCTATGTCGAGGTGTTTCGCGGCGGCAATGCGCTGCGGTTCGGCGCCAATTCCCTCGGCGGCGCGATCAATTTCGTGGTGCCGAGCGGGCGCGACGCGAATGTGATGGCCGGAAGTGCGGACATGGGCAGCTTCGGCTTTCGCCGCATGCAGGCGAGTTCCGGCGCGGCTCACGGGCCCTTCGACTATTTCGTTACCGGCTCGTCGCAGGCCGAGGACGGCTTCCGCCACCACAGCAACGGCAGCCTGATGCGCGGCTTCGGCAATATCGGCTATCAATTCTCGCCCAATGTCGAGACGCGCTTTTATTTCAATGGCAACACGATCGAGCAGCGCATTCCCGGCGCGGTGACGAAGTCCGTGGCGCTCAACTCGCCGAGAACGGCCGCTGCGATCAACGCGGCCAACGACTATCAGCGCAACATCAACTCGAACCGCATCGCCAACAAGACCACGTTCCGCACCGAGACCGCGACTTTCGAAGTCGGCCTGTTCGCCACCAACCGCCACCTGATGCATCCGATTTTCCAGTGGATCGATCAGACGGTCGATGATTACGGCGGGTTCGGGCGGATGGTGGACGAGCGCAACCTGTGGGGTTTCCGAAACCGGCTGGTGGCGGGCGTCAACGTCCACAACGGAGACAACGACAGCCTCCGCTTCACCAATGGACCCGGCGCGGTCAAGGGTGCACTGACCTATTCCGCGCTGGAAAAATCGCGGAACACGTCCGCCTATGCCGAGAACTCCTTCTATTTTCTCCCCAATGTCGCGTTGGTGGCCGGGACGCAATTTCTGAACGCCACGCGCGAGCGTCTGGCGCGGTTCGGCACGACCTCGGGCCGCACCGATTTCGATCTCTGGAGCCCGAAGCTTGGACTGTTGTGGGATGTCGATCCCACCGCGCAGGTCTTTGCCAGCGTCTCGCGCAGCGCGGAAGTGCCGAGCTTCGGAGAGGGCTCGACCTTCTTCAACGTACCGTTCACCAGTATCGAGCCGCAGCGTGCGACAACCTACGAAACCGGCACGCGCGGACGCAGACCCGACTTCACATGGGATTTCGCGCTGTATCGCGCGGAAATCCGCAACGAGCTGCAATGCTTCAGCAATCCGACGGTGACGGGGGCCTGCGATGTACTCAATGCAGATCGCACGGTGCATCAGGGCATCGAGGCGGGATTTGGTGCAGCGGTGGTGAAATCGCTGTTCGTCGATGGGCCAAATCCGGACCGGCTGTGGGTCAACGTCGCCTACACGCTGAACGATTTCTATTATGACAACGACGCGACCTGGGGCGACAACACGCTGCCCGGTGCGCCGCGGCACTATGTCCGCGGCGAAATTCTCTACAAGCACCCAACCGGTTTCTACATCGGCCCCAATATCGAGTGGGTGCCGGAGGGCTATTTCGTCGATGCGGCCAACAGCTTCATGACCGATCCCTACGCGATCTGGGGCATGAGAACCGGATTCGACGACGGAAAAGCCTTCTCCTTTTACGTCGAAGCCCGAAATCTTTCCGACAAGGCCTATATCTCAAGCGCCAGCATCGCGCAGCGCGCCAATGCGAGCAGCGCCCTGTTCGAGCCCGGAACCGGCCGTGCGGTTTATGCGGGCGCAAAATTCAGGTGGTAAGCAAGATGATCAGAAGGACAACGACAATGAGACGTTTCATCATGACGGCAGGACTTTCCGCCCTCGCGCTGCCGCTGCTGGCGCTGACGGCCTTTGCTCATGTCACGCTGGAAACCCGTCAGGCCAAGGCCGGGGCGCCCTACAAGGCGGTGCTGCGGGTGCCGCATGGCTGCGAGGGCAGCGCCACGATCAAGGTGCGCGCGCAGATCCCGGAGGGCCTGATTGCGGTCAAGCCGATGCCGAAGGCCGGCTGGCAGCTGGAAACCGTGAAGGGGCCCTATGCGAAGACCTATTCCTATTATCACGGCGCAAAACTGTCGGAGGGCGTGAAGGAGATCCTCTGGAGCGGCCGGCTCGCCGACGAACATTACGACGAGTTTGTCTTTTCGGGATTCCTGGCCGGCGAATTGGCGGCCGGCACATTGCATGTCCCGGTGACGCAGGAATGCGAGAAAGGCGAGGCGCGCTGGACCGAGATTCCGGCGGCGGGACAGGATGCGCATGCGCTGAAATCACCGGCGCCGGCAATCGTCATTCTGGCGCGGCAGGCCGGGGAGGGCGCGGCTGCGCAAAGCGTCAAGGCCGGCACACTCACCGTCGAGGCGCCATGGATCCGCGCAACGCCGGGCGGCGCCAAGATCGCCGGCGGCTACATGAAAATCACCAACACCGGCAAGGAGGCGGACCGCCTCACCGGCGGCACGCTCGAAGCGGCCGGCCGTTTCGAGGTGCACGAGATGTCGATGGACAACGGCGTGATGCGGATGCGCCATCTGCCGAAGGGCGTTGAGATCAAGCCGGGCGAGAGCATCGAGTTCAGCCCCGGCGGCTATCACGTCATGTTCATGGACCTGAAGCGGGGATTGAAGGAGGGCGACGCCGTGAAGGGCACGCTTGTTTTCGAAAAGGCCGGAAAGGTCGATGTCGAATACAAGGTCGGGCCGATCGGCGGCGGCGCGCCGAAGGCGGGCGGGCATTCGCATCATTGAAGGGCGAAGCGGCCAGATGCGGTTGCATTAGCCAACGCTCCGCCGCCCCTTGTCCTGGTCAGGCGTGGGGTTCGCCTGTCCCTGTTTCCTTGTCCCTTTCCTTTTTCGGAAAGGGCAATGGAGCGCAGCCGATCTCGGGTTTACCCGCGAGATCGGCCATCAATCGTGCGCAAGTCGGGTAAACCCGACTTGCGATGGCGCCAGGGGGCCGGCGCTCACAGGCCCCCCTTGGCGGGGATTGACGCACCCCGCCGCGCCACTATCGCGGGCGCGCGGGCTCTGGCGAAGAGCCCTGCGCCCCCCGGCGCTCCATCGGTCCCGCGCGGCAAGCCCGCGGAACGGTCGACCGATTGCGGGCGTTTCCCGCATCAGCCTCGGAAGCGCCGCGCCGCATCTCCGGCACAGCAACCTCCCGCCCGCCCGTTTCTCTGCGCCGCGTCATGACAGCGGCGGAGAGGCCGGGCAAGGACGCAATAGGAAACCTATAGGAATATTGTCAGTGGCACGGAGAGTTTTGCATAAGGCGTTCCGGATACGCGCTTTTGGCGCAGTTCGGAATCCAGATGCATTCCTCAGATGTCCCGGCTGGGTTCCGGGTTCGCGAAATGGCGCGCGCCCCGAAATGACGATTGAGGTATTTGCAAAGCGCTCGCGCCTAGCGCGTTTTCCTACTTAGCCTCAGCCGGGCGGGCTTCGCTGCGGACGCGATCAGAAGCGATAATTCACGCCAAGGCGCACGAGGTCGATCGTGGCATGCGATTTCGCGTTCAGAAAGCTCGGCGTAAAGCCACCAACGGCCAGGCTGCCGTTCATGCGGGTGCTGCCGTCCCCGAGATCAACATGCAGATATTCCACCTTCATGGTCAGATTGTGCGTGATGCGCTGCTCGCCGCCGGCGCCGATGGCCCAGCCCGCCGATACGCGCGAGTCGCTGCCGGCAAAGCAGGTGGGTGAACCGTAGATGCCGCCGCAGGAAAAGGCGTAGCCGAAATTGCCGACCGAATTCTGCTGGCCGGGCGGCAGATCAATGCTCGCGCTGTCGTTGACCTTGCCATAGGCCAATCCGCCGGTCGCATAGAGCAAGAGGTCGGGTGTCGCGAGATAGCCGAGACGGACGCGGACGGTGCCGAACCAGTCGATGCTCTGACGAGCCGCAAAGGTCGCGGCCTGGTTTCCGAAAATGATCGTCATGGCAACGGACGTGTCGCCCTTGAGACCCGCCCACGCAAAATCCGCCTCAATGCCGCTCACCCAGCGGGGCGTGAAGTGCCAATTGTATCCGGCCTGAATTCCACCCAGCCAGCCTTTGCCGCGGATCGAGGTCGCGAGCGCCGGCACATTGGGCTGGCCTGCTCCGTTGACAAGCTGCGAATTCGGGTCGCCGGGCGTTCCGGCGATGTCGGCATGTCCCCAGCCGTAGCCGGCATTGAGACCGAGATAGGCGCCGGTCCAGTCCGCAACGGGTGCTGCACGACCTGACGCCTTGATCCGCATGTCGGCGGCGCTGGCGGGCATGTGGGCGGTGACCGCCAAGAGTGCGATAGCCGAGATCCGCGCGGCCGCCGGTCGACAATGAAGCATCTGCTAATTCCCGAAATAAGCCGAGTCAAAATCCGGAGATCAAAGAACGCTAATTCACCCCGGCGCGAACGATGTCGGCGCGCGGATCGACCGGGACGCTAGTGCAAGGACTGCAATGCTGTCGTCGCGTTTCACGCAGCGAGCAGTCACGCTTTGCGCATCCCGCATGGAAATCTCACAAAGCGCGCCACCGATGCGCTGCGGCAACAGGACCTCGCCGGCAATGACGGCGAAATGGCATTTCACGTATCGGGAAGGTGCGTTTTACGCATAGCGGGTGCAACAAGGTTCCCATATACTTGCAATACATGGCTTTCCGCCGACTGCCTGATGCGCACGATTCTTTTCGACTCCGCCGAGCTGCCGGGTGACGCGCGTTTGCGCAAGGAACGGTGGGTCGATTCGCTGTCATCGGCCTATGTACGCCTGCGCGCCGACGTCAGGCCGGATCTGCCGTTCGATGGCCGGCTCAAGGTCATGCAGATCGGCGCGGCCACCATAGGCACGATTTCCGGAACCGTGCTGGCCATCACGCGCACGCCGACCGAAATTGCCGCGCAGAACACGGACAATGCCGTGCTTCTGATCAACAGCGGTGCCGATCAGATGCTGGTCGAGCAGAAGAGCGGTGCCGTGAATTGCGAGCGGGGTGAAGCGGTTCTGATCGAGCAATGCGAGCCATCGTCGATCAAGATGCGAGCGCAATGTCACTGTGATTTCGTCGCGGTCCAGTTGCCGCGCCATGAGCTTGGCAGGTACAGCCGCAAATTTGCAGACCGGTTCATGAAGCAGGTGCCTGCGGGCGTGGCCGCACTGAGCTTGCTGCGCGCCTATGCCCGGACTCTGTTCGCATGCGCGGATGCCGAACTGGATGTCCCGCTGTTTGCCGCCGATCACATTGCGGACCTCGTCGCGGCAGCCTGCAATACGCAAACGACGCCCGGAGAGATGCAGGAGCGCGGTCAGCGTGCCGCGCGGTTTGCCGTCATTCTGCGCGAGCTTGACCGCGGGTTCATGCAGCCTGATTTCTCGCTGACCACGCTCGCGCAGCGCCTCGCGATCTCACCGCGCTATGTGCAGGTCCTGTTCTGCGAGGCGGCGACGTCCTTTACACATGAGGTGATCAAGCGCCGTCTGGCGCGGGCTCGCCATATGCTAACCGCACAGGCCTGCACGCACCTGTCGGTGACAGACATTGCCTATGAATGCGGATTTTCCACGATCTCGCATTTCCACCGCGTCTTCCGCCGTCATTTCGGCGTGACGCCCGGCGAGATGCGTGAAGCTGCCCTGCAGCAGGGCAAGGGCCACGGATGACGGGCCACCAACGGATTCACCGCAGCCGCTCGATCAGCGCCATCGCGGCGGCGGGCATGCGGATCTTGGCTTCGTGGATGAAATAGATGAAGACATCGCGCGGCGTCTTCCTCGGCTTTGATTTTTGATCGATCAGCGGCAGGTCGTCGGGCGCGCCGCCTGTCGCCCAGCGCTTCGCGCGGGCGGCCCAGGCGTCGAGCGCCTTCTCGGGATAGCCGGTCTTGAGCTTCTCCTCGCCCTTCTGCAGCCGCGCATAGACGAAATCGCCGGTGATGTCGGCGATGGCGGGATATTTGGCGTGTTCGGCGAACACGACGGGCGTCTTGAACGACCGCAGCAGCGTGATGAACTCCCCCGTGCAGAAACTGTCATGCCGCACCTCCACGACATGGCGCAGCGCGCGGCCATCGATCTCCGCCGGCAGCAATTCAAGAAATTT
>Ga0164243_10010558_pt1 | contig 13259 bp, 9 predicted proteins | sample OricompcompostOP_FD_108781 | JGI IMG/M metagenome (GOLD analysis project Ga0164243, IMG submission 108781) | Organic Plus compost microbial communities from Emeryville, California, USA - Original compost - Organic plus compost (OP) | ecosystem: Engineered > Solid waste > Mixed feedstock >... | reverse complement strand
CGCGGCCGCGCTGCGCGTCGTCGACGAAGAGGTCTTCGAGCCAGATGCCGTGCGTGCCCGTCCAGGTCGAGTAGGTGAGGAACCAGATCGCGATGCCGACGATCTCGCCGTCGCGCTCGACCACGTGCGCGAACGCGTGCGGCGTCTCACCGAAGAGCGTGCGCGTGAGGGCGTCGACGGTGTTCTCGACGGCATCCGGTTCGCGCTCGTATTCAGCTAGCCCACGGATGCAGGCGAGCAGCCCCGCCTCGTCACCGGGCCGCGCTTCGCGCAGGATCGCGCCGTCGGGCAGGGTCTTCGGAAGCATGCGTCCGAGCGTAGTCAGCGGGTGCGACGGTCGTTGACCGGGCGGGCGCGGTCGCGCAGCGCTCCGGCGGCGAGGGCAGCGGATGCCGCGATCAGCGCGAGCACCGCGAGGGCGACGCCGTCTGGTATGTAGAGAAAGCACGCTTTCGACAGCCTGTCCCGAAGATCCTCTTTGCGGCGACTATCAGAATGGGAGGCGCGAAGCCATCCCACGGCCCTCAGGGAGACGCAATGCCACTAATCCTTTACAGCGGCGACGGCCCATCGCGCGATGGCTACGTGTACGACGACAGAACTGGCGTGTCATATGAGTTTCCCGACAGCTACCTCAGCCGTGTACTCGAGGGGGAACGGTTCGTATACCACCAACCGCGGTTCTATACGGGCACGGGCGTCATAGGCCGGGTGGTGCCGTCGCGCAACCCAGGCCGGAGCGTCTGCGAGATTCTGGATTGGCAGCCATTCGATCCCCCTGTTCCACTGAAGGACCCGGACGGCGAGTACTTCGAAGTCGATCGCGAAGCTGGCAAGGCGAATGTGTACTGGGCGCAGGGAGTCCGATCCCTTACCGAGTCTTCTTTTGAACGCATCGTCGCTGCGGCGGACGCGGCGCCGCTCGCTAAGAACGAGGTGCAGACCGCAAACGCGACACCTGAAGTCCGCTTGAACGCCAAGCGATACGCCGTCCAGTTCGCTCTCGACCTCCTGCGTGCCGAGCACCCGGACAGACCAGTGGTGGACCTACCGCCGAACAATCCAGGCTTCGATATCCGTGTTGGGGAGGCGCAAGATCCGCACCTCTACGTCGGAGTCAAGGGGACGCAATCCGCAGAGCCCCTGTTCTGGCTCAGCGAGGGTGAGCGCCTGTTTTCGCTTGCGAATGCCAGCTCGTACGAGCTGATCGTGGTCGCCGGCATAGACCTGAATGGGTCGAAGCCGCCCCAGGTGCATAGACACGTAGGTCCGCTCGTCTATCAAGCATTGGTCCTTGAACCCAGCCAGTGGAGGGGACTACTACGCACTGACTGAGTGCGACGAGGGTGCGAAGCGACCCGACGTAGACCTAGCGGCTCTTAGCAGTGTGCTCGCGCACCTCGCTCGATGACGGGACCTCGACGGTTCACGGACCAGACCCAGCCCCTCGCACCTCGCGCGCCCGACGATGACGTAGCGCCGCCCCCGCAAGAACAGCGGATGTCGCGATCAGGGCGAGCACGGCGAGGGCGACGCCGTCCCACCCGGCCCACGCGAACACGAAGCCGAGCGACCAGCCGAACAGGCTCGACCCGGCGTAGTAGCCGAGGTAGTAGAGGGCGGATGCCTGGGCTCGCGCATCCGGTTCGCTCGCCGCCGGCGCCCACCCTGACGCGACCGCGTGTGCGGCGAAGAAGCCGGCCGTGAGCACGAGGAGTCCCGCGAGGATCGCGACGATCACCGGGACGAGCGTCAGTGCGGTGCCCGCCGCCATGACCGCGCTCGAGACGAGGAGCATCGGCAGGCGCCCGAACCGCGACGCGAGGGTGCCGGCGACGGGTGAGGCGACCGTGCCGGCGAGGTACGCGAGGAAGAGCAGCCCGACGACGGTGTGCGGGAGCGAGTACGGCGGCTCGGTGAGGCGGAAGCCGAGGTAGTTGTACAGCGCGACGAAGCCGCCCATGAGCAGGAAGCCCTGCGCATAGAGGGCGAGCTGCCGACGCGAGCGGAGGTTCTCGGCGAGTCGTTCTGGGAGTGATGGGCCGCGCGTGACCCGGAGGCGGAGCGGGACGAATCCCCGTGCTCTTGGCACGAGAACGAGGAACAGAACAGCGGATGCCACGCACACGACGGCCACGGCGAGGACGCCGATGCGCCAGTCCGCGATGTCTCCGATGGGGCCGGCCATGAGGCGTCCGGAGAGTCCGCCGATCGTCGTGCCGGCGATGTAGCTGCCGGCCGCTGCGGCGGTGTGCGCGGCGTCGACCTCTTCGCTCAGGTATGCGAGCGCGATCGCGGGCACGGCTCCGAGGCCGACGCCTTCGAGGAGCCGCAGCGCGAGGAGGATCTCGAGGTCGGAGCTGAGCGGGGCGAGGAGTCCGAACACGGTGGCGGCGACGATGCCGACGGCCATCGCGGGGACACGGCCGACCCGGTCGGCGACGGCCGACCACGGGATGACGGTGGCGGCCAGGCCGAGGGTCGTTGCCGAGACCGCGAGCGCCGCCGTCGCCGGTTCGACGTCGAATTCGGATGCGATCAGCGGCAGCACCGCCTGCGGCGAGTACAGCTGCGCGAACGTCGCGACTCCGGCGAAGAAGAGCCCGGCGATCAGGCGGCGGTATGCGCGGTCGCCGGGGATGTGGCCGGTGAACGCGGGGGACGTCATTCCCTCGACGGTAGTGCGACCCTGGACCTTCTGGCGGACGGTGGGCCTTTCGCGAACCCGGCGAAAGAGCGGCGTACCGATCTCGCCAACTCGCACTACCGTCGAGTGAATCCAGGTGATAGTGACCATTGCAAAGCTCCTCCCATGCGCTAGCAGCCGATAGGCTCGAGTTCGTCATGAGGAGGACTCTCTGTGAAGCCAGCTGAGTATGCGACCGGGCACTACTTGCAGGAAACATTGCAGCTCCACATCCCGGAGTATCAACGCCCGTACAGTTGGGACTCGGACCGCTATGCCGATCTATGGCGGGACGTCATGAGCCAGTACCGAAGGCCGCAGGCTGGCGCGGTCAAGCGTCATTTCATGGGTGCCCTAATTGTTGAGCCGAGCCTCGCGAACGTGCCAAGCGGCGTGACAGCGTTCAATGTGATTGACGGACAACAGCGGCTGCTCACCCTCCTGGTCGTGCTGTCAGCCATCCGAGACCAGATCGCGTATTCGAAGGGGGACCGCGTCGCCCCCGATGACGAGCTCGCCTTTGTCAAACCGAAGTTTGCGTCACCGGTTAAGCGCGTGGTTCCGAAGAAGCAGGACGAGAAGGCCCTCGACGCCATCTTGACCGGCGCCTTTGTAACGGAGATCTCGGAAGTCCTTTTTGGCCACCGACTCGTCCAGGCCTACCGGTTCTTCCGATACCAACTTTGGCTCGGTGAAACCGCGACCTCGAAATCTGGAGCGTCGACACCGCCCAAGCCGGCTAACGATAAGAATGCACCTCCGCGCGGGTCCTTCGCTCCGTGGGGTCAAACAGCCTCGGGCTCTGCAGCATTTGACCTACCTCGGCTCGATGCAATCGTCACGAATGAGTTGACGCTGTTGGAGCTGCAGATCGACTCAACTGACGAAGAGGCAGGGGTTATCTTTGAGACAATGAACGCAAAGAACACGCCACTCGCACAGTTTGATCTGGTTCGTAACTCGATGTTCGTCCGGATGCCTAACCTCAAAGATGAGTTCTACGCAAAGGAGTTTGAGCCGGTCGAGGGGGTCCTCGCAAGCGTCACTTACTCGTCAAAGCGTGATAGCGGACCCGAGCAATTTCTCTATGAGTACTTGATTAGCGTCGGTGAGGACAAGGTCAACAAAGCGACTCTCCACCGGCGATGGCTGAACCGGGTGATCGGTGACCTCGGGTACCAAATCACCCCCGCGACGGAGGCGGAGTTCGAGGCGAAGTATGCGAAACCACTTGTCGAGAATGCCTGGCTATACCCCATCGCGGTCGGCAACAGACAGTCAGTGAGCATCCCGGGCGGGAGAGTAATCGCGGTCTCCAATGAACAACATGCCCGGATCGCCGAAGTCATGGCGATGTCGGGAGGACCTGCCGTTCCTCTGATTTTGAAGGCACTGCACGGCAGGGAGACGGGAAGCCTGGACAACCAGGAGCTGCTCACCATTCTCTTGGATCTGCAGTCTTATATGGTGCGACACGTACTCGCTGGCGAGGGTCTCAACCTGTTGCGCTCAACCTTCGCGGCTGTCGCAAGGATGCTGCCCGAGACCCTCACCATTGCCGGGTTGCGAACTGCCCTCCAAAACGCGGGATGGAAAACGGACGCCGAAGTACTCGCCGTAGTGAACACTGTCGACACGAAGAGTCTCCGAAGCGCAGTGTTCCCCATCCTTCGGGGTATCGAGTACCACCTTTCGGGTCCCGGTGGCAGCGCACACCCATTGCCGTACGGCAGTCAGCAGCATCAATTCACGATCGAGCACATCTATCCCCAGACGACAAACATCGGCCCACTTTGGATCGAGGACCTTCACAAGTGGAAGGTGAAGAAGGACGACATGGACGCCCGAAGATACGTTCTCGGAAACCTCACCGCTGTCACCGGGTTCGATAACAAGAAGAATGGCAAGAGGCCCTTCGGTCAAAAGAAGCAGCTTCTTGCCCAGACGGCGTCACTCAAGCTCCACGACTCGTTCAAGGCGCTGAATAAGTGGACGCCCGGGGACATCGACAAACGGACCATCATTCTCGCCCAGGCAGCGTTGGCCAGGTGGCCGCGGAGCTAGGTGCGACGAGCACGCCGCGTACGTGCGTTGCCAAGGGCGAGCCACACCCAATGAGTTGCGGCGACGTCCGCGCCCGGCCAGACAACCACATGCACGCGAAGGATCAGCGCACACCTGACTTACAGGCCGCTCCGCTTGCGATGGGCATCGACGAGACGCTCATCGGGCGCTGCTTGGTTCCGTCGGGGCCGCGCGACGGCCGCACCACGCATGGCCCAATACTCCGTGCGAGTAAGCGAAGCATGAACGAGCAGGCTCCAGTCTCGGGTATCGATTGAAATTAAGCGCAAATCGAACAGGGTATGAATATCCGAGCGAAGCAGAAGCCCGTTTGACGGGTCTGTCGGACCGCCTTCAGCGAAGGGAACGATATGAGCCGCTTCCAAGACTGCGTGTGCGGTGGAACCAGTAACAGCGCACGCACCGTCATAGGCTTTCATCAGTTGCGCACGGAACTGGGCTTGACCACGCCGAAGTCGGATCGCTCTCTGCACGAACACGTCACGAGGCCCGTCGCCCGAAGACATCATTCCCCCGGCCACCACTGCTGGTTCAGAGTCGGCCGCCTTCAGCGCTTCCAGGAGGTCCTCGTACGCCTCCCTGGTTACGTTCCCACCGGGGTTCTCCGTCTCCTCGGATGAATGCCTGTCGGCTCTCCACGGCACGCCGACGCTTTCAAGAATGGCCCGCATGTGTTGCACTTTGGTTGGGCCGTACTTCGCGACTCCCACCTTCGGGCCGATATCTCGTTGGAAGTCCGCGGTGACCTTTGAGCCTCCCGAGAACCACTCTTCTCGTTCACGTACTCCTAGGAGATCACCAACTGACTTTGCAAGTTCTTGTTTGCGCAGCATGGGCGAACATTAGCGCAGCCCCGAGTCCCAGGGCCGCCGTCCAGGCCGAATTGTCGCTACGACCTCGACCGCCGTGCTGGAACTCCTCCGGACCGATCTGTGATGGCTAGTACGGCTCACGGTAGCCAGAGCAACGCGACGGTCGTCGCCGGCAATGGGAGCATCGCGGCCCCTGCAGTGATACCGAAATGGATGCGGTGATAGGCGGCGCAGCGCGAGTGGCGAGCTCAGCAGCGCGGATGTCGCGACTCCGACGAGAAAGAGAGAGGCAATCGGGCGAATGTAGGAGCCGTCACCGGGGATGTCGCGGTGACGCGTGGGATGGGACGGACTAGATGCAACTCGAGGGAGGGACGTGCCGCAATGCGTTCATCCACGAAACGGCGTCGCCCTACGCACCGGAGCACCGTCGATCGGCGCGCCGTAGGGTTGCTGTTCTCAGATGCGCAACGCCCCGGCGGCGCCCCGGGGGGAGGGCGGGACCGCGACCGTCGTTATCGTCGGGACGCGGGGGCAGCGATGTCGAAGCCTGGACCTAGGCTGCACCTACTGTCTCGAGATTGATGTTCTGCCCGGCGACACGGCGCGACCCGCCTGTCCGAGCGAACGATTCTAACGGGATCGGCTGTTAGCTATTACGTACGGAGGTCGGTTGCATGACGCTAGATGGGCTGGTTCAGAGAACGGGCGTGGATGCTCGAGACGCGCGACGCGTCTCATTCTCAGCGTCGAAGGTAAGTCAGGTCATCCGCGCCCTAATCGGAGACCACCCGAGCGAGCGAGATGTCCGTCGACGCTGGCTCGAAGCGGTCGCCGTCCGTACAACGGCGTCCCGCCCGGACTTGTCTGAATCGATCCGAGAGATCCTCGGCGTCGGGCCCGTCGGGGAGGACTACCTCAAGGGGTTGACTATCGGCGAGGTGGGTGTGTGCTATGAGGCACTGCTCGCCCTCATGCACCGCGACGACCGAAGATCATCGGGGCAGTTCTTCACGCCCGATGATGCGGCCCAGTTCATGGCAAAGCAGTCGCTGGACTTTGACGAGGGCCATTGGCTGGATCCGTGCTGCGGGGTTGGAAACTTGTCTTGGCACCTGACCAGTGTTCAGGTCGATCCTGGCGCGTTTGTACGAGATCGATTGACGCTTGTTGACCTCGACGATGCCGCACTACGCACCGCGATTGTGCTCATCGGCAGCGACTGGGCCGACGCCGGTGACCAGGATGCCCTTCGCTCTCTCAGCGCACGTTCGCAGCAGCGCGACTTCTTGTCGAGCGCGAGGGTGCCAGCCCACGACTATGTCATCGTCAATCCGCCGTACGCGCGTGCGAAAGAGCGTAGCGATCTAGAGACGGGACGGACGCGCGACCTTTTTGCGTACTTCCTCGAACGGGTGGCTTTGACTTCCCGCGGGTTCATTGCGGTCACACCCGCCTCATACCTCGCAGCGTCTAAGTTTCAGCCTCTGCGGGATGTCATCGATCGCATCTACGGCGGAGGCCACGTTTTCGCATTCGACAACGTGCCCGACACGTTGTTCCGCGGGTACAAGTTCGGCTCGAAGAACACTTCAAAGACCAACTTTGTGCGCGCTGCAGTCACAGTATGCGCGCCGGCCCACACGTCGTGGAAAATCACGCCGATCATCCGATGGCAGGCCGCAGAGCGCGAGGCGATGTTTTCGGAATGCCATCTGTTGCTTGCACCGCGACGTATCGGCCCCCACGGAGAGTGGGCCAAGCTCGGCCCTGGGATGGAAGCAGTCTGGGACTCTTTGCAGCGAGCCGAGACGGTTGTGGCGGACCTCGTCGTGAACAGAGAAACGCCCTGGGCGCTGGACGTCGGGCTAACGCCGCGCTACTACATCTCGGCAACGTACCGAAGGTTGGACCGAGCGTCAAAGGCGACGCTCTTCTTTGCCGACGAAGAGGCTCGAGATCGTGCTGCTCTTGTCCTGAACTCCTCCCTGCCATACCTGTGGTGGCGAGCTCTCGACGGCGGTGTCACCCTTCCACGCCGTGTGCTCATGTCGACGCCTGTGCCTGACTTCGCAATTAACCGCTGTCTGATCGCCGCACTCCGGGACTCCGAGGCGAGGAATCTCGTCGTCAAACTTAACGCGGGCCGCGAGAACCAGAACGTCAAGCATCCCGAGGACCTCGTCCGAGCACTCGACCGTTGGGTCCTGCGGGGTGAGCACGACACGCGGCTTCTCTACGCAAGCAACATGTTCCCCCTTGCTCGGATATCGTTTCTGTCGGCAATATCGCCGATCGACAAGGGGGCAAGTGTTGGCGGGGTCAGGAAACAGCGAGTTCGACAGACTGCGTGAGCACCTCCTTGCGAACAAGACGGTGAGGCGCGAGGTGGAATTTGCGTTCGCTTCGCTTCTCACCGCCGCCAATCCATCCGACCGCGGCATGCGGTTCCTTTTCGGAGGCGGGGCCGAATGGATCATGGCTTCGGCCGCCTGGTCGGCCGGCATCCTCACCGCGCCTGCGGGGCATAACGCGAACGGCTTCGATCTGGCAGATCTGCTCGCCAAGGCCCGCGGTCTGTGGAGTGTAAAGGCGAGTGCCTCGGCCTCGTCTGGACAGATTCGCCTCACGAACTTTATGGGCGACGGCAGCAACGCCGTGTGGGAGGACGCGACACTGTTCGTCGCACCGTATTTCGGTGGTGCTGTGCTTGTCGCCCCGCAGACTCACCACGAGGTGCACGCCAAGGTACGCAAGACGGGCGATGCCCTGGTGCTCAGTGGCGCAGTCGTTCGCGAGTTCCGGGATAACAACCCGGCGAACTTCATACCTTTCGAGGTTGCGGTCAACAGCGGAGTTCGCGCGGGGGACCCCTTCGCCTTCATCAAGTCCGTGCTCGCCCCGGAGCACTTTCCAAATCTGTCCAAGCCCTTCCTTGCCTCGGCTCCAATCACGATCAGTAATCGAGTCCAGGAGATCGAACGGCTAGTGGCGCTTCGAGATCAGGGCGTACTTGACGAAGCGCAATTCAAGCAAGCTGTGGACCAGGTCATCGCCGCCAAGTAGCCTTGTGACCCGGCCTGGTTCTTTGGGCTGGAACAGAACGCTTGAATGGGCGATCATAAGGGCCCAGTGCGCCCGGCTTTCGACGGCGCGTGCATTGACACTCAACGTGCGTTGAGAACGCGGCTCAGCCTTTCCCAAACGCGATCGCCCGCACCGACGCCCCATCCCCCGACAACCGCAACGGGAAGAACCCCACCTCAACCCGCCCCCGGCAGCCCTTCGAGCCCGCACACGTTCTCGACGATCGCCCCATCCCCACCGAGCACGACCTCGTGCACGGGGAACTCCTCTCCCCGGTGGCATCCGGACTCAACGTGTCAAGAGCAAGCACGCGCATTTCGCGCCCCGACAACTCCCGCGCCGCCGATGCAGACATGAACGGATGCCGCAACGCCCGCTCCGACCCGAACCACTGCGCCCTCCCAGCGTCGACGATAACGATCCGCGGCAGCGCGTCCGGCACGGCACCGCCGTCGAAACGACGACTCCTCGAGCCCATACGCCGCGCCGGCACCCGCCGAAGCAACGCGCAGCACGAGAGCCTCGCCCACGGGCTCATCGAGAGAGACATCCGCCGTAGTCCGCCGCCCATCCGGCACGGTGTCGCAGGCGCGTCGACGTGGGTGCCCGTGTGGGAGCCCATCTCGATTCGCGCGACCTCCACGCCATCCTTCGCGAGTGACAGACCCACACCGATCGACACCCCGGGATCACCGGGGTAGACCATCATGCCGTCGCGGATCGGGTGGATCAGATCACGGAGCATCCGTTCATCATGCCGTGGGGGCGGGGTTTCGGGTGGGCGCTTCGTCTCGCTTCGCTCGCTCAGCGACCGGGTGACAGTTCGACGCTGCCCGCGAACCACCCACTCGGCCCGATCCCCTCGCCCATGCGGGGCACGTACTGGTCGAAGTACACGCGCGAGACGAGTTCGCGCCGACTCGCGACGCCGGCCTTCTCGAAGATCGACTTGAGGTGGTCCTGCACCGTGTAGGGCGACAGGTGCAGCTCGGACGCGATCTCGCGCGTGTCGGCACCTCGCAGCACGCTCGCGACGACTTCGCGTTCGCGCGCCGTGAGCCCGAACGCGGCCGCCACGATGTCGATCACCTCCTGCGGACGCGCCTCCTCGATCGTCACGACGACATCCCCGGCGCGGTCGCCTGCGCCGCCAAGCGGCGAGGCGTGGAGCACGACCCACACGCCGTCGTACGTGCGGGCGCGGATGCGCGGCATCCGTTCGATCTCTCCGCGAGCGAAGCGACGCGCACCGCTCACGAGTGCCTGCACCGACGTCAGCGGATCGCCCATCCCCGGCACGGACGACATCTGCGCGAGATGCGCCTGCGCTCCCGGCGTCGACTGCACGATGCGGTCGTGCGCGTCGAAGATGATCACCGCGGGGCCGGTGTGGGTCGCGGCATCCGTTCGGCTCAGTTGAGCGAGCAGGCCGGTGCGGATGCCGCGCGTGAACGCCGGCGACAGTGACGCCAGCAGCTCGAGCTCCTCCACCCCGAACGTCGGGTCGTCGTCGCCGCGGAACAGCGAGATGTGGCCCCACGCGCCGTTGCGGTCGGTGAACACGACACGCGCCTCGTCGCGGTAGTCGAAGTGCGGCACGAGCAGCTCCGACATGCGGATGGAGCGGTCGAGCACGCCGTGCGTGACGTGCTGCACGCCGACCGCGATCTGACCGGCGGCCACCATCTCGGTGATCGACGTCGGATCGTCGCTGCCATACTCGATCTGCGACCACATCAGGTCCTGCTCGTTGCGGCCGTCGAGATCGCCGAGCTTGCGCGAGCTCGAGACCATCGTCGTCGCCGGATCGAGCGTGGAGACGCACGCGGCGACGAACGGCACGACGGTGTGAAGCGTCGCGGCGGCCTCGTCCACGAAGCTGTGCAACGGAAGACCGGCGCGCGAGATCACGTCGATGTCGCTGCGCGCGCGACCGATCGCCAGAGCCGAGGCCATGGAACACAGTGTGCTCCCCCACCGCGGGTCGCCGCCATCCCAGGAATCTGGGGGACCGGAATTCCCTCACCATCTGGGATGGACCGCACACGCCGGCGGTCGCGAGAGTTGCGGTGGTCCAGTCACGGAGAACCAGGAGAACCCATGACCATTCCCGACATCACCCTCACGACGGACGAACGCGCCGCGGAGCTCAAGCGCGCCCTCGGCGACCGGGTCCTCATCGCCGGCGACCCCGGCTATGACGAGGCCCGCGTGCCCTGGAACGTCGCCGTCGATCAGCGTCCCTTCGCCGTCGTGCGGCCCGAGACCGCCGAAGAGGTCGTCCAGGCCGTGCGCGCGGCCGCGGCATCCGGCCTTCGTGTCGCACCGCAGTCGACCGGACACGCCGCCGCAGCACTCGCCGACACCGACCTCTCCGATGTCGTGCTCGTCTCGCTCTCGGGGCTGCGCGGCGCGACGGTCGACCCCACTACGCGCACCGCGCGCGTGCTCGGCGGATCGCTCTGGAACGACGTGCTCGAAGCGGCGGCACCGCACGGCCTCACCGCCCTGCACGGCAGCGCAGGCGACGTTTCGGTGGCCGGCTACGCGCTGAGCGGCGGTCTGTCGTTCTACGGCCGCGCTCACGGGCTCGCGGTGAACACCGTGCGCTCGATGCAGATCGCCATCGCCGACGGCAGCATCGTGCGCGCGAGCGCCGACGAGAATCCCGACCTCTTCTGGGCGGTGCGCGGCGGCTCGGGCACGTTCGGGGTCGTCGTCTCGCTCGAGATCGACCTGGTGCCGTACGCCAACGTGTTCGCGGGCATGCTGCTGTGGGATGCGAGCCGCGCCGCCGACGTCGCACGCGCGTGGGCGACATGGACCGCCACCGCGCCAGAGTCCGCCACGACGACGCTTCGCGTGCTGAACTTCCCGCCGCTGCCCGACCTTCCGCCGTTCCTGTCGGGCCGGTCGGTCGTCGTGATCGACGGGGCGATCCTCGAGACGGATGCCGCGGCATCCGCCCTTCTCGAACCGCTCCGTGCCCTCGCGCCCGAGGTCGACACGTTCTCGCGCATTCCGGCGGCCGGACTGGTGGCCGTCCACATGGACCCGCCCGGGCCGACGCCCGCCGTCACGACGCACTGCGTGCTGACCGAGCTGCCCGACGACGCGGTCGACGCGTTCGTCGCGGCCGCAAGGGTTCCGGGCCTCTTCATGACGGAGCTGCGCCATCTCGGCGGGGCGCTCGGGCGGCGACCCGCGCACGCGGGAGCCGTGGGCTCGATCGACGGTGCGTACCTCGCGCACACGGTCGCGATGGTGCCGGTCGCCGAGGCGATGGTGGGGGCGGATGCCGCGGTGCGAACCGGAATCGCCGCGTTCGCGCCCTGGGCGGCCGAGAACCTCGCGCTCACATTCATCGACGGCGGTGGCGCGGATCGCGAGGCCGGGTTCGGGGTCGCCGTGGAGCGGCTTCGCGACCTCAAGCGTCGCTTCGACCCGAACGACATGTTCGCGGCGGCGCACGCGCTCTGAGCGGGCGCCGGCGACGTGCGGCAAGCGCGCGGTTCCTCGGGTGGGGCTTCAGCCTGAGGGGCCGCGCGCTTCGTCACGCTTCGACGGGCTCAGCGGCCGCAGAACCCGGTCCCTGAGCAGGCGCGGAGCGCCGTGTCGAAGGGCGGCCGAGCGGGGCGACGCTTCGACGGGCTCAGCGGCCGCAGAACCCGGTCCCTGAGCAGGCGCGAAGCGCCGTGTCGAAGGGCGGCCGAGCAGGGCAACGCTTCGACGGGCTCAGCGACCGGGGCGGCGGGTGAGCCGCAACAGCAGGACGTGCCAGTGCGTCTCCACTGAGGGCGGATCGGATGCGATCCGTTCGGCGAACCGCCTCTTGAACTCGGACACGAACGCGTCCACCCGTTCGGGCGAGCGCGCCGAGTCGAGAGCACTGAGCAGCGACGGCATGAACGCGGCTTCGTAGAACTTGACGACCGCATCCGCGAACGCACCCGCATCGCCGGACCGCTCGTACTCCTCCAGCAGCGTGTCGGGTGCGCGCAGCAGCTCGTGCTCATCCAGGGTCCACGCCTGCGCGAGAGGGCCGCCCTGCAGGGGCGCCAGGAACTCGGCCTGCGTGCGGTTCCACGTGGGGATCGTCATGCGCGCGTACTCGGCCGCGTCGAGTCGCCCGTCCGACACCATTTCCGTGAGCACCCCGTTGGCGGAGTCCATCAGCCCTTCCGCGCCGCTCGATCCGTCATCCTCAGCCGCACCCCCGACCACGACAAGCTGGCCGCCCGGCGCGAGCTCGTCCGCCCGGTGGGTGAGGAACGCGACCCAGTCGCGGCGCGCCTGCTGCTCGAGCGCCTCCCGCACGCGCCCGTGCGCTCGCGTGCTGAAGATGTGGTCGGGGATGGGCTCGGGCACGCGCGACACCCAGTGCACCGCGATCGCACTCCACGCCAGGTGCAGGTCGCACGCCGGGAACAGCCGCTCGTAGAACGAGCGGGCCTCCGCGAAGGCGAACACGTCGGGTTCGGTCGCGTACGAGCCGGGCGTCGACATGACGTTCGCCAGCAGCACGTCGAAGTCGTTCGCGAGGATGTCGGTGTGGACGACGGTCACCGGGACGCGCTCGCCGGCACGTG
>Ga0164243_10010555_pt1 | contig 13260 bp, 10 predicted proteins | sample OricompcompostOP_FD_108781 | JGI IMG/M metagenome (GOLD analysis project Ga0164243, IMG submission 108781) | Organic Plus compost microbial communities from Emeryville, California, USA - Original compost - Organic plus compost (OP) | ecosystem: Engineered > Solid waste > Mixed feedstock >... | reverse complement strand
TCCAGTGCCACCTTCGCCTTGAAATCCGCGCTGTACCGCTTCCTCGTCGTCTTCATTCCCGTACCATTCCTTCAGGTCGGGAATAGCTTAACACCCTGTCCGGAAAACCGGCACCACCTCAGGTTTCCTTGGATGCGCGGCCGCCATCGCAGGTTCCTTGTGGCGGGCCCGGCAATCGCGCCATGTCACCACTTATGGATCGGCGCGCTGGGCCAAGCCCAGGGAAATCGATCGGGCTGGCCTGTTTCACGATGCGGGCGTGTTCCTTGGGCGCCTGCGTGGCCGGTATCTGCGCCATGATGGCCCGGAGCACGTCATGGCCTTCGCGCCAACGCGCTCAGGCAAAGGTGTCGGCCTGGTCGTTCCCACTCTGCTGAGCTGGACTGGCTCGGCGGTCATTCACGACATCAAGGGCGAGAACTGGCAGCTTACCGCCGGTTGGCGCGCGCGCTTCTCTCATGTGCTGCTGTTCAACCCGACGGACGTCCGCTCAGCCAAATACAACCCGCTGCTGGAGGTCCGGAAGGGCGAACACGAGGTTCGCGACGTTCAGAACATCGCCGATATTCTGGTCGATCCCGAAGGCGCGCTCGAACGACGCAATCATTGGGAGAAAACCTCTCACTCCCTGCTCGTCGGGGCCATCCTCCACATCCTCTACGCCGAGGAAGAAAAGACCCTCGCCAGGGTAGCGACCTTCCTCTCCGATCCGCAGCGGCCGTTCGTCGCGACGCTGCGCCGGATGATGACCACCAATCATCTCGGCACGGAAGAAGCGCCGCTGGTTCATCCCGTCATCGCCTCGGCCGCACGGGAAGTCCTCAACAAGAGCGAGAACGAGCGCAGCGGCGTGCTCAGCACTTCGCGTCCGAAGGAGATTCGGGGAGGCTCACGACCATGATGACAGCCAAGATGAGCGTTATTGCGCCGCAAGCGACGAAGCTGCCTTGCCAGCCGTAACTGGGAACAAGCGTGAGAACGGTCGTCGCGCCCAGCATGCCGCCAAGCGGCGTTCCGACCGACAGGGCAGCCGAAGCAAGCGAGCGATGTCTGGTAGGCAGCCATTCCGAGGCCAAGGCGATGCCGTTGGGAGCAGCCGCACCGAACCCAAAGCCACTAATCAGTCTTAGGATCGCCATCTGCGTGACGTTTTCGGTCAGGCTCGCGAGCGCCGTGGCGATCCCGAATGCAAACATGGATGTGATCAGGATAAGTTTGCGGCCAAAACGGTCGCCCAGGCCACCACCGATGCTCGCACCGAAGGCCATGCCGATCAGTGCTGCGGAAAGCGCCGGACCGAAGCTGGACTTATCGATCCCCCATTCTTCGAGGATCAAAGGAGAAACGAGGGCAAGGAGTTGTATGTCCAGACCATCCACGACCAATGCGGTCATCACGATTGCGAGGATGCCGAATTGCCAAAACGTCGTGCGGCGAGAGTCCAGCAGTTGCGTAAATCGGTCTGGGCTCATTGCTTATCGTCTCATTCTTAAGGGCCGACTTGCCACCTTTTGCTACGGAGGAAACTCATTGGCCGGGAGCGCTTTGTCTGAATTGAGCCGAGCCTTGAATGCGGAAGGCACAAGGCCCGGCTCATGGTCATTCAGGGTCGATACCCAGCCTGGGCGAGCTTCGAGAAAGGCCAACTGGAAACGACCCCTCGCATTTCCATCTGGACGTGCTTCTCGACGGTGGGGCGATTTGAGCCGCCGTTCGGTTCACCCCAGACAATGGTCAGTTGGCTGCCCTCGGCTGCGACAGCCTCATCAACCACGGCAAGCGTGACCCAGCAATTATCCGGGGCCAGGAACGCCGTGTAGGTCGATACGCCCACCGGATTTCCGTTGCGGTCCAGAACGGTGTCGTAGGGATAGGCGGAATAGTGGGCCGAAGGCATTTCCATGCTCTTGCCGTTCTTGCCCGGCACCATCTGGCTGCGATAGACTGCGGTCGCGTCGTCCGCATCAAGGACGATGGATACCTTCTTGCGATGAGGCTGATCGGCGAGCTTTTCCAGCGCTTCGCGACCGACGAAGTCATGATCGAAACGGATCACGCGCCCGTAATCCAGATCCCACGGCGTAAAATAGTAGTCTTCAATCCGATCAGACACGAAGCTGCCGCCGAGCGCGGCGATACCATCGAAACTGTTGGCCGGCAGCCATTCACGATAGGGCCGCATCGCGTCGTCTGAATAGATTGCCGGCAGCGGGCAAGGCATCCAGCCCGAATCCACTGCTGCACTGCCATAGGCGCGGGCCCCCACCTGGCGGAGACCAAATTCCGTCCCTGCCTCCAGGACGGCCTGCTTGATCTCATCATACATTTCGACCGGTCCCCAGAATTCGAGACCGGGGGCACCGCCCATGCCATGCCGGAGAGACCGGAATGTGTGGCCCGCGACTTTGAGGTGCCCCATCTGGAAGAACTTGGGCTGGTCGATCGGACCACCATTCAGCTTCTCCAGAAGTGCCCAGGCATCCGGGCCCTGGATCTCGAAGCGGAAAGTCTTGCGGGGCTTGGCGTTCTGAAGCGTGCGTTCATCGCGATCGCATTTCACATTGAACTTGCCTTGCGATGCGGCAAATTCAACCCAGTTGGCAACCGTGGGACGGCCCACGATATTGACCAGAGTGTCGCTCAGCCCGAAGATGATCATGTCACCGATGAGATAGCCATTGGGAGCGCAGGCGATGAACTGCTTCGCCTTGCCGTCGCCGAAATTCTTGAAGCTGTTCACCGCAAGGCTCGACACGAAATCCACCACGTCGGGCCCTTCGACATACAGGTCCGTCATATGGAAGGACTGATCCATCAGGGCCACGCCTTCGCGCCAAGCGCGCTGTTCGTCCCGCCAGTTCGAAAACTCGCCGGGGATCGGAAACTGATATGGACCGGTCTGCGAATTGCGCAGCATTTCGAGCGCAGATCCATATTGATCGATCTTGTTCTGAAGAGAGTGCGAACTCATGAGTAGATGGCCTCTTTCTTGAATTTTTGGATGAAAGTGCGGGTTGATGTTCAAATGGATTGGGAGACGGCGCGCGACTGAAGCGCTGCAGTGCGATCGAATTCAGATTCGCGGAATGCATTCTTGATGTGGACCGTGTCTTTTCAGGGCAAATTGCGTGCGGGTCGTCCCGCGACTGCATTGCGCCATGTCATCTCTCCCATTCACGGCCGGATCAGCGACGAGCGCCCCCGGATTTGCTTGTGATAGAGGCATAGAGTCAGGCGCATCAGGCATCTTTGCCCCATGCGACTGGCACTTGAGATCAGGCGACAAAATTGACGGCTTTGGTCGTCGCGACAACGCAACTAGCGTCATTGCTCCCTTTGCAATATGACATCGCATGAATTGCGCTATGCAATAACAGTGTCATACCGGAGAGGGTGATGGCGAACAGGACATGGGCGGAGTTCGATACCTCCGCAGTGCAACCCGCGCAGCGAATCGGCGTTTGGAATGAGCGCGGCAGTGTCGCGCTCTGCAAAATGTCGGTCGAGCCTCGAGAGAAGGACCGCTTCAGCGCAAAGCTTTCCCGCATCGATTTCGGACCGCTAAGTTTGGTCAATGTGAAGTCGACGGCGGCCCGGGCTATGGGCGGCGGGGCTGGCTGGGAAGGCCCTCTCGAGGATTGTTTTCTGGTCAGCCTGCCCGAGCAAGGTCGGTGCATCTACGAGCAAAATCAGGCTGTGTGCCCGCTGCAACCGGGTGACCTGTTCATTCGCGATGCGACCAAGCCCTGGATTCAGACATGCAATGATGAGATGGAGCTTCTCATCATCAAAGTGCCGTTCGTGGAATTGTCCTCCCGAGTAGATGATCCAATGCGGCTCAGCGGGCAGGCGCTTTCAGTAAACAATCCCCATACGGCAATGGCTGCGGATATCATCCGGGGCGCTTATCGAACGCTCAAGAGCGAACCGGCGGGAGACTGGCAGATATCGTTGGCCGACGTCATATTGAGCGGCCTCAGAGTCCTATATGAAGGTTCGTCCTATCTGGAAGCCTTGTCGGCAGAGACGCAGAAGTCCGCGAACATCCGCCGGGAAGCGATGACGTTCATGGTTCGTAATCTGGAAGATCCCGATCTCACAATCGCGCAGGTCGCCGCCGCGCTCGGCGTAAGCAGCCGTCGACTGCAGCGCGCCTTTGTCGAGGTTGGCGAAACGCCCAGCAAGTTCCTGGTCGCCCAGCGTCTCGATCGTGCCGCTTATGAGCTTATGCGCTCCAAAGGCGGAAACAGGGCATCGATCCTCGAGATCGCGCTGTCCGTCGGCTTCAACGATGCCAGCCATTTCAGCTGGTCGTTCACGCGACGCTTCGGCGTGTCACCGCGCACTTACCGGGACACCAAGCTCCACTAAACGGCTTGTCGCCTCGTCCCAAGTCGGCGACGCATAGAACAAAGAACCTTCTTGGTTTTGCCAGTAGCACTCGACCCAGGCAGCAAAATGCCATGCTATGGGGAGAGTTAAGTCATGAAGGGACGGATGCTTTGGACGGCGTCGATGCTGAGTTTGTCAGCCGCGTTCCCAAGCGTGTCGCTGGCGCAGACCGCCAGCCCGCAGGAAACAAGCGAGACAGAGGACTACGGTAGCGAGATCATCGTTACTGCGCAGTTCCGTTCGCAGCGCTTGCAGGACACGCCCATCGCGATTTCGGCGATGAACTCGGAAATGCTCGATCAAAAGGGCGTGACCGACATTGCCGGCGCGGCCAATCTCGCGCCGAACGTCCAACTCTCGGCGAATGCCGGCAACTTCGGCGGCATGGCCGCCATTTTCATCCGCGGCGTCGGGCAGGCAGACCCCCATTTTGCGGTCGAACCGGGTGTCGGCATGTATGTCGATGACGTCTATTTCGGCGTTCTCACCGGCTCGGTCTTCGAACTGCTCGACGTCGATCGCGTCGAAGTGTTGCGTGGCCCCCAAGGCACCCTGGCTGGCAAGAATTCGATCGGTGGTTCGGTCAAGCTCTTCTCAAAGCGCCCAGGCCCTGATGCCGATGCTTTCGTGGAGGCTGGCTATGGCTCGCGCAATTCCATGCTCGTGCGCGGCGCAACCAATATCACCCTGGTTCCTGACCGGCTTTATGCGCGGATCTCGGCGGGCGCGAAATATAGCGAAGGCTATATGGATCGTCTCGATTATGCCTGCGCGACCGGAAATTTCACAGGCGGAACGCAGCGCACGAGCCTGAGCTGCAAGCTGGGCGAACAAGGCGGCCAGGAGGTTTATGCGGGGCGTCTTTCGCTGCTCTGGACCCCCACTGACAATATCGAGAACCTGCTGGTGGTCGATGCAACACACGACCGCTCGCAGAATCCGGCCCAGAAGACGCTGACCCAATCGCCTGCTTGGGCGGGTGGCAACAACTACATTACCGGTCCAGAATCTTACACCAACTACGAAGACTACCGAAGTCTTCCAACTGGCGGCTCGTCGATCGGGGTGCTTGTCAATATGCCCGATCGGACCCCTCTCGATGTCTGGGGCATCTCGAACAATCTCAGCGTTTCGCTCACCGACGATCTCAAGCTGACCTCGATCACGGCATTTCGCTCATCCAAAGCGGCATTCGCCTCAACACTCGACGGGTCCCCAGGCTCCATCCTCGACCAGATGTGGCAACTGGAGCACGAGCAATTCACGCAGGAACTGCGCCTCAACGGCTCTGTTGGCAGCTTCGTCGACTGGACGGTCGGTGGCTTCTATTATGATGCGAGCGGAACTTCAGGTGGACGGACCGTTATTTCGGGCGGCGTTGCGCCCGGAGGCGGCGGTGTCAATCTCGACATTCTGTTCCACGATCCGGTGAAAACAACCTCCAAGTCGGTCTTCGCCCATACCGTGTGGCATCCGCTTCCGGGACTTAATCTCACGGGCGCGGTGCGTTATACAGACGACAAGAAGACTTTCACGTTCAATCGCTACGATCCCAATGGACAGCCGCATCCGAGCCTCGGCGCGCTCTTGGACTACCCGGTCACATTCAAGGGCGACCGGTGGGACTACCGCCTCGGTATCGACTATCAATGGTCGAGAGACTTCATGACCTACGCCCAGGTCTCCACCGGCTACAAGGGTGGCGGCGTCAACCCTCGCCCCTTCTTCACAACCCAGGCGATCACCTATGATCCCGAAACGCTGACTGCCTATGAGGTGGGCTTCAAGAGTCAGCTTTTCGACCGCCGCCTTACACTGAATGCAGCGGCCTTCATCAACGAATATAAGGACTTCCAGGCCACGCTTCTCCAATGCGATTCCATCTCACCATTCCCTGGCGCTCCATGCACGCAGACCGCAAATGTCGGTGACGCCCGGATCAAGGGCTTCGAGGTTGAGACGGTTATCGAACCTATCGATGGCCTCACGCTCGACGGGTCGCTCGGTTATCTCGATTTCGAGTATAAATCGGTCAATCCGCTCAGCGGCGTCACCCTCGACATGACGAACGTTTACACACCGGAATGGACGGCGGCCGCAGGTCTCCAGTATGAGATCCAGCTCGGCGGTCTCGGCTCGATCAGTCCGCGCGTCGACCTCTCTTACCGCTCGCGTATCGAAGGCGAAGCTATCAATAGCGCTATCGCATCGATCGCCGGGCGGACCCTTATCGGCGCAAAGCTGATGTGGAAGAGTGAGGAAGGCGACTGGGAGGCTCAAGCGTCTGTCAGCAATCTCACCAACGAGTTCTATTACAATTCAAACGGTGTGCGCGCGAACGCGCCATACTTCGCAGGCGTTGGCATCGTCGGTGCGCCGCGGACCTTCATGTTCACGGTCAAGCGCAACTTCCGCTGATTGATGCGAGAGAATGCAGCCACGCGCCGGATAAGGTGGGTTGCCACCGGACAGCGCGTGGTTGCATTCATTCGGACAGTAGAGCCAACACAGGCTTCAGGGATCAGGGGCAACGATGGACCCTAGCGTCCTCGCTCCGTCGCATGGAGCAAAGTCGCTGTCGCAATTCCTAAAGAACTAAGGTCACGATTCTCCGTATGAAGGCCCTATCGCGGCCGGCCTGACGGGCAATGAGCGGTCAGCAAGCCGAGGGAGAGGATCGATGGCCAATGACAGTCGAATTCTGACCACACATGTCGGGGCGCTTCCTGGCCCATCTGACGTCTGGCACAAATCAGGCGTATCCCATGAACGGCTGAAAGAGGCGGTAGCTGAAGTTATCAGCCACCAGAAGCGAGTTGGAGTCGACCTCATCAATGAAGGCGAGCTGACGAAGGTTGGGAGCTGGTCGACGTTCATGCAAAAACGGCTCAGCGGATTTGAGCCGGCAACCGACGAACAGGCAGCGGCGATCAACGCGCGAGCGTTAAATGCCTCGATCGATCGGGAAGTCTTCGCGGACTTCTACAAGGCAGCGACCGAGCGCGGAACGCTCTTCGAGCAGACTGGCACTGCGAAGCAGTTTGAGGAAGGCGGGTCGCCCCCGCCGCTCATCTGCACGAGTCCTATCACCTATGTAGGTCAGGAAACGATCTCCGAAGCGATCGCCGTGCTCAAGGCCGGCCTGGGATCAACACCCGTCGGCAATGCCTTTCTGACCACCGTGGCCCCGGCGAGCTTCGAGCCTGGTGTTGGCAACGCCTATTATGACGGCGAGGAAGCGTTTCTCTATGCGATCGCCGATGCATTGGCGGTCGAATATAGGGCGATCGTTGATGCCGGGCTCATCCTTCAAATCGACGATGCTTACATTCCGGCTCTTTGGGAGAGCATCGGCATCAAGATCGGCCTCGATGAATACCGCAAGTTTATCTCATTGCGGATAGACGCGTTGAACCATGCCTTGCAGGGCATCCCACAGGATCGAGTTCGCTATCATCTCTGCTGGGGGTCCTGGCACGGTCCTCACGCACATGATCTACCGCTTCAGGATATCGTGGATCTTCTCCTTCGGGTGAACGCGGGCGGCTATCTTATCGAGTCCGCGAATGTGCGCCATGAGCATGAATGGCGTGTTTGGGAGGCGACTGGTTTGCCCGAAGGGAAGACGTTGATTCCCGGTGTCGTGAGCCATGCGACCACATTGGTCGAGCATCCTCAGCTCGTCGCCGACCGCCTGGTCCGCCTGGGCAGGATTGTTGGCCCGGACAAGATTATCGCCTCTACCGACTGCGGCCTCGGCTCGCGCTGCCATCCTCAGATTGCCTGGGCCAAACTCAAGGCGCTGTCCGATGGCGCCGCACTCGCCAGCAAGGCTCTATTCGCGTGACGTAAGGTGGCGCTTTACGGACATCGATGATGCCGAGATCATGTTTAGAGGCGGTCTGTGAGGTAACTCGGAAAGAATGCGATGACTAGGGATGCGGCTACATCTGAAGGTTCAGGATCGTTCCTGCTAATCCATGGCATGGCTCATGGCGCCTGGTGCTGGTATAAAGTTGTCTCTTTGCTGCGAAGCGCGAACTCCAAGACCATTGCGATCGACCTGCCGAGTCACGGAATCGATCGTGCAGACCCGAAGACGGTGACCCTCGACAGCTATGTTGACGCGACGATTGCCGCGCTGGAGCGGTTTGATAGCCCGCCAATGCTCGTGGCGCACAGCATGGGAGGCATCGTCATCACCGCCGTCGCCGAGCGACGCCCCGATCTGGTGCGGGCTTTGGTATATGTGTCAGCGTTTCTTCTGCCCAATGGAGAAACGATCGACTCCTATGTGCAGAAGTCGGGTCTGCACTCGGATTTCTTCGCAATGCTGCAGGCACCGGATAAAGAAAATTCAATTGGTATCGCTCCAGGGAGACGGAGAGAGGTTCTCTATGGGGAATCTCCCCGTGCCGATGTCGAACTGGCGAGGCTCCTGATTGCAGGTCAGCCGCTCGGGCCACTCGGCACGCCCACGGCAACGACCCTTCAGGCGTTCGGTAGCGTGCCTAGATATTATGTCCGATGCACAAGGGATAAGGTCATCACTCTTTCGATGCAGGACCGCATGCTGCGAGACACGGCTTGCGAAGCGATAGAGTCACTAGACGCCGATCATTCCCCCTTCTTCTCTCGCCCTGAAGATCTCGTCGCAGTGCTGCACAGATTCTCCCATATCGCGATGGAGAAGGTCAGGCCGCCAGAGGGCGAACGACAAACGATAGATGCCAGGCGGGGCTGAAGCCATGGGGACGTCGCCATGACCATCTGCCAGACTGACGGTGTTGTCCCAGATATCTCGCCGCCCATTCCAACACGGCTAGTTCCGCTTGAGGAATGGAGAAGGCAAGTTCGGGAAGCGCTCTATGAGGTGAACATATCCACCGAGGAACCCCTTGTGCGATGCGACCTGTGCAATGTGCGTTTCGGCATGGTCAGCGTCACCAGCCTCGCCGTTGACCCACAGGTGGTTCAATGCTCGGCCAGCAAATCATCCAGTGATCTCGATCGGATCGATTTCATCCATGTTCGTCGCGGCTCAATGGAGTTTGAGCATAGAGGCCAGCGCGTGCATCTGAGCAGAGGCGACAGCATTGCAGTTGAGCGAGCGGCTGGATTTGTCTCGCGCAATGACCGCATGGCCGGCACGCTCGTTAGTCTTCCGATGACCTGGTTTAGGCCGGACATTGTCGATCTCGGCTCGGTCATCGGGCGGCGCATATCCGGCGAAACCGGATGGGGCCGAGTTCTGGGTTCCACGCTGAACCTGCTGGCAGACGACATGACCACAGCTACCGGGGTGTCTCAATATTTGGTGGCTGAACAGATTCGCTCGGCCTTCCTGCTCGCGAGCAATTCACAGACCATCCCGCTCAGAATGACGACTCGCCGCATCGTTGAGGATGCGAGGATCGTCATCAGACACACCGCTCAAGATCCATCTACAAAGGTGGAAACCATCGCGCGAAGAATGGGGATTTCCGTTCGGCTTTTACAGAAAGCGTTCGCTGAGTCTGGCAGCTCCGTGGCGAAAGAAATTGTCGAGCGGCGCCTTATTCGTAGCCGGGCCCTTCTTGAGGATAACCGGTTCGACCTTGTAAGCGTCGCCGATATCGGATTCAGATGCGGCTTTTATGAAGCAAGTCACTTCGGCCGTCGCTTCAAGGCTCGATTTGGCGTCTCTCCCGGAGAAGTGCGGGCCATGCGGAAATCGGCCATGAATGGTGCGCAGCCAGACTAAGATGGCGCCCGCCTAACCACTTATCCTCTCCGCAACATAATAGTGGAGAGGACTGGACATGAAGGCACAATTCGGCGCCCATCTGCTCGATGGCAATTTCGCACCTATCAGTGCCGAGTGCACCGCACCGGAACTGCATGTTCGCGAAGGCAAGATTCCCGAAACCTTGCGCGGCACGCTTTATCGCAACGGCACCAACCCGATGTATCCACCCCTGGGGGACCATCACTGGTTTCTCTCGGAGGGAATGGTGCACGGCATCCATATCGAGAACGGGCGCGCCGCCTACCGCAACCGCTGGGTGCGCACCGGCCAGTATGAAGCGCAAAGGCGGGCCGGCAGAAGGTTGGTATCAACCTCCCTCAGTGAGCCGTCCCCGCCCGAGGGAGAAGGGGTTCGGCGCCATTTCGCGGCCACGCATGCGCTGGTTCACGGCGGACGTCTGCTTGCCTTGGACGAATGGTGTGGTCCCGCCGCATTGGACCCAGAAACGCTGGAAACAACCATCGCCGATTATGACTTCGACGGCCTTCACGTCGGAGCTTTCACCGCGCATCCGAAAGTCGATTACCAAACCGGCGAAATGCTCGGATATGGATACCAAGCAGACGGCATCGGTTCCTCCACCATTTCCTATAGCATCATTGACCGGACCGGTCGGCTCACCCGGCATGACAGGTTCCAGGCACCATTTTGCCCGATCATGCACGATTTCGGGATCACCAAGGAGCACGTGATATTTCCGCTGTTCTCAGCCGACATCAATCTGGAACGCGCCGCGAATGGCGGGCCCCTCGCAGCCTATGATCCCAGCATCGGCACCCATTTCGGCATCATGCCGCGTAATGGATCAACTGACCTGATGCGGTGGTTCCACGGTGAACCGACCTACGCCTACCATACCATGAACAGTTACACCGAGCGGCGCGATGGGCGGGAAATTGTCCATCTCGACATGATGAAGACGCCCTTCGTCCCGCTATTTCCGAAGGAAGACGGCATCATTGCGGAATGGGTTCAGGGCGAGGAAACGAACGGGCTGCTTGTCCGCTGGAGCTTCGATCTCAGCGGTAACTTAGATACCTATACGGAAACGATTTTGACTGACCTTACCGGCGATTTCTGCATGGTAGATCCACGGTTCGTCGGGCTGCCCTACCGCCACGGCTTCTACGCTGCCCAGAAGGGACACGGTGGGCCGGGAGCCTTCTTCGACACGATCAGCCATATCGATCTCGAAACTGGTGACCGCCGCGATTATCACGAAGGCGCGCATGTCACCTTTCTGGAACCGATCATGGTTCCCCGTTCCGAAGCCGCTCCGGAAGGCGATGGCTGGCTTCTGACATTGGCCTACGACGCCACCCGCAATCTCAGTGATCTCATCATTTTCGACACGCGCGATATCCTTGCGGGCCCAGTTGCAAGAGTCGAATTGCCGACGCGGGTTCCCTACGGGTTCCATGGTAGTTGGCACGCCCAATAATCGCGCCCGAATATCGCAGTCGTGCTCATAGCTTTGGGCACGACTGCGATGAAGCGAAGCCGAAAACGCCAGCGCTTTTCGGGGCCACGCTGGCCTGGGCGAGCCTGATAATGCAGACCCTGCTGTTGGCGCGCATCGTTTCCGAACCAAACCATGCGCAGCGTTGTTCGTCGTCTATCTCAAAGCCGATGTCGCACTCGGCAAAGATGGCGATAACAGGATGCGATATGGGCCTTGACAGACCCCATCTCGCTTGAGCCCTGGATGCTCGAAAGGCTTCAATTAATGGAGATCATTGATGGTCGCGCGATTGCGCGCGGCCTGCTCGCCACGACGGCGGCTGAGATACGTGAAATCATCGAATGGCGAGGATCGGCCCCAACCCTTGCGGTCTTGTTGGTGGGTAGTGATCCAGCCAGCGAGATTTATGTGCGGCGCAAAATCGCACAATGTCGCAAGGCAGGTATCGTCTCTATCGAGCATCGGCTCGCGGCTGACGCAAGCCACGAGCAACTATGCATGCTTATCGATCAGTTGAACGCGGATGAACAGGTCAACGGCATTCTGGTCCAGTTGCCGCTGCCACTCCATCTCGATGCTGCAACGATCCTCGACCGGATCTCGCCGCAGAAGGATGTCGATGGATTCCATCCGGTCAATGTTGGAAGGCTCTCCACAGGAACCGGAGGCCTTATCCCCTGCACGCCGTTGGGTATCATGAAGCTCCTCGACACCGTAATTGACAATTACAGGGGCTTGGACGCGGTCGTCATTGGAAAATCCAATATCGTCGGAAAGCCGACGGCTATCCTTTTACTCGAACGTGAATGCACAGTGACAGTCACGCACATCGCAACTCGCGGACTTCCAGAGATTACCCGCAAGGCGGACATTCTCGTTGCCGCCGCCGGCTCCCCGGAGCTGGTTCGCGGCGATTGGGTGAAACCTGGCGCAGTTGTTATCGACGTTGGGATCAATCGTGTGACCGATGCTGATGGGAAGGCGCATATTGTTGGAGACTGCGCGTTCAACGAAATGGACCATGCAAGAGCAGCTACACCCGTGCCCGGTGGAGTGGGACAGATGACGATAGCCTGTTTGTTGAGCAACACCGTTCAAGCTGCCAAACTGACCCCGCCTGCCCAAAGAGAGAGCGATCGCAACGAGTCCGCCCGGATTGATGGTGCCGGAAATTCCGTAGCCTTATGATTTGACTTCCAGGCGATGGCTATCACACTGTCATGGCTAACCTTGAAGGACTCTGCGAGGGGCACTGCGCTTCAGCCTCTTGTCAATGAGTGATTTGATAGCCTCGCCTCATATTGGACGGTCCCGATGCATCCGAGTCCACCAAAATCCGGCCTCGTCCCGCAAATCGGAGGGGCTGAAAAAGGTCCTTAGGATTTCTGCCCGTCTCAAGAAATGCAACACTTGGGTGTTGACCGCGTGTTGACCATTCGTGGAGCCACTCCAACGAGGGCAGCACATTAAAAAATAACTATTTGATTGTCTTGGAAAATCTGGAGCGGGCGAAGGGATTCGAACCCTCGACCCCAACCTTGGCAAGGTTGTGCTCTACCCCTGAGCTACGCCCGCTCTGGCGGTCGCTCGGGGTGGGCCCGGCGACGGGTGAGGCGCG
>Ga0164243_10010554_pt1 | contig 13261 bp, 11 predicted proteins | sample OricompcompostOP_FD_108781 | JGI IMG/M metagenome (GOLD analysis project Ga0164243, IMG submission 108781) | Organic Plus compost microbial communities from Emeryville, California, USA - Original compost - Organic plus compost (OP) | ecosystem: Engineered > Solid waste > Mixed feedstock >... | reverse complement strand
CTGCGCAAGCCGGGCCTGCTCGAGCACTACACGGTGGGCCGCTCCGCCGCGCAGGCGACGATGGCCGCGGTGCTCCGGGCGCGCCGTTTCGGCAAGGGCGCCACGATCGACGTCTCCGGTCAGGAGGTGCTCCTCTCCGGTGCCGACCGACGGGCGTCCTACCTGCTCTCCGCCGCTTACTCCGGCATGACCGCGCCGCGCGGCGCCCGCAGCCCGCACCGCCACGGCGCCACCTTCACCGGCCCCTTCCGCACCGCCGACGGCTTCGTGATGGTCTACGTGACCAACCAGGTCTTCTGGAACCGCTTCGTCAACCTCATCGCCGCCGACGATCCCGGTTTCCGTGAGCGCTACCTCGACCGGCAGACGGTCGCCGGCCAGGACCGCGAGGACTTCCTGGCGTACGTCGCCGCATGGTTCGCGCAGCGCCCCAAGGTCGCCGTCATGGAGGCGGCCGAGGCGGCCCGAATCCCGGTCACCGCGTTCCTCTCGGTCTCCGAGGTGATGGACCACGAGCACTTCCGTGGCCGCGATGTCTTTGTCGCCGCCGACCACCCGGTCGCGGGCAGTCTCGAATACGCCGGCGCTCCGTGGCGGATGGAGCGCGGCTTCGCCCTGCGCACCACCGCGCCGCTGTTGGACCAGCACGGCGCCGAGATCCGGGCCGAGCTCGACGAGGAAGGAGCAGCCTGATGTCCGAGCACGAGCTCCCCCTGAGCGGCATCCGGGTCATCGACCTGACCGTGGTGTGGTCGGGTCCCGGTGCCACCGCGCTGTTGGGCGACCTGGGCGCCGAGGTGATCCGGGTCGAGGGTAACGACCGGCTGAGCCGGCAGGTCTCGTCGAAGGTGACCAAGGAGTCGATCGCGGCCACCGGTTACCACGGTGGCACCTATCCCGACAAGGACCCGGGCGAGCGCCCCTACGACCGGTCGGCGGTCTTCAACTGGCACGCCCGCAACAAGCTCGCCGTCTCGATGAATCTGGACACCCCGGAGGGCCACGCCGCGTTCCTCGACCTCGTCAAGGTCAGCGACGTCCTGGTGGAGAACAACACCAACGGAGTGCTGGAGAAGCTGGGCATCGGACATGAGCGGCTGCTCGAGATCAACCCGCGGCTCGTCGTGGCGCGGATGCCACCCCTGGGCATGACCGGACCGATGAGCGGCTATCTCGGCTACGGCCCCAACTTCAACTCCCTCGTCGGAATCGCGGCGATGGACGGCTACGAGGGGGAGGAGCCCGACTCCGCAGGCGAGAACTACCACATGGACGAGGCGGCGCCGGCCGGTGTCGCCTTCGCGGTCACCGCCGCACTGTGGGACCGCGAGACGACCGGTCGTGGCGGGCTGGTCGAGATCGCACAGGCCGAGAACGTGCTCGTCGAGATCGGCGAGTTCTTCCTCGACCGGCAGTTCAACGACCGCGACCCGCAGGTGCTCGGCAACACCGACCCACACGCCCTACAGGACGTGTTCGCGACATCCGACGACGACCGCTGGGTCGCGATCACGGTCCGCGACGACCGGGACTGGGCCGCACTGGTGAGCGTGGTGCCGTTGGCCGACCTGGCCGAGCGCGGCGCCAGCGCCGAGGGGCGGCGTACCGAGTCGGAGGCGATCCGTAGTCGACTGGCGGCCTGGTGCGCCGAGCGATCCGTCGACGACGTCGTCAAGCTGCTCGGCGACGCGCGCGTTCCCGCCGCCGAGGTGATGTCGGAGCCGCGGCTGCTCGACGACCCGCACCTGGCGGCGCGTGGCTGGTTCCGCGAGCGCACGCACCCCGCCATCGGCACCCACCGCTACCCGGGGCACCCGTGGCGCAGCGACGACTTCGAGCTCGCCTGGGGGCGCCCGGTGCCGGGCTTCGGGGCCGACAACGAATACGTCTATCTGACACTTCTCGGCCGCACCCGCGAGGAGTACGACGACCTGGTCGCCCGCGGGCTGGTGACCGACCACCAGATCGCCTGATCGATCGAGAGGCATGTGATGACTGAAGTTTCGCTGATCCCCGCCGAGGTCGCCGCCCGGGTGGGCACGGAGGCCGCACGAGCGGTGGGTGAGGTCAACCGCCGCGACTGGCAGCGGTGGGCCGTCTCGGTCGGCGACCACAATCCGCTGTGGTTCGACGCCGATCACGCCCGCGCCCACGGGTACGACGACGTGGTCTGCCCGCCGCTCTTCCTGCAGTACGCCGTGCTCGGGGTGACCCCGCTGGGCGACCTGCGAGCCGACGGCTCCTCGGGCGCGGCGAGCGGGAACCTGCAGTTCCCCGACGCGCCCAAGCGGATGGCGGGCGGAGAGTCCACCACCTTCCACCGCCCGGCCTACCACCGCGACGAGCTGACCATGGTGCGCACCGTCGAGTCGATCGTGGAGAAGCAGGGGCGCTCCGGCCGCTTCGTGCTGGTCACCTGGCGCACCACCTACACCAACCAACGCGACGAGCTGGTGGCCGAGGCCACCACCTCGATGATCGCCCGACCGTGAGGGAGCCCATCATGACTGAACACCCGCTGGTCGAGCCTGCCCCGGTGGTCGAGCCTGCCCCGGTGGTCGAGCCTGCCGAGACCCCGACCCCGGTGGTCGAGCCTGCCGAGACCCCCGCAACCGCCCCGCAGGTCTTCTTCGAGGACGTCGCGGTCGGCACCGAGCTGCCGCCGCTGACCGTGGTGGTCGACGAGACCCAGATGTTCTTCTTCTCCGCCGCCACCTACAACGGCCACCGGATCCATTACGACAAGGAGTGGGCACGCGACAAGGAGGGCTACGACGACGTCCTGGTGCAGGGACCGCTCCAGGCTGCGCTGCTCGCCCGGGCGGTCACCGACTGGGTGGGTGCCGACGGTCGGCTGGTCACCTTCTCGGTGCAGAACCGCGCCACCGCGCTACCGGGGCAGGAGCTCGTCTTCGGCGGCACGGTGACCGCGGCGCGCGTCGAGGACGACCGCGGCATGGTGGAGCTGGAGATCGCCGGCCGGCGCGGTGAGACGGTGCTCATGCCGGGCACGGCGACCGTCTCGCTACCGCTGCGAGGTGCGCGCTGATGGGGCTGCGGGGCGAGGCCGCGATCGTCGGGATCGCCGAGCTGCCTGCGGAGAAGAAGCCGTCGAGGAGCGCCTTCACCATCGACCAGTACGCCCGGCTCGCCAAGCTGGTGCTCGACGACGCCGGGCTGGACGCCTCGGTCGTCAACGGCCTGGTGACGCACGGCATCGGCGAGTCGGCGATGTTCGCCCCCGCCACGCTGTCGGAGTACCTCGGCATCCCGCTCGACTTCGGGGAGCGCGTCGACCTCGGCGGCGCCACCGCAGCGGGGATGGTGTGGCGCGCCGCCGCAGCGGTCGAGCTCGGCATCTGCGACGCCGTACTCGCGGTGGTGCCCGGCTCGCTCGGCGTGCCGCGCTCCGAGCGTCGCCCGGCCACCGACCCGGGCTGGTTCGGCGCCTCCAGCAACAACTACGGCTCGCCGCAGGCGGAGTTCGAGATCCCCTACGGCAACGTGGGCCAGAACGGGCCCTACGCACAGATCGCGCAGCGGTACGCCGCCGAGTTCGGCTACGACGCCAAGGCCACCGCCAGCATCGCGGTCGCCCAGCGCACCAACGCGTGTGCGCACCCCGGGGCGATCTTCCACGGCAAGCCGATCACGGTGCAGGACGTGCTCGACTCGCCGATGATCGCCGACCCGATCCGCATGCTCGACGTGGTGATGCGGGTGCAGGGCGGCGCCGCGGTGCTGATCGCCAACGCCGATCTCGCCCGCCGCTCCAAGCACCGCCCCGTGTGGCTCAAGGGCTTCGGCGAGCACGTCGCCTTCAAGACCCCCACCTACGCCGAGGACCTGGTGCGCACCCCGATCGCGCGTGCCGCCGACCGCGCCTTCGCGATGGCCGGGCTGGAGCGGGCCGACGTCGACATGGCCTCGATCTACGACTGCTACACGATCACGGTGCTGATGAGCCTCGAGGACGCGGGCTTCTGCGCGAAGGGCACCGGCATGAGCTGGGTGCGCGAGCACGACCTGACCTTCCGTGGCGACTTCCCGGTCAACACCGCCGGCGGCCAGCTCTCCTTTGGGCAGGCCGGGATGGCCGGCGGCATGCACCACGTGGTCGACGCCGCGCGACAGCTGATGGGACGTGCCGACCAGGCGCAGGTGGCCGACTGCAACACCGCCTTCGTCACCGGCAACGGCGGCATCATGAGCGAGCAGGTCGCCCTGCTCTTCCAGGGGGAGTGAGATGAGCACCCGACCGATTCCCGAGCCCACGCCGGTCTCGCGGCCCTTCTGGGACGCGCTGGCCGAGGAGCGGGTGCTGATCCAGTACTCCCCGTCGCTGGGGGAGTACGTCTTCTATCCGCGCACCCTCGCCCCCCGCACCCTGGCCGACGACCTGGAGTGGCGGGAGATCTCCGGCCGCGGCTCGCTCTACACCTTCACCGTCGCGGACCGGCCGACGGCACCGCCGTGGGCCGACGCCGTGCCACAGCTGCTGGCGGTCGTCGAGTGGGACGAGGGCCCGCGCGTCAGCACCGAGCTGGTCGAGGTCGACCCAGCCGACATCCAGGTCGGGATGCGCGTGGAGCCCGTCTTCGACCACGACCCGGACTCCGGCATGACCCTGTTGCGCTACCGACCCGAGAAGTGAGGAATCTTCCATGAGTGAGTTCGATCTGATCGTCCGCGGTGGCACGCTGGTGGACGGGAGCGGTGAGCCGCGGCGTACGGCCGATGTCGCGGTGCGCGACGGTGTCGTCGTCGAGGTCGGCAAGGTCTCCGGCAGCGCCGCCCAGGAGATCGACGCCGACGGCGCGATCGTCGCGCCGGGCTTCGTCGACGTACACACCCACTACGACGGTCAGGCCACCTGGGACAGCTACCTGCAGCCCTCGTCGTGGCACGGTGTGACGACCGTGGTGATGGGCAACTGCGGCGTCGGCTTCGCCCCGGTCGAGCCGGCCGATCGCAACCGCCTCGTCGAGCTGATGGAGGGCGTCGAGGACATCCCGGGTGTCGCGCTGACGGAGGGGCTGCCCTGGACGTGGCAGTCGTTCCCCGAATACCTCGACGCGCTCGAGACCCGGGCGCACGACCTCGACTTCGCCGCCCAGGTGCCGCACGCGGCGCTGCGGGTGCGGGTCATGGGGGAGCGGGCGGCCGCGCACACCCTCGCCACCGACGAGGAGTCGCAGCTGATGGCCAAGCTGGCCGTCGAGGCGATCGAGGCGGGGGCGGTCGGGTTCAGCACCTCCCGCACGCTCAATCACAAGTCGATCTCGGGGGAGCTCACGCCGTCCTATGCGGCCGGCCGCGACGAGCTGACCACGATCTCGCGAGCCATCGGCGAGACCGGGAAGGGCGTGCTCCAGCTGGTCACCGACTGGGACGACGAGTCGATCGAGACCGACTTCGACCTCATCCGCTCGATGGTCGGCGCCGCGGGGCGCCCGATGTCGTTCTCGCTGTCGCAGACCGCGGCGGCTCCCGACCGCTTCCGCAAGGCGCTGCGGTTCCTCGAGGAGGCCAACGCGGAGGGGCACCGGCTGCGTGCTCAGGTCGCCGCACGGGGCATCGGCATCCTGCTCGGCCTCGACCTCACCCTCAACCCGTTCGTCTCCAACCCCGCCTACCAGGAGATCGCCGACCTGCCGGTGGCCGAGCGGGCGCGTCGGATGGCCGACCCGGAGCTGCGCCGGCGGATCCTCGAGATCGGCATCGTCAAGAACCCGAGCCTCATCGGCGGTCAGTTCCTCGACCGCATCGAGGTGATGTTCGAGCTCGGTGCCGAGCCCGACTACGAGCCCGACCCCGCCCAGACGCTCGCCCGCCGAGCTTCCGCCGAGGGGGTCGACCCGACCGAGCTGATCTACGACATCCTCGTCAAGGACGAGGGCCGGGGCATGATCTACCAGCCGTTCACCAACTACGTGAACGGGTCGCTGGACGGCGCGCTCGACCAGCTCAAGCACGACTACACCATCCCGGGCCTCTCCGACGGCGGCGCCCATGTCGGGACCATCTGCGACGGCAGCTTCCCCACCACGCTCATGCAGCACTGGGTGCGGGACCGCGCCGGGGAGCGACTCTCGCTGGAGTTCGTCGTTGCCCGGCAGGCGCGGGCGACCGCGGAGGCGGTCGGCTTCCTCGATCGCGGCCTGCTGGCGCCGGGCTACAAGGCCGACATCAACGTGATCGACTTCGACGGCCTGCGCCTGCACCGACCGGAGGTCCACCACGACCTGCCGGCCGGCGGTCGCCGCCTGCTCCAGAGGGCCGACGGCTACCTGCACACGATCGTCTCCGGCGTGGAGACCTACCGGGCCGGCGAGGCCACCGGCGCCCTGCCGGGTCGTCTGGTCCGCGGCGGTCGGCCGGGACCGCGCTGACCGACGTACCACCGTCTCGGGACATGAAAGTTGGAATAGGGCTGGTTGGGGTATGCCGAATAGGTATATGGTCCCCGCAGTAGTCCCGAGATCAATCAAGGAGAACAGTCATGCGCAGGACCCCAGTGCTTCGCGCCGCTGTAGCGGCGGTGGCAGCAACCGCCCTGCTGGCAGCCTGCGGCGAGTCGGAGGGCGTCGACTCCGGTCCCAAGGAGCGGTCGTACGTCGAAGGCATGATCAACGCCGACGCCAGTGGCGACCCGGTCAAGGGCGGCACCTTCGAATGGGGTGCCTTCGGCGAGCCGCGCTCGCTCGACCCCGCCGTGACCATCGCCGCCGCCACCACCGGCGGTGTCGAGATGGCCGCGATCTACGACACGCTGCTTCGCTACGACCCCGAGTCGATGGACTTCGTGCCCAAGCTGGCCGAGTCGCTGGAGAGCAACGCCGACGGCACCGAGTGGACCCTGAAGCTCCGCGAGGGCGTGAAGTTCTCCGACGGCACCACCCTCGACTCCGCGGCCGTGAAATGGAGCCAGGAGCGCTACGCGGCCAACAAGGGCCCCGAGGCGGCGCTGTGGGCCGGCAACGTCACCGAGATCCAGACCCCCGACGACCTGACGGTGGTCTACAAGCTCGACGGCCCGTGGGGACTGTTCCCGAGCATCCTCAGCACCGGGCCCGGCATGATCGTGGCGAAGTCCTCCGACAAGGGCGGCGAGTTCAAGCCGGTCGGCGCCGGTCCGTTCACCCTCGGTGAGTGGGCGCAGCAGGAGGCGATGACCCTCACCGCGCGCCCCGACTACTGGGACGGCGCCCCCAACGTCGAGGCGTTCAAGGCCCTCTACCTCTCCGACCAGCAGACCGGCATCGACAGCCTCGCCAAGGGCGACATCGACAGCGTGCTCGTGCGCGACCCCGACAAGGTCGACGACCTGCTCGACGACGGCGCGCGCGGCTACATGAACGTCGTCGCGATGAGCAACGTCGCGCTGGTCAACGCCACCGAGGGTCACCCCGGTGCCGACATCCGGGTGCGCAAGGCCCTCGCGATGGGCATCGACCCCGACCTCGTGCGCGACCGCGCCTACGACGGGCACGGCCTCTCCGGCCAGACGATGTTCCTCGACTACTCCCGCTGGCACACCGACACCGAGGGCCTGCCCTACGACCCCGACGAGGCCAAGAAGCTCCTCGAGGAGGCCAAGGCCGACGGGTACGACGGCAAGATCAGCTACCTCGACGCCTCCGACCCGGGCTCGCGCAACACGGCACTTGCGGTGAAGGCCAACCTGGAGTCCATCGGCTTCGAGGTCAGCCTCGACCTCAAGCGCACCATCGCCGAGCAGATCGACGCGATCGCGGTCAACCGTGACTACGACCTCGCCGCCTGGGGCCTGGCGTACCGCGAGGGCGACCCGTTCTCGAAGATGTTCTCCACGCTGCACAGCTCCGGCACCCAGACCTACGGCATGCCGACCAGCCCCGAGATGGACGCCGCCATCGAGGAGTTCCAGGCGGCCAGCGAGGAGTCCGACCAGCTCGCCGCCATGGACAAGATCCAGCAGGCCGTCAACGAGACCGTGCCCTTCGTCAACTGGAGCCCGATGCCCGAGATGACAGTCTGGAACGACAACGTCCACGGCGTCACCCCCGGCTCCTCGTCGATGTTCTACGTCGAGGACGCCTGGATCTCCTGAACCGCTCCAGAGAGGGTAATTCCCCGCTCGGGCGGGGAATTGCCCTCTTGGTGTGCGTAGCAACAGTCACCAAGCATGCAAGAACGTGACACAGTACGCCGGCGCCCCGGCCAATAGCCCGATTTGCGGCGATACCTGTGCACAGTTCTGCGCTCTCCACAGGCGCGGATCGGCGGGGTGCCGGCCGCGGCTCCCGGCGGCACGATCCCGGCATGACGAACCTGTGGACATCCCGCGCGGCGGAGGCTGGCTACATCGCCCGAGCCGAGATCTTGGAGCTGGGCTTCGATGACGCCTACATCCAACGGCGCCTGCGCGCGAAGGAGTGGACCCGTATCCGCCCCGGTGCCTATGCAGTGACCGCAGACTGGCTCACGCGGAGCCCGGTGGAGCAGCACCTGATCCGGGCGCGCTCGGTGCAACGCCACGCGCGCTGCGAGGTGGTGCTCTCACACACCACGGCCCTGCTCGCCCACGGCATCCCGGTCTGGGAGCCGGAGCTGGACGAGGTCCAGGTGACCGGGCCGCGATCAGCCGGTCGACGGGAGGCCGGGGTACGGCATCACCGCGGCAGCCTACTCGACGGCGACATCGTAGATCTGGACCTCGATCGCGTGACCTGCCCGGCGCGCGCGGTGCTCGAATACACCACCCGAACCGATCTCGAGCATGGCCTCGTCGCCGCCGACGGCGCCTTGCACAAGTCGCTTGCCACGACCGAGCAGCTGAGTGAGCGCGTTGAGCGAATGGCGAAATGGCCCGGCGCGATGGTGTTGCGCCTGCTGCTCGCACTCACAGACGCGCGTGTCGAGTCACCGGGTGAGAGTCGCGTCCGACACCTGTGCTGGGTCTTCGGGTTGCCGATGCCGGTCCCGCAGTTCGAGGTCTTCGACGCGGCCGGTCGCCTGATCGCGCGGCTCGACCTCGCCTGGCCCGAGCTCGGGGTCTATCTCGAGTTCGACGGCCGGGTGAAGTACGACCAGCTCGCCCGCGCCGGTGAGGACGCCGTCGACGTGGTCATGCGCGAGAAGGTGCGCCAGCAGCATGTCGGCGATCTGCTGGGTTGGGACTGCATTCGCGTGGTGTGGGCCGAGCTCGCCCACCCCGACCGCCTGGCCGCCCGCATCGAGCAGCGCCTGGCGCGGGGCGGCGCGCGTGGCTGAGGAGCGCCGTACGACGCCTCACCGGTCACACTTGGCGTGGAAATCTGCTGCTTGGTGGCTGTAGCAACAGTGACGAAGCAGCAAGTTCCCCGCCCGGGCGGGGAATTGCCACTCCGGCGGGGTCAGCGCAGGTCGAACCCCCGGTAGCCGGCGGCAGCGACCTCGTCGCAGTGGGCACGGTAGGCGCCGACGCCGCCGATGTAGGGGAGGAAGACACGCGGCTTGCCGGGGATGTTGGCGCCCATGTACCAGGAGTCGGTCTGCGGGTAGAGGGTGGCGTTACCGGCGGCCTGGACGTGGTCGGTCCACTCCTTCTGAGCCACCTCGCTGGCCTCGACGGTGGTCAGGCCGTGCGAGCGCATGTGGTCGATCAGGTCGCTGACCCACTCGACGTGCTGTTCGATCGAGATCACCGCGTTGCTCAGCGCCGACGGGCTGCCGGGGCCGGTGATGGTGAAGAGGTTGGGGAAGCCGGCGACGCCGATCCCGAGGTAGCTGCTCGGCCCGTCGGCCCAGGCGTCCCGCAGCGACACCCCGTCGCGGCCACGGATGTCGAGGGCGAGCAGTGGGCCGGTCATCGCGTCGTACCCGGTGGCGAAGATCAGCATGTCGAGCTCGTGCTCTCCGGCGCTGGTGCGGACGCCGGTGGCGGTGATGCGCTCGATGGGCGTGCGTCGCAGGTTCACCAGCTTCACGTCGGCGCGGTTGAAGGTCGCGTAGTAGCCCGTGTCGAGGCACGGCCGCTTGGTGCCGAAGGCGTAGCCCCGGGGCAGCAGGTCCTCGGCGACCTGCGGGTCGTCGACCATCTCGGCGATCCGCTCGCGCACGAACTCCGACGCGGTGTCGTTGGACTCCTGGTTGCGCACGAGGTCGTTGTAGGCCTGGAGGATCCCGGTGAGCGTGCCGTCCTCCCAGCGGGAGGCGTACGTCGCACGGCGCTCCTCGTCGCTCACCTCGAGCGCGCTCTGGGTCGGCGGGTCGAGCAGGATGCCGTAGGAGGAGCTTCGCAGCTGCTCGCGCACCTCCGGGTGGCGCGCCCGGAGCGCCGCGACCTCCTCCGCGTCCGGCGCGCCGTTGTGGGCCGGCAGGCTGAAGTTGGGGGTGCGCTGGAAGACGGTGAGGTGGGCGGCCTGCTCGGCGACGATCGGGATCGTCTGGATGCCGGAGGAGCCGGTGCCGATGACGCCGACCCGTTGCCCGGTGAAGTCGACCGGCTCGTGGGGCCAGTGCCCGGTGTGCAGCACCGGCCCGGTGAAGTCGTCGCGGCCGGGGATGTCGGGCAGATTCGCCGAGGAGAGCAGTCCCACGCCCAGCACGACGTACGTCGTCTCGAGGGTCTGCCCCGCATCCGTGCGGACGCTCCAGCGTGCGGTTGCCTCGTCGAAGCGCAGTTCGGTCACCCGGGTGTCGAAGGTGATGTCGCGGCGCAGGTCGAAGCGGTCGGCGACGTGCTGTAGGTAGCGCAGGATCTCGGGTTGCGCGGCGTACTTCTCGCTCCACTGCCACTCGCGTGCCAGGTCGTCGTCGAAGGTGTAGTTGTAGAAGACGCTCTGGATGTCGCAGCGGGCACCGGGGTAGCGGTTCCAGTACCAGGTGCCGCCGACGTCGGAGCCGGCCTCGACGACCCGCACGTTCAGGCCGAGGCCGCGGAGTCGGTGCAGGGCATAGAGTCCGGCGAATCCGGCGCCGACGACGACGGCGTCGACTCGGGCGGTGCTCATCGAAGGGCCTCCTGGGCGGTGAGGTGGTGGTCGACCAGCCGGGCGACGTGGTCGAGTGCCTCGCGCTGCGCCGGCAGCAGGCCGACCATGGTGAAGAAGCCGTGCATCTGGCCGGCGAAGTCGCAATGGTCGACGCTCACTCCGGCGGCGCGCAGCCGCTCGGCGTAGGCGGCGCCCTCGTCGCGGAGCACGTCGTGCTCGGCGGTGATCACGATGGTGGGTGGCAGGCCGGCGAGGTCGGCGGCGCGCAGGGGAGAGACGTCTGGGTGGTCGCGGTGCTCGGGGCTCACGTAGTGATCCCAGAACCAGTGGAGGGTGTCGCGGTTGAGCGCCAGCTGATTGGCTGGGTCGGTATAGGAGCCGTTGTCGAAGTCGTGGTCGGTGACCGGGTAGACCAGCACCTGCAGGTCGATCGCCGGCCCGCCGGCGTCTCGCGCCCGCCGGGCCACGATCGTGGCGAGGTTGCCGCCGGCGCTGTCGCCGGCCACGACCAGTCGCGCGTCGGCGCCGGCGAGCTCTCGGCGGTGCTGGTCGACCCATTGCAGCGCGGCCCAGGCGTCGTCGACCGCGGCCGGCCACCGTGCCTCGGGGGCGAGCCGGTAGGACGCCAGCACCACGGTGCATCCGGTGGCCGCGGCCAGGTGGCGCCCGAGCGTCTCGTGCTCGGCTACCGACCCGACCACCCAGCCGCCGCCATGCAGGTAGAGCAGCACCCCGCGCGGCGTCTCGGGCACGAGCACGCGAGCGGGCAGGTCGCCACCCGGGCCCGCGATGAGTACGTCGTCGCTGCGGGCGGGCTCCGGCCCGGCGGGGTAGAGCCGGGCGAGCGCGGCCATCCGGGCGCGTGCCTCGGCCGGCGACACCTCGTGCATGGGTGGCCCGCCGGCCGCGGCGAGCTGGCCGAGGAGTGCGGTGGTGGCGTCGTCGAGGGTCATGCCGCACCGCCGAAGGTGATCAGCTGGCGGGCGACGCCGCCGTCGGCGAGCCGGCGGTAGGCGTCGTTGATGCCGTCGAGGTCGGTGCTGCGGGACACGAGGGAGTCGAGCCGCAGCTTGCCGGCGAGGTAGAGGTCGACGTAGCGCGGGATGTCGGTGACGAACTGGTTGGAGCCGATCTGGGAGCCCTGCAGTCGCTTCTCCACGAGCAGCTCGATCCCGGAGATGCTGACCTGCTCTCCGGGCGCGATCATCCCGACGACCGTCGCGGTGCCGCCGCGTCCGGCCATCGCGAAGGCCTGCTGCGTGGTGGCGGCGAGGCCCACGGCCTCGAAGGAGTGGTGCACCCCGCCGCCGGTGAGCTCCCGCACCGCCTCGACCGGGTCGGTCTGCGAGGCGTCGACGACGTCGGTGGCACCGAACTGCTTGGCCAGCTCCAGCTTCGCGGGATCGGTGTCGACGGCGATGATGCGGGAGGCGGAGACCAGCTCCGCGCCATGCACGGCGCTGAGGCCGACGCCGCCGCAGCCGATCACCGCGACCGTCTCGCCGGGGCGCACGCCCGCGGTGCGGAAGACCGCGCCGAGCCCGGTGAGCACGCCGCAGCCCAGGAGCGCGGCCACGTCGAGGGGCATCCGCTCGTCGATCTTGACGACGGCGTTGCGGTGCACCAGCGCGAGCTCGGAGAAGCTCGAGAGGTGCAGGAACTGGGTCACCGGCTCGTCGCCGAGGCGCAGGCGCGGGGGAGCGTCCGCGGGCCGGGCCAGGCCCGCCTTCGTGCAGATCGCGGGGCGGCCGGAGAGGCAGTATTCGCAGCGTCCGCAGAAGACGGAGAGGCACTCCACCACGTGATCGCCCGGAGCGAGGTCGTGCACCGCGCTGCCGACCGCCTCGACGATGCCGGCGGCCTCGTGGCCGAGCACCGTGGGCACGGGATGGGGCATGACGCCCTGCATGAAGTGGAGGTCGGAGTGGCACACACCGGCGGCGACGGTGCGCACCAGCACCTCGTCGGGAGCGGGGTCGTCGACCACGATGTCGTGCAGGACGAGGTCGCCGGGGCTCGAGGTGAGGACGGCGGCGCGGCTGGCGGGCATCAGTTCTCCTCCGCGGGGGGTTGGATGGACTTGGTCTCGAGGAACTCCTCCAGCCCGAGTCGGCCGTACTCCCGGCCGTTGCCGGACTGCCGGTAGCCGCCGAAGGGGGCGAGCCGGTTGGTGTTGAGGCCGTTGACGTGCACCGTGCCGGAGCGGATGCGCCGGGCGATCCCCATCGCGCGCTCCTTGTCCGCGGCGAAGACGCCGGCACTGAGGCCGTAGTCCGTGGAGTTGGCGATCGCGATCGCCTCGT
>Ga0164243_10010553_pt1 | contig 13262 bp, 11 predicted proteins | sample OricompcompostOP_FD_108781 | JGI IMG/M metagenome (GOLD analysis project Ga0164243, IMG submission 108781) | Organic Plus compost microbial communities from Emeryville, California, USA - Original compost - Organic plus compost (OP) | ecosystem: Engineered > Solid waste > Mixed feedstock >... | reverse complement strand
GCAGGTATTTGGCGTTGAAGCCGATCTCCAGCGGCTCGTCGGCATAGGCGACCGGCAGTTCCTCGTCCGCGGCGCCGGCATCGGGGGCGTTCACCGACAGGACCAGCCGGTCCTCGTCCAGGGACAGCTTGACGGCGCGCGAGCGTTCGCTGCTGACGGTGGCCACCCGGTCAACCGCCTTGGCGAAATCGCCGGCATCGACTTCCAGCTTGCGGCTATTGCCCGAGGGGATGACGCGGGAATAATCCGGGAAGGTGCCGTCGATCACCTTCGAGGTCAGGGTGATGGTCGGGGTGGCGAAACGCACCTTGGTTTCGCTGACGGAAACGGCGATCTCGGCCTCGTCATCGTCCAGAAGCTTGCGCAGCTCGGCCACGGTCTTGCGCGGCACGATGACGCCCGGCATGTCCTCGGCGCCCATGGGCAGGGCTGCGTCGATCCGCGCCAGCCGGTGGCCGTCGGTGGCGACGCAGCGCAGGGATGGCCCGTCCTCGGCCTGGGCGACATGCATGTAGACGCCGTTCAGGTAATAGCGGGTTTCCTCGTTCGAGATGGCGAATTTCGACTTGTCGAACAGCCGGCGCAGCACCGCCGCGGGGGCCGAGAAATTCGCCGAATATTCCGACGAGGACATGACCGGGAAATCCTCGCGCGGCAGGGTCGCCAGGCTGAAGTTCGAGCGCCCCGCCTGCACCGACAGCCGCCCCGAGGCGGCGTCCAGGCTAAGCTGGACCAGCGCGCCATCGGGCAGCTTGCGGGCGATGTCGTTCAGCATCCCGGCCGAGACGGTGGTGGCGCCCGGCCGCTCGACCTGGGCATTCGCGCGGTCCACGATCTCGGTATCCAGGTCGGTGGCGCGGAAGCTGACGCCGTCCGGCGCGGCCTCGATCAGCACATTGGCCAGGATCGGGATGGTGTTGCGGCGTTCGACCACGGACTGGGCCTGGGATACGGCTTTCACCAGATCGGCACGTTCGATCGAGAATTTCATGGTCAACCCTTATGTCGTTCCGGCCTTATGTCGTTCGGGCCTCGTCTCGCGCCCGGCCATGCGGGGCGCCAATGTGGCACAATCCCGCGCAAGGTCAAGCGGATGATCAGGCTTCCAACAGACGGCGCAGCAGGTCGATATCCTCGGACAGGCCGCGATCGGCGCTGCGCAATTCCTCGATCTTCCTGACGCCATGCATGATGGTGGTATGGTCGCGCCCGCCGAAGCGGCGGCCGATTTCCGGCAGGCTGCGCGAGGTCATCTGCTTGGCCAGATACATGGCGATCTGGCGCGGCCGGGCGACGGTGCGCACCCGCTTGGGCCCGATCATGTCGGCCAGGCGGATATTGTAATGCTCGGCCACCTTGCGCTGGATTTCCTCGATGGAAACCTTGCGGTCATTGGTGCGCAGGATGTCGGCCAGGCATTCCTGGGTCATGTCCAGGGTGATCTCGCGCCCCATCAGGCTGGCGAATGCAAACAGCCGCTGCAAGGCCCCCTCCAGCACCCGGACATTCGAGGTGATGCGGTGGGCCAGGAATTCCAGCACCCCCGGCGCGATCAGCAGGCCGGGATATTGCGCGCGGAAGCTGTCGGTCTTGCTTTGCAGGATGCCCAGGCGCAATTCGTAATCGGTCGGGTGCAGGTCCACCACCAGCCCGCATTGCAGGCGCGACTTGATGCGCTCCTCCATGTCCTTGATCTCGCCCGGCGCGCGGTCGGCGGAAATGACGATCTGCTTGCCCTGGTCCACCAGGGTATTGAAAGTGTGGAAGAATTCCTCTTGCGTGGAATCCTTGCCGGCGATGAACTGCACGTCATCGACCATCAGCACCGAAACGGTGCGGAACAGCTCCTTGAAATCCATCACCGTGCGGTCGCGCAGCGCCTGGACAAAGCGATACATGAACTGTTCGGCCGACAGGTAAAGCACCCGCGCCTCGGGCTGGCGAACCTGGATCTCGCGGGCGATGGCATGCATCAGGTGGGTCTTGCCCAGGCCGACGCCGCCGTAAAGAAACAGCGGGTTGAAGGTGACGGGCCCGCCTTCGGCCACGCGGCGGGCGGCGGCATGGGCCAGCTCGTTGGGCTTGCCCACCACGAAGTTTTCAAAGGTGAAGCGGCTGTCCAGCGGCGCGGCCAGTTCCTCCTCGCCGCCGGGGCGCAGGGCGGGGCGCCTGGCGGCGGGGGCCGCGGCCGGATGGGCGGTCTGGCTGCGGGTCTCGAAGCTCAGCCGTTGCACCGAGCCGCCCACGCGGTCCAGCACCTTCAGGATGTCGTCGCTGTAATGGCGCGAAACCCAGTCGGACAGGAAGCGGGTCGGACAGGCGATCGTGGCGGTGCCGCCCTCGACGCCGGTCAGGTGCAGGGGCTCGATCCAGGTCGAGAAACTGTCGGCTCCGACGATCTTCTGAAGTTCCTCACGCGCCCGCCCCCAAAGTCTGTCCATCTCGCCCAGTTCCGTCTCTTGTCCCACATGCCGCCGGATTTTCCGGCGCGTGGCGATTCGGTTGTCGGCCTGAACGCATGACGTTTCGGCAACAGAAGACCCCCGCCGCCAAGGCGACGTGCGGGCCGTCTTGCGGCCGAAACTTTCAGACACGCAGCACAGTCCGGTGGCAGCCGGCTTGTGCTTCATCGGTAGCGGATCGTCCGATCCTGCTGCCACCCTGCCTGTCGGCGGCAGTGCCGACGGTTCAGGGCATGTCCCCCAGGCGCGACGGTGAATCGCAGAAAACAAGCTAGCAAGAACCGCCGTCGGCCAGCAACCGATCTTCGCGCTTGACAGTCACTTTGCCGGATCGAATCTCTCAGCTTTGCGACAACGGCGTGACGACGGGCAACTGCTTGAAACATATGCAGAAACCCGAAAATTTGCGGCAAAAAAGGGTGCGTTCCGATGGATCGCACCCTGGGTTGTTCCACTGACAGTTGCGGAAATGCCGCAGCCGCTCAGGCCTCGGCCAGCGCCTTCACCCGGGCCGAAAGCCGCGACATCTTGCGGGCGGCGGTGTTCTTGTGGATGACCCCCTTGGTCACGCCGCGCATCAATTCGGGCTGGGCGGTCTTCAGCGCCTCGCGGGCGATCTCGGCATTGCCGCCGGCGATGGCTTCCTCGACCTTGCGCAGGAAGGTGCGAATGCGCGAACGGCGGGCCTTGTTGATGGCGGTGCGGCGCTCGATCTGGCGTGCGCGCTTCTTCGACTGGGGCGTGTTGGCCATGGGTGCGGTCCTATCTTTTCCTTGGCGTCTCGGTCGCGCAAACCCAGGCAACCGTCCGAAAACGGACGGTCATGATTCTTGCCTTAAGCGGGCCCACGCGCATGTAAGGCCCGGCCTATACAGCGCGCCATCCCGAATGCCAAGCAAAATCAGCGGTCGCGGAACTGCGGTTCGCGCTTTTCCAGAAAGGCGGCCATGCCCTCCTTCTGGTCCTCGGTGGCAAACAGGGCCTGAAAGCTGCGGCGCTCGAACAGGATGCCTTCGCGCAGCGTCGTCTCATAGGCGCGGTTCACCGCCTCCTTGGCGGCCATGACGGCGATCTGGCTTTTCTCGGCGATCTTCTTGGCCGCGGCCAGCGCCTCGGAAACCAGCTTCGCGGCCGGCACCACCCGGCTGACCAGGCCCGAGCGTTCCGCCTCGGCCGCATCCATGAACCGCCCGGTCAGATGCATCTCCATCGCTTTCGACTTGCCGACGAAACGGGTCAGCCGCTGGGTGCCGCCGATGCCGGCGATGACGCCCAGGTTGATCTCGGGCTGGCCGAACTTGGCATTGTCGGCGCAGATGATGAAGTCGCAGGCCATGGCCAGCTCGCACCCGCCCCCCAGCGCATAGCCGGACACCGCGGCGATGACCGGCTTGCGCGTGGCGGTGATGCGGTCGATCTCGGGGCCGAACAGGTCGCCTGCATAGACATCGACAAAGCTTTTCGTGGACATTTCCTTGATGTCGGCGCCGGCGGCAAAGGCTTTCTCGCTGCCGGTCAGCACGATGCAGCGCACCTTTTCGTTGCGGTCCGCATCCGCCAGCGCATCGCCCAACTCGCCCAGAAGCTGCGCGTTCAGCGCGTTCAGCGCCTCGGGCCGGTTCAGCCGGATCAGCGCCACATAGTCGTCGATCTCGACGGTGAGGGTCTGGTAAGCCATCGACTCTTCGCCTTTCGCAAACAAGCTGACCGCAACTCGTAACAAATGCGCGACCGCAAGGCCAGCGCGCTTCTTTCGTGTCCAAATATCCCCGCCGGAGGCAGCCGCCGCAGGCGGCTTCACGTCTGGCAGAGCGGACAGAAAAAGCTGGACCGGCCGGACTGGACGATGCGCTGCACCGCGCCCGCGCAGCCCGGCGTCGGGCAGGGCGCGCCCTCGCGGCCATAGACGCGGAAGGAATGCTGGAAATAGCCCAGCTCGCCCGTCGCCTGCCGGTGGTCGCGCAAGCTTGATCCGCCGGCCGCGATCGCCTCTTCCAGCACGGCGCGGACATGGCCGACCAGTGCTGCCAGTTCGGGCGCGGCGACCTGGCCGGCCAGCCGGCGCGGGTCGATCCCGGCGCGGTGCAGCGCCTCGGAGACATAGATATTGCCCAGCCCGGCCACGATTCGCTGGTCGAGCAGCGCCGCCTTGATGGGGATGCGCCGCCCGGCCAGGGCGCCCGCCAGGCCCTGGGGGGTAAAGCCGTCCGACAGCGGCTCGGGTCCCAGATGCGCCAGCAGCGGGTGGTCGGCCCCCGGCGCCACCAGGTCCACCATGCCGAATCGCCGCGCGTCGTTGAAGGTGATGCGCGTGCCCTGGTCGGTCCAGATCACCACATGGTCGTGGCGCGGCAGGATCGCCGGGTCGCGGTGGAACTCGCCCTGGCTTTCGCCCTCGATCAGCATCCGCCCCGACATGCCCAGGTGCAAAAGCAGGCTGCCGCGGTCCCCAAGCTCGGCCAGGATGTATTTCGAGCGCCGCCGCAGCCGCACCACCCGCGCCCCGGTCAGGACCTGCACCAGGTCCGGGGGCAGCGGCCAGCGCAGGTCGGGGCGGCGGACCTCGGCGCGGGCGATGACGCGGCCTTCAAGATGCGGCTCAAGGCCGCGCCGGACGGTTTCGACCTCTGGCAGTTCTGGCATTTTCTTCCCGTTCGTCGCATGGTGCCGCCGCGGCCTGGCTATGGCGCGCGGCGCGCTTTCGGACTATCTGGGCGCGAAACGACGGATGGACAAGCGACATGACCCCTGACGAGCCAAAGCAGACCCATTTCGGCTTTCGCACCGTGGCCGAGACGGACAAGGCCGGGCTGGTCCATGGCGTCTTCTCGCGCGTGGCCTCGCGCTATGACGTGATGAACGACCTGATGAGCGGCGGCGTCCACCGCATCTGGAAGACGGCGATGATGGACTGGCTGGCGCCGCGCGACGGCCAGCATCTGCTGGATGTGGCCGGCGGCACCGGCGACATCGCCTTTCGTTTCCTGGAACGCGCGCCGGGCGGGCGCGTCACCGTCTGCGACATGACCGAATCCATGCTGGTCGAGGGTCGCAAGCGCGCCGAGGCCGGCAAGCTGGCGGACCGCCTGGCCTGGGTCACGGGCGACGCCATGGAGCTGCCCTTTGCCGATGACAGTTTCGACCGCTACACGATCAGCTTCGGCATCCGCAACGTCACCCGCATTCCGCAGGCCCTGGCCGAGGCGCGCCGCGTGCTGCGCCCCGGCGGCCGGCTGATGGTGCTGGAGTTCAGCCAGATGCCGGTGCCGATGCTGCAATGGCTTTACGACCGCTACAGCTTCAACGTGATCCCGGTCATGGGCCAGGTCGTCGCCAATGACCGCGACAGCTATCAATACCTGGTCGAATCGATCCGCAAGTTCCCCGACCAGGAGACATTCGCCGCGATGATCCGCCAGGCAGGCTTTGGCCGGGTGCAATGGCGCAACCTGTCCATGGGCATCGCGGCGCTGCATTCGGGCTGGAAGCTGTAACGATGCGCGGCCCGCACAATATCTGGCGGCTGATCCGCACCGGCGCCACGTTCGAGCGCACCGGCGCGATGAAGGTCGCGCTGGACGCCGCCGACGCGCCCGCCCGGCTGCGCATCGCCGCGCGCATCCTGGGCTGGCCCTTTGCCTGGCTGGGCTACAAGGGCGACCCGGCGCTGCCGCCCGTCACCCGCGCCATCACCGCGCTGGGGCCGGCCTATGTGAAATTCGGCCAGATCCTGTCCACGCGCCCCGATGTGGTGGGCGTGGAGCTGGCGCTTCAGCTTTCGATGCTTCAGGACCGGCTGGCGCCCTTTTCCCAGGACCAGGCGCGCCGCACCGTCGCGGCCGAGCTGGGCCGCCCGGTCGAGGCGCTGTTCAGCGAGTTTTCCCAACCCGTGGCCGCGGCCTCGATCGCGCAGGTCCACCGGGCGCGGCGGCTGGACAATGGCCGCGAAGTCGCGGTCAAGGTGCTGCGGCCGGGGATCGAGGCCGCCTTTCGCCGCGACATCGACGCCTTCCATTTCGCCGCCGGCATGATCGAGCGGCTGTCGCCCTCGACCCGGCGGCTGCGGCCGCGCGACGTGGTCGCCCATTTCGAATCGGTGGTCGCCGGGGAACTGGACCTGCGGCTGGAAGCCGCCTCAGCCTCGGAATTCGCCGAGAACACCTCGGGTGACCGCGGCATGGCGGTGCCCGCGCCTTATTGGCATCTCAGTGCCCGGCGGGTGCTGACCACCGATTGGGCCGAGGGCGTGGCCATGGGCGATATCGCGACCCTGCGGGCGGCGGGGCACGACCTGCCGGCCCTGGGCGCGCGGGTGCTGCAGCTGTTCCTGCGCCACGCCCTGCGCGACGGCTATTTCCATGCCGACATGCATCAGGGCAACCTGAAGGTCGCGGCCAATGGCGATATCATCGTCTACGATTTCGGCATCATGGGCGAAATCGACGAATATACCCGCCGCGTCTATGCCGAGATCCTGATGGGCTTCATCCGCCGCGACTACGAGGGCGTGGCGCGGGTGCATTTCGAGGCGGGCTATGTGCCGCCCGACCGCGACATCAAGGAATTCGCCCGCGCCCTGCGCGCCGTGGGCGAGCCGATCTTCGGCGCCGATGCCAGCCGGATTTCCATGGCCAACCTGCTGGCCTATCTGTTCGAGGTGACGGAACGCTTCGGCATGGCGACGCGGACCGAACTGATCCTGCTGCAACGCACCATGGTGGTGGTCGAGGGCGTCGCCCGCTCGCTCGATCCCCAGATCAATATGTGGGAGGTCGCCCGGCCGGTCGTCGAAAGCTATATCCGCGACAATCTGGGTCCCAGGGCGGCGCTGCGCGACCTGACGCGCGCGGCACAGGTGCTGGGCCGTTTCGCGCCGCTCTTGCCGGAATATCTGGAACGCCGCATGCCCGAACTGCTGCGCGAGCCGCCGCCGCCCCCGCCGCCGCGCCGCCGCCGCGGCTTTGCCGCCGGCATGGCACTGGGTGCCACCGTCGCGCTGGCGGGCGCGGCGCTGGGGGCCTGGTTGGGTTAGGCTGCCGCGTCGCACCGACCCGCGGGGGCTTGAGCGTGCCCCGGCTTTCGCCTAACGCTGGCCCATGCGGATTCTCTATCTCGGCGATGTGATGGGACGCGCGGGCCGGCGCGCGATTGCGGAGGGGCTTGGCCCGCTCAAGGAAAGGCTGGGCGTCGATTTCACCGTGGTGAACGGCGAAAACGCCAGCGGCGGCATGGGGCTGACCGGCGGCCATGCCAGGCTGATCCTGGATGCCGGGGCCGATTGCATCACCCTGGGCGACCACGCCTTTGACCAGAAAGAGATGCTGTCCTTTATCGAGACCGAGCCGCGCATCATCCGGCCGCTGAACTATTCCAAGGTGGCGCCCGGCCATGGCGCGCGGGTGTTCCAGGCGACGCGCGGCCGCAAGGTGCTGGTCGCGCAGGTTCTGGGCCAGGTCTTCATGAAGCGGCCCTTCGACGATCCCTTTTCGGCCATCGACAGCGTGCTCAAGGCGCATCCGCTGGGCGGGCTGGTCCAGGCATCGGTGGTCGATATCCATGCCGAGGCCACCAGCGAAAAGATGGCCATGGGCCATTGGTGCGACGGCCGCACCAGCCTGGTCGTGGGCACCCATACCCATGTGCCGACCGCCGATGCGATGATCCTGAACCGCGGCACCGCCTATCAGACCGATGCCGGCATGTGCGGCGATTACGACAGCGTGATCGGCATGGAAAAGACCGAGCCGCTGCGCCGCTTCCTGACCGGCATGACCTCGGAACGCTTCACGCCGGCCGAGGGCGAGGCAAGCCTGGCCGGGGTGCTGGTCTCGACCGACGACCGCACCGGCAGGGCGGAGGCGATCCAGCCGCTGCGCCAGGGCGGCCGGCTGGCGGACACGCATCTTCCCGCCTGACGCGGAGCGGCACCGCGCTTTCGCTTGCGGCGGCGGCGAAAATAATTCTAATACCCATCGAAAGGGCCGTGATTTAGTGCCGCCACGGGACAGGATTGCATGCTGGGCTTTGAACTGACCGGAACCAATGCCGCGATCGCGATGCTGCTGATCGTGACCGTCATGTTCATCGAGTTCATACGCGAAAAGCGCCCGCCCGAGGTCGTGGCCATCGGCACCGCGGCGGTATTGCTGCTGTTGGGCCTGCTGCCGATCGGCGAGGCGGCCGCCGTGCTGTCGAACGCCGCCCCCTGGACCATCGCCTTCATGTTCATGATCATGGGCGGGCTGTTGCGCACCGGCGCGCTGGAGGTCATGTCCGGCATGGTCGCCAAACGCGCCGCCGCCCGCCCGATCCTGACCATCGCCCTGACCTTCGGCTTCATCATCTGCGCCTCGACGGTGATGAACAATACCCCGGTGGTGGCGGTGATGATCCCCATTCTGATCCAGCTGGGCCTGCGGGCGAATATCGCCGCCTCGAAACTGCTGATCCCGCTCAGCTACATGACGATCCTGGCGGGGATGATCACGCTGATCGGCACCTCGACCAACCTGCTGGTGGACGGGGTCGCGCGCGAACAGGGCATGGCCCCCTTCGGCATCTTCGAGATCGCCCCGGTCGGCATCGCCGTCACCCTGGCCGGCATCGCCTATCTTGCCACAATCGGTTGGCGGCTGCTGCCGGAACGCACCTCGCTGGCCGGTTTCCTGGGCACCCGGCGCGAGATGAAATATTTCACCGAGGTCGCCATCCCCGAGGATTCCAGCCTGGTCGGCCAGCCGGTCCTGTCGGCGCCGATCTTCAAGCGCGAGGCGGTGCGGGTGGTGGACGTGCTGCGCGGCGATGCCTCGCTGCGGCGCAACCTGGCCGAGGTGGAGCTGGAGCCGGGCGATCGGGTGGTGCTGCGCTCGGAAATGGCGGACCTGCTGGAAATGCAGTCCAACAGGAATTTCCAGATGGTCGACAAGCTCAGCTCGGTCGCGACGGAAACGGTCGAGGTGCTGATCTCGCCGGGCGCGCGGCTGGTCGGGCGGCGGCTGGGCGATATGCGGCTGCGCCGCCGCTATGGCGTCTATGTCCTGGCCGCGCATCGCCGCAGCCAGAATATCGGCCGCCAGCTCGACGACCTGGTGGTGCAGGTCGGCGACACGCTGCTGCTGGAAGGCGCGCCCGAGGATATCGCCCGCCTGGCCGCCGATATGGAACTGGTCGATGTCTCGCGTCCCTCGGCCCGGCCGTTTCGCCGGCGCAAGGCGCCCATCGCCATCCTGTGTCTGCTCTCGGTGGTCACCCTGGCCGCCTTTGACGTGGCGCCGATCATGGCGCTGTCCTTCACGGCGGCGGCGATCATCCTGATCACCCGCTGCGTCGATGCCGAAGAGGCATTTTCCTTTGTCGATGCCCGGCTGCTGGCGATGATCTTTTCCATGCTGGCGGTCGGCAAGGCGCTGGAACATACCGGCACCGTCACGCTGCTCGTCGAGCTGATCGCCCCCCGGCTGGTCGGCCTGCCGCCCTTTGCGACGCTGATCGCGGTCTATTTCCTCGGCCTGGTGATGACCGAGGTGCTGTCGAACAATGCCGTCGCGGTGCTCCTGACGCCGCTGGCCATCGCGCTGGCCAAGTCTCTGGGCCATGATCCGCGCGCCTATGCGGTGGCGGTGATGTTTTCGGCCACCCTCGCCTTTGCCACCCCGATCGGCTATCAGACCCATCTGATGGTTTACGGGCCCGGCGGCTACAGGTTCAGCGATTTCCTCAAGGTCGGCGTGCCGCTGGATATCATCTGCGGGATCGTGGCCTGCCTGGCGATCCCGCTGTTCTGGCCGCTCTGATCGCCCCTGCATCCCGCCTCCGCACCCTTAGGCCATGCCGCTGCCTGCGGCGCCGTCGCATGGGTATTTAAGGAACGAAGAAGACATGTGCGGTGAAGACATGGGCGGCCAGGGCGCCGACCCGCGCCCTTCTCCGTTATGCAAATACCCCCGGCAAGCGTGCAGCCGGGCGGAGGGGCGGGCGGTCAGCCGCGCTGGAAGCCCTGCCGGACCGCCGCCTCGCAGCGGGTGCAAAGCGTCTTGCGCGTTTCGCCCGTCGCGGGGACCGGGTCTTGCAGCCGGACCGTGACCGAGCCCTGCGGATATTGGGCCAGCACCGCCAGCAGATGCGGCCCCAGCTCCATGTCGCCCCACCAGCCGTAGAAGCGCGGGTCGCGGCCAGGGGGGGCGCGATAGGCGGCGCTCATCGGCTGGATCGCCAGGTCGGCGGGCAGGGCGGGGTCCAGGAAGCCCTGGAACAGCGTCGATTTGAAGGGCAGCACGCGGCGCCCGTCGCTGCTGGTCCCTTCGGGGAAGAACAGCAGGCGGTGGCCGGCACGGGTGCGGGCGGCGAATTCGCGGGCCTGGGCGGGTGCGAGCCGTGGGTCGCGGGCGACGAAATGGGTATCGGTGACGCGGGTCAGGATATTGATGCCCGGCCAGCCCGCCACCTCGGCCTTGGCGACGAAGAAGACCGGCATCGCCGCGTTCAGCACGAAGATGTCGAGCCAGCTGGAATGATTGGCCACCACCGCGCCGGGACCGCGCAGCGGCTGGCCGATGCGGCGCCATTTCAGCCCGAGAATCCACAGGCAGATGCGGCAGACGCCCTGGACCCAGCGGCCGGTGACGGGGCGGCGCGGGCCGGCGAACAGCCGCTCGGCCAGGCGCAGCGGCACGATCAGCAGCACGCCCAGCGTCAGCACCAGCAAGATCGCGCCGCCGCGCAGGCCGACCAGCAGCCAGCCGCAGGCGCCGGGGCGCGGCAGGGGCGGCGGTGCCTCATCGCCCCGCCATGTGGCGCGGCTGTCCCGGCTCATTGTCCCTGCCTGGTTTCGTAGAACCTGCGATGTTTGGCCGACATCGCCTGGGTGTCCACCATCAGGAAGACGTCGGTGGTGTTGAAATCGCGGTCCAGCCAGGCACCTTCACCGACCATGCCGCCCAGCCGCAGATAGGCCTTGATCAGTGCCGGCATCCCGGTCATGGCGGCGCGGCGGTCCAGCTGCCCGGGCGGGATCAGGTCCATCCGGCGATAGCCGCCGGCGCGGGCGCGGGGCCGCAGCGGCTCGGGCGCCAGGTGATGGTGGTGCAGCCAGCTGAGCGGCTGGGCCAGCGCCTGCACATCCGTGCCGTGGAACGAGGCGACGCCGAACAGGATCTCGATGCCGCGCGCCAGCACATGATCGGCCAATGCGTTCCACATCAGGAACATGCCCGAGCCGCCGCGATAGGCGGGATCGACGCAGGACCGCCCCAGTTCCAGCAGCGAGCGTCCCGATGCGCGCAGGGGCGCCAGGTCGTATTCGCCGTCGCAATAGAAGCGGCCGAACCGTTCCGCCCGTTCGCCCGACAGCAGGCGGTAGACGCCGACCACATGATCCAGCGCCTGGCGCGAGCGGCGGTTGTCGATCAGCACCAGATGGTCGACCACCGGGTCGAATTCGTCGCGTTCGAGCCGGTTTTCGTGATCGACCAGCGGGCCATCCCCGCCCAGTTCCTCGACGAAGACGCGATAGCGCAGCCGTTGCGCTGCCAGAAGATCGGCCTCGTCCGTTGCAATGCCTGTGGTGAAATAGGACGTCTCTGGCGTCATCTCTGCGGCCCGGAACCCTGCCTGATTGCGTCTGGTCCCGTGTCTAGGCGGCGACGGGATACATTGCAACTGCTGCCCGCCGGGGCGGGCGAGGGTGCGGCGGATGGGCGATTGACAGCCTGAAAAGATCAATTACCCTGCATTCGTGCTGGCGGGGGGCGACCGTTCCGGAGGCGCGGTTCCACGGCCGCGCAGGCCGGAACCGGAACCGGGCCCGGGTCGCAATGATGCGGCATTGTTTGACGAGTTGGGGCCTTATGCGGGGTTGGGTTAACGAATGAATGCGGGGCCGGCAGGGATCGAGCGCGGCTTCCTGGAGATGCAGAACCGCGACGGATCGACGACCGTTTCATACAGGACGGCCGGGGCGGGCTGGATCACGAGGATCGTCCTTGTCCTGCCTGCCTGGCTGATCGTTTCCATCCTGTTCGGGATGGCGGGCGGGACCGATAATGCCGCCCTGCTCTTTCCCGTCGCCATTGGGCTGACGCTTCCTGCCGTCTATCTGCTGTTCCTTGGCAAGGGCGGGAAATTCAAGATCACCCCGGAAGGCTTCGTGGTCGATGGCAAGCTTTACGATTTTCGGGACATCAGCGAGGTTTTCCTGGACAATCCTGCCGGCGGGACCCGCCTGATAAGCTCGGGTCCGGTCAATCTTGTCGCAGCGGGGGGCGGTGCTGCGGGGACGATGGCCACCGGTGCCGCGCTGTCCTCGGCCGATCTGGCCAGAGCCGATTTCGCGCTTCGGTCCGCGGCATATAAGCGGAGTAGCGCCGGGCGGTTCCGGGTCGGATTCAAGCATGGCGCCGAAAACATCTATCTTGTCAGGAATGCGGAATCCGGCATTGCCAGGGCGATTTTTGACTATCTGACGGGTGGGGGATGATATTCGGCCGGTCCGGAAATCATCGGCCGACCAGGCAGCGGATCGGGCCGGCAATCGCAGCAGGCTCGCGGGGCTTGCCGAAGCGGGGCGTCCAGGGGTGTCCGGGCCGAAATATGGGGCCGGGGATCAGCCGGTTTTCGATGGGCTATGCCGTGGACGAGGATGAGGGCGATTGCGGCGGCAGGATGACAAGGTCGATATGTCTGCCATTCACCACCTGCTTGCCCGCATGGGTGAAATTGACGGTGATGCGGTCCCCGATCCGCGACTGGACCTGTCCCACGCCCCATTCGGGCGCGCCGGGATGGCGCACCATCATGCCGGGT
>Ga0164243_10010552_pt1 | contig 13263 bp, 12 predicted proteins | sample OricompcompostOP_FD_108781 | JGI IMG/M metagenome (GOLD analysis project Ga0164243, IMG submission 108781) | Organic Plus compost microbial communities from Emeryville, California, USA - Original compost - Organic plus compost (OP) | ecosystem: Engineered > Solid waste > Mixed feedstock >... | reverse complement strand
GGGCGTGATCGGTGACGCCGCCCTCGTGGATCCTGCCCTCGCAGGAGCACGGTGCGTTCAGCTCACCGTGATCGTGCCCTTGGCATGGCCGTCGCCGTCGGGCTGCAGCTCCAGGCGGAACGGCTTGCCCTCGTCGGTCCTGCCGGCAAGGCCGCTGCCCTCGGTATGCAGGGTGAAGCCCGCGCCGGTCAGCTTGCCTTGGAACCAGGTGCGGACCGCGGCCGGCGCGGCGGGGCTGTCGAAGGCGATGTGGACAACGCCCTCGTCGCGCGCGGCGTCGATGTTCATCGCCGTCACCTTCGAGCCGGGATAGAGATGCACCCCGTTCAGCTCGACGTCGTCGCCGTCGAGATGGAGCTTCGGCATCTTCAGCTTGCCCGAAAAGCCCGGAAGGTTGACCGCGACCTCGCCCGTCTGCCCGTTGCTCGCCATCCGCACGCCGCCGTCGTCGTCGCTGGCATTGAGCGTGATCGACGCGCCCGGCTTGTCGTTGCAGCCGGCGAGCGGCAGCGCCAGCGCGCTCAGCAGGATCAGGGACGGACGCATCGCAGCTCTCCAGTGTATTGCATCAGCAACACAGTAAATCCGCGCATCGCGTCGGTCAAGCGGTGACAGCGCGGCGCGATTGCGGCATGGCGCGTCGGCGATGACCCAAGCCGCCGCCCGACCTGACGACACGCCGCCGCTCCGCTTCGGCGAGTTCGTCACGCTGATCGCCGCGCTGATGGCGCTGGGCTCGCTCGGCATCGATTCGATGCTGCCCGCGCTGCCGGCGATCGGCTCCAGCCTGGGCGTCGTCACCGAGAACGAGCGGCAGCTCGTCGTCACCGCCTTCCTGATCGGCATGGGGCTGGGGCAGTTGATCCACGGCCCGCTCGCCGACCGCTTCGGGCGGCGGCCGGTGATGATCGGCGCGCTGGCCGTCTATTTCGCGAGCAACGTCGTGGCGTCGCTCGCCGACGGCTTCGCGCTGATGCTGGCGGCGCGCGCGGTCGGCGGGATCTCGATCGCGGCGACGCGAGTCGTCACGATCGCGCTGGTCCGCGATTGCTTCACCGGGCGCGCGATGGCGCGGGTGATGAGCCTCGCCTTCATCGTCTTCATGATCATGCCGGTGCTGGCGCCGACCTTCGGCCAGACGATCCTGCTGTTCGGCGAATGGCAGTGGATCTTCGGCATGACCGCGCTGGGCACGGCGATCGTTATCGCCTGGTTCGCGGTCCGCATGCCCGAGACGCTGCACCCGGAGGACCGCCGCCCGCTGGCGCCGGCGCGGCTCGCGCGGGGCTGGTGGCGGACGCTGACCGACCGCTGGTCGCTGGGCTATACGCTCGCGTCGGCCGCGTTGCTGGGGGCGCTCTACGGCTATATCAACTCGGTCCAGCAGATCATGTTCGACACCTTCCACCGGCCGAAGCTGCTGGTGATCGTGTTCGCGATCACCGCCATGACCATGGCGCTGACCAACTTCATGAACGCGCGGCTGGTGATGCGGCTCGGCACGCGAGTCATCTCGCACACCGCGCTGCTGACGCAGATCGCGCTGTCGGCGATCCACCTCGTCATCGCGCTGGCGGGGTACGAGACGCTCGGCACCTTCATCGTGCTGCAGGCGCTGACCATGGGCTGCTTCGGCCTCGCGACCTCCAACTTCTCGGCGATGGCGATGGAGAACATGGGGCATATCGCCGGCTCGGCCTCCAGCGTGCAGGGGTTCATCGGCGTGACCGGCGGCGCGCTGATCGGCGCCGTCGTCGGCCAGGCGTTCCGCGGCACGACGGTGCCGCTCTACGTCGGCTTCTTCGGCGCCGGCATGGTCGCGCTGGCGGTGATCCTGGTGACAGAGCGCGGGCGGCTGTTTCGGCCGCATATGCTGGGCTAGGCGCGCCGCCGCGCAGCGCCGCGCCGTTTCGCCGGTCCGGATATCACCATTTGTCGCAGCAAACGGGAACCGGTATTGTGTCCTCGCCGTTCGCGCTGATGATGGCTTGCGCCGGTGCGGCGGAGGAGGCGACGATGACGATGGGCGGGTTTCAGGTGCCGGGCCAGGGATCGGGCGACGACGGCTATGACGAGGACGGCTATGACGAAAGCCAGCGCGCCGAGATCCTGGAGGTGACTCGGCTCGGCCCGAGCGACGGGACGATCCAGACCGATCTCGATCCCGACATCGAGGACGAGGCGGAGGACGAGGACAATCTCGAGGATATCGAGATGACCGACGACGAACTCGGCGAGGAGGATGACGATCCCCGCGAGACGGAAGAGGACATGGCCGAGGACGACATCCAGGACGAATTCGACGACGACAGTTTCGTGGACGACGATCTCGACGACCCGGACGACGACGCGCTCAATCCATGACCAGCACCCGCCGACTTCCGCTCGCCGCGGCGCTGCCGCTCGCGCTCGCCGCGGCCGGCTGCGGCCGGACCCCCAGCGGCCCGGTCAATACCAGCACGGTCGACATCAACGGCGCCGCCGAGCAGGCGCAGGGCGATATCGACACCTATGCCTCGGATGCGCTGCAGACGCCCAGCGAGGCGGCGACCAGCGCGCCGCTGCCGCCGCCGCAGCCGGCGCCGTCCCCCGCGCCGTCGCCGCCGCCGCTCAACCCGCCGGGGCCGGGCGAGCCCGGCGGGCTGCCCGACGACGGCACGCCGGTTTCCGAAGCGCCGTTCACGCCCGAAAGCGCGCAGGGCGCCGCCAATGTCGTCCAGACCTATTTCGCGCTGATCGAGGAAGGCAAGTACCGCCGGGCCTGGTCGCTGTGGAGCGACGGCGGCAAGGCGTCGGGGATGAGCGCCGATGCCTTCGCCGCCGGCTTCGGCAAATATGACGAATATCACGCCAATGTCGGCGCGCCGGGGCGGATCGATGCCGGCGCCGGGCAGCGCTACGTCACCGTTCCGGTGCAGGTCTATGGCCGGCTCAAGGCCGACGGAAAGCCGTTCAACCAGCGCGGCGAGGTGACGCTCCACCGCACCGCCGACATCGACGGCGCGACTGCCGAGGACAAGGCGTGGCACATCACCACGATCGACCTGAAATCGACACCGCCGCGCGCCGACCATGACGCCGCGCCGGCGCCGGGGCCGATCGACGCCGGGCCGGGCGACGGCGTGCCGGCCACCGCGTCGGCCGATTACCGGTGCAGCGACGGCTATGCCTTCCATGTCGCGTTCGACAATCGCGCCGATACCGGCACGGTCAGCGTCGGCGGGCGGCAACTCGCGGTGCTCGATGCGCAGCGCGCCGCGTCGGGCATCTGGTATTCGGGCGGCGGCTACAATTTGCGCGGCAAGGACGACACGGCGGAATTCACCCGGCCGGGCAAGCCCGCCGTGCAATGCACCGCCGGCTGACGGTCAGTCGCCGTCCAGGAAATTGGCCAGCACCTGCATGTCGGCGTCGCTGACCGCGCTGCCGGTCGCATCGGTCGGCTGCGCCTTGGCCGGCTGGTCGGCCTTGCCCCGCGCCGGCGGCGAATTGGCCTCGGCGACGTCATAGGCGGTCCACACGATCCCCGCCGCCCACAGCAGGGCGGCCCAGCGGCTGCGGAAGATGCGGCTCGACACCATCGCGCCAGCATGACGGCGAAGCGTTAGCGCACCCTTCGCCGTCATGGTTAACGCGGGGCGGGCGGGGTCAGCGGCAGATCAGCCGGCCCCGATCGATCTCCCGGCCCAGGAGGCCGCCGGCCGCGCCGCCGATCAGCGTCGAGACCAGCGCCGAACTGCCGTAGGACAGCGAATTGCCCAGCAGCCCGCCCAGCGCCGCGCCGACGATCAGGCCGGTCGTGCCGTCGGACCGGCGGCAGTAATAGCGGCCGTTCCCGCCGCGATAGATTCGCATGTGCCGCGTCACGCGGATCGGCCGATAGCCGCTGGCGACGTAATAGCGGTCGGCATAATAATGGCGAAGGCCGGGCGGGCGGCGGTTCCAGTCGTAATGCCGCCAGGCCGCGCGCGGCGGCATGTGACGGGCGTGGCCGTGCTGATACCGCTCCCCGTGATGGCCGTGGCGGTGCTGCGCCGCGGCGGGCAGGGCCGGCATCGACAGCGCCAGCGCGGCGGCGGCGAGAAACAGGCTGCGCATCGTTCGTCTCCTTTCACCTGATCGACCGGGCGGGGCTCGCCCGACGGGACTTTCCTACAGCGGGATGTTCTGCTAACGTTCCTTCCGGCTCTTTGATACGGCGAATTTCCTTTCCTCCCGCAGGCGCCCCTCGCGCCGGTACGCGCGTGTAAGGGTATGACCTTTGTGACCTTCCGCCTTCCGTCCGACGGCGGAAGGAGGGCGGCGACCCGACGCCCGAACAACGGAAAATACCGGCTGCGGGTTGCATGGACGGCAAACGGCCCCGCGTCCATCGCGGCGTCGGCTGCGCGGAAAATGCATCCAAAATCGGGCAAACGCCCGCTTGCCGCGCCGGTCGGTCCGGCGCTAGATTCAGGCGGTTCAAGGGGGGAGTTTCAACAATGTATCGTCGCGCCATTCTTGCCGCGTTGCTCGCGTCGGCCAGCGCTGCCCATGCCAGCGACAAGCCCGTCTATGCGGCCGCGCCCGGCTGGGTGAAGCCGGCGCCGGCGCTCGATCCGGCCGCGCTCGGCGACGACGCGCCGGTGTTCCTGATCCTCGACCGGCAGCAGCGGCTGCAGGACGGGCAGGTGTGGTCCTATACGGACAGCGCGACTCGCGCCGCCAGCCCGCAGGTGCTGACCCAGATCGGCACGATCTCGCTGACCTGGGCGCCGGACAAGGGCGACCTCATCATCCATCGTGCGGAGATCATCCGCGGCGGCGAGCATATCGACCTCCTCAAGGGCGGCGATCCGTTCACGGTGCTCCATCGCGAGCAGCAGCTCGAGCAGCTGCAGCTCGACGGCATGCTGACCGCGACCATGCCGGTCAGCGGCCTGCGCGTCGGCGACGTGCTGCGGCTGACCTATTCGGTGACGGAGAAGGACCCGACGCTCGACGGCAATGTCCAGTCGATCGCGCCGATCGTCGCCGATCCGTTCCGGGTCCGCTTCGCGCGGGAACGGATGCTGTGGCCCGACGGCACCGACCTCCACTACAAGGTCCGCGGCGACAAGATCACCCCGACGCTGGCCGACAGCGGCGGCTATCACGAACTGCTCATCGCCGAGCCGGTGGCGAAGCAGCCCGAAATGCCCGACGACGCACCGCCGCGCTACCGGCAGGGGACGCTGGTCGAGGCGACGACCTTCCCCGACTGGGCGTCGGTCTCGAAGGTGATGGCGCCGCTCTACGCGACCGACGGCACGATCGCGCCGGGCAGTCCGCTCGCCGCGGAGGTCGCCGCGATCGAAAAGGCGACGACCGATCCCACCCGGCGGGCGCTGCTCGCCCTGCAGCTCGTGCAGGACAAGATCCGCTACCTGTTCAAGGGCATGGACAACGGCAATTACGTGCCGCAGAAGCCCGCCGACACCTGGCAGCTCCGCTACGGCGATTGCAAGGCGAAGACGCTGCTGCTGCTCGCGCTGCTCCATGCGATGCATATCGAGGCGGAGCCGGTGCTCGCCTCCAGCCAGCTCGGCGATGCGGTGCCGACGCGGCTGCCGATGCCGGGCGCGTTCGACCATGTCTTCGTCCATGCGACGATCGCCGGCAAGTCGCTGTGGCTCGACGGGACCAGCAGCGGCGCGCAGCTCGCCGACCTCGACGACGTGCCGGCGTTCCGCAACGTGCTCCCCGTGCGCGCGGCGGGCGCCGACATCGTCCCGCTCCCGTTCCGCGCCAGCGCGCGGCCGGACATCGTCATCGACGTCAGCTACGACAAGAGCGCCGGGCTGTTCTTCCCGTCGCCGTTCACCATGACCTTCACGATGCGCGGCCCGATGGCGCAGATGGCCCGCGCGGGCGCCGCGCAGGCGAGCAAGGACGATATCGAGAAGATGGCGGCGAAGGTCGCCAACGGCATGGTCGATTCCGACATCACCGTGACCAGCGGCACGATCGCCTTCGACACGGCCTCGGGCACGGCGACGGTGAAGGCGACCGGCGTTGCCTATCCGTCATGGACGCGCGAGGGCGAGCGCTATCGCGTGCCGCTCGACAAGACGGTGTCGAGCCTGTCGTTCGATCCCGACCGCTCGCGCGCGGCATGGCAGTCGATCCCCGTCGCGACCGGCGCATCGGGCCATGTGCTGTCGACGACGCGCATCCGCCTGCCCGACGAGGGCAAGGGCTTCACCTTCGACGGGGCGCAGACGCTGGAAGTTACGCTGGCGGGGCAGCAGATCCACCGTGCAACCACGCTCGCCGACGGATGGGTGACGATCCGCGACGACGTGGTATCGACCGGCGCGGAGATCGCGCCCGGCGACATTGCCGCCGAGCGCCAGCGGGTATCGGCGGCGCAGAGCCATCTGCTGCGGCTGGAGGCGCCGGCGGACTATCCGGAGGCCTGGGCGACCGTCGCCGCGGTGCGCAAGGCGCACGGCTTCGACGCGGCGCTCGCCGATTATCAGGTGAACATCGCCGCGCATCCAGACGAGGCCGACCCCTACCTCGCCCGCGCCCGCTTCCATGCCATGACCTACGACCGCGCCGGCGCGGTCGCCGATCTCACCAAGGCGCTCGCGCTGGCGCCGACGGTCGACGTCTATGTCTGGCGCGCCAGCCTCTATCGCTCGCTCGGCGACAAGGACAAGGCGCTGGCCGATTACAAGGCGGCGCAGGCGCTCGACCCCGGATCGATGAACGCGATCAGCGGCCTCGCCTCGACCGAGGCCGACCGCGGGCAGAAGGACGCCGCGCTCGCGCTGGTGCAGGACCGGATCGACGCCGGGGGCAAGGACAAGAGCGATTTTCTTGCCCTGAAGGCCGACATCCTCAGCAAGGCCGGCGACAAGGACGGCGCGCTGGCGACGATCGACAGCGCGATCGCGGCGAACCCCGGCAACCCGACGCTGCTCAACAATCGGTGCTGGATCAAGGGCACGATGAACGTGGCGCTCGACACCGCGCTCAAGGACTGCACCAAGTCGATGGAGCTGTCCGATTCGCCGGTTTCCGCGCTCGACAGCCGGGCGATGGTCTATTTCCGCATGAACCGGTTCGACGACGCGCTCGCCGATCTCAACGCCGCGCTGGAGGTCGCTCCCAGCCTCGCCGCGAGCCTCTACATGCGCGGCGTGATCCGCAAGCACAACGGCGATACGGCCCATGCCGAGGCCGACCTCGCCGCCGCCCGCCTGCTCTCGCCGCAGATCGACGAAGACTATGCGCGCTGGGGGATCAAGCCGTAGGGGTCCGCTTTCGTCATTGGGGAAATGTTCACCTCCGTCGGCTAGGCGCGAACCATGCCGACCCGCGTGTTCCTCACCGTCGACACCGAGCTCGCCTGGCGCCACCATGCGCGGGCCCTCGACCCCCGGGCGATCGTCCAGCGCTCGCTCGAACCGGCGGGGGTGGGGATCTCCTACCAGCTCGGGATGCTCGCGCGGCACGGGCTCAAGGCGTGCTTCTTCGTCGATCCGATGCCGGCGCTGACCTTCGGCCTCGATCCGATCAGGCAGATCGTCGAGGCGATCCTGGCGGCGGGGCAGGAGGTGCAGCTTCACCTGCATCCCAACTGGACCGGCGCGACGGCGGGGGACGGAGGCGCCGCATACAGCCGCTTCCACCTCGTCGAATACGACCCGGCCGAGCAGCGCGACCTGATCGCCGGCGCCGCCGAGCTGCTCCGCGCCGCGGGGGCGCCGCCGCCGATCGCGTTCCGCGCCGGCAGCTACGCCGCCAATGACGATACGCTGGCGGCACTCGCCGCACTCGGCTTCGCCTATGACAGCAGCCACAACGGCGCCGAGCATCCCTGGCCCAGCGCGATCGACCTCCCCGCCGACCGGATCGCGCCGATCGGCCGCGCCGGACTGATCGAGCTGCCGGTCACGGCGATCGAGGATCGGCCGGGGAGCCTGCGCAATTTCCAGATCTGCGCGCTCTCGGCAGGGGAGATGCGCGCCGCGCTCGACCATGCGGCCGGGGCGGACCACGCCGCGGTGACGATCGTCAGCCATAGTTTCGAGCTCGCCAACCGCGCCGGCACGCGGCCCAACGCGGTCCATGTCGCGCGGTTCGAGGCGCTGTGCCGGCTGCTCGCGGAGCGCGCCGACGCGCTGCCGACGACCCATTTCGCCGACCGGCCGAGCCTTTCGCTCGATCGCTCCGACCGGCCGCTCGGGCCGAGCTTGCTGCGCACCGGCTGGCGGCGGGCGGAGCAATTGTGGTCGAACATGGTCGAGGAACGGGCGGCGTGACCGCATCGGCCCTGCCTCTGAAATTCCAGATCGGCGCGCGAACGCTCTGGACGATCCGCCGCCGCCTGGTCCGCGTCCCGCTGTCGCTGGCCGATGCGCTCGCCGACGCCGCACCCGCGCTGCCGCCGCTGCCCACCGAGGCGCATGGCTATCTGGTGACGTCGCTGCCGGAAGCCTGGACGCCGGGCGGACCTGGGGAGGCGCGGAGCGGCGGAAGGGTGAGGGTGAACGGTATCGAGCTGTTCGCCTTCGTTCGACAGCGCTACACGCGCCATTATGTCGATCTTCGGGGCGGGTTCGACGCTTATTGGTCGGCGCTGTCGAGCAACACGCGGTCGAGCCTGAAGCGCAAGGCGAAGCGCGTCGCCGCCGCCTCGGCCGGCACGCTCGCCGTCCGCCGGTTCCGCACGCCGGACGAACTGGCCGAATTCCACGCCGTCGCCCGCGCCATTTCGGCGCGGACCTATCAGGAACGGCTGCTCGATGCCGGGCTTCCCACCGACGGCCGTTTCGTGCACACGATGCTGAGGCTCGCCGCAGAGGATCGCGTGCGTGCCTGGCTGCTCGAAATCGGCGGCGTTCCCGCGGCCTATCTCTACTGTCCTGCGGAGGGCGACACGCTGCTCTACCAATATGTCGGCCACGATCCGGCCTTCGCCGAGCTGTCTCCCGGATCGGTGCTGCAGACCGAGGCGCTGCGCGACCTGTTCGCCGAGGAGCGCTTCGCCCGGTTCGACTTCACCGAGGGCGAGGGGCAGCACAAGCGCAGCTTCGCGACCGGCGGAATTGCCTGCATGGACCTGCTGCTGCTCCGCCGCACGCTCGGCAACCGCCTGGCGGTGGCCGCGCTCGGTGCGTTCGACGGCGCCGTCGCGCTGGCCAAGCGCGGCGTGGGGCTGTTCGCGCTCGACGGCCTCGCGCGCAAGGTCCGGCGCTGACCGGGCCCTCTTGCACTCGCCCGCGCCAGCGCCGATGTAAGGGGCTCACAAGGGCACGAGGACCTGAGACTTCCATGCACAATCCGTTCGAGACCGGTGACTTCATCCAGCCGCTGACCACGCTGACCAACGGCCTGGTGCCGATCGTCATCGAGCAGTCGAACCGCGGCGAGCGCAGCTTCGACATCTTCTCCCGCCTGCTGCGCGAGCGGATCGTGTTCGTGACCGGGCAGGTCGAGGACCAGATGGCCTCGCTGATCACCGCGCAGTTGCTCTTCCTGGAGTCGGAAAACCCCAAGAAGGACATCTATATGTATATCAACTCGCCGGGCGGGGTCGTCACGGCGGGCATGGCGATCCATGACACGATGCAATACATCCGCCCGCGCGTCGGCACGGTGTGCATCGGGCAGGCGGCGTCGATGGGCAGCTTCCTGCTCGCCGCCGGTGAGCCGGGGATGCGCGTGGCGCTGACCAACGCGCGGATCATGATCCACCAGCCGTCGGGCGGCGCGCAGGGCATGGCCTCGGACATCGAGATCCAGGCGCGCGAAATCCTGCGCATCCGTCAGCGGATGAACGAGCTTTATGCGCAATATACCGGCAAGCCGCTCGAAGAGATCGAGAAGGCGATGGACCGCGACAAGTTCCTGTCGGCTGGGGAATCGAAGGAGTTCGGCCTGATCGACGAGGTGTTCGACAAGCGCCCCGCGCCGACCGACGAAGCGTCCGACGTGGCGAGGCTGCCGAGCGACAAGTCGTAACAGCGCATTTAGGTGATTGTGGTAAGGAGCGTTGCCGGTCTAGAATGCCGGCCGCTCGAACGCGCCCGAGTAGTGTGTGTGGCGCAAGGATGGAATGAATGACCAAACTCTCCGGCGGTGACTCGAAGAGCACGCTTTATTGCTCGTTCTGCGGCAAGTCGCAGCACGAGGTGCGCAAGCTGATCGCCGGACCGACGGTGTTCATCTGCGACGAGTGCGTCGAGCTGTGCAACGACATCATCCGCGAGGAAACCAAGTCGGCGCTCGTCAGCAAGAAGGACGGCGGCGTTCCGACCCCGCAGGAAATCTGCGACGTGCTCGACGATTATGTGATCGGGCAGAAGCAGGCCAAGCGCGTGCTGTCGGTCGCGGTGCACAACCATTACAAGCGCCTCGCGCACGGCCAGAAGGGCGCCGACGTCGAGCTCGCCAAGTCGAATATCCTGCTCGTCGGCCCGACCGGCTGCGGCAAGACGCTGCTCGCGCAGACGCTGGCGCGCATCCTCGACGTGCCGTTCACCATGGCCGACGCGACAACGCTGACCGAGGCCGGCTATGTCGGCGAGGATGTCGAGAACATCATTTTGAAGCTGCTCCAGGCGTCCGACTACAATGTCGAGCGGGCGCAGCGCGGCATCGTCTATATCGACGAGATCGACAAGATCAGCCGCAAGGCCGAGAATCCCTCGATCACCCGCGATGTGTCGGGCGAGGGCGTCCAGCAGGCGCTGCTCAAGATGATGGAGGGCACCGTCGCCAGCGTTCCGCCGCAGGGCGGGCGCAAGCATCCGCAGCAGGAATTCCTCCAGGTCGATACGACCAACATCCTGTTCATCTGCGGCGGCGCTTTCTCGGGGCTGGAAAAGATCATCGGCGACCGCCTGCAGGGCAAGTCGATCGGTTTCGGCGCCTATGTCGCGGCGCCGGAAGAGAAGCGCACTGGCGAGGTGCTGCGCCAGGTCGAGCCCGAGGATCTGCTCAAGTTCGGGCTGATCCCCGAGTTCGTCGGCCGCCTGCCGGTGATCGCGACGCTCGAGGATCTCGACATCGACGCGCTGGTCAAGATCCTGACCGAACCGAAGAACGCGCTGGTCAAGCAATATCAGAAGCTGTTCGACCTGGAGAGTGTCGGCCTCGGCTTCACCGACGACGCGCTGGTCGCGGTGTCGCGCAAGGCGATCGACCGCAAGACCGGCGCGCGCGGGCTGCGCTCGATCCTGGAAGGCATATTGCTCGACACCATGTTCGATCTGCCGGGGATGGACGGCGTCGACGAGGTGATGATCGACAAGGACGTGGTCGAAGGCCGCAAGGACCCGATCCGCGTCTATGCCAAGAAGGAAAAGACCGGCGACGCGGCGTAGCGGCGCGTCGCGGCGTAGCGGCGCCGGGCTGATCCATATTGTCGTTTCGCGCTGCCGCCGCTCTGGCCGCTGCGCCTCGATCGTGCCATCATCGCGTCATGGCCGACCGCGAGTTGCCCGACGTCCGCATCGCGCTGCCGCAGGAGCGGCCGGCGATCGCCGCGATGCTGGCGCGCGCGTTCGCGGACGATCCGGCGATGCGCTTCATCTTTCCCGATGCCGCGGCGCGCGCGAAACGGCTGCCGCGGCTGTTCGCCCTGCTGTTCGAGGGCGACGGGCCGGCGGGGATGCGGCTGGTCACGGCGGGCGGCGAAGCGGCGACGCTGTGGCGCGCGCCGGGCAGGGCGGAAACCGGCCTTTGGGAGATGATCCGCCACGGTCCGGCGATGCTCCATGCGCTGGGCGGCGCGGTCGGGCGGGCGCTGCGCGTCGCCAACGCGATCGACGCGCACCATCCCCGGCATGCCTTCTGGTATCTCCATATCGCCGGCTGCGATCCGGCATTTCAGGGGCGCGGCATCGGCGGCGCGATCATCCGCGACGGCCTGGCGCGCGCTGCCGGGGACGGGCTGCCCTGCTATCTCGAGACCCCGCTCGAGAAGAATGTCGGCTTCTACCGCAGCCTCGGTTTCGAGCTCGTCGAAACGTGGGACGTTCCCGGCGGCGGCCCGCGATTCTGGTCTATGGAGCGCGCCGCAAGCCCGTGATATGACACCGGAAGGGGTGCATGGAGGGGGTATGCGGACGATTGCCGGAACGGCCTTCGCGATCGCGTGGCTGATGGCGGGTGGTGCGGCGCACGCCGCCGACAAGACGTGCAAACTCGGCAAGATGCTCGAGCTGCCGGTAACGATGATCGATCGCCAGCCGACGGTGCCGGTCGAGCTCGACGGGCACAAGATGCGGCTCGTTGCCGACAGCGGCGCCTTCTTCAGTTCGCTGTCGCCCGGCGCGGCGGCGGAGTTCGGGTTCAAGCAGCACAGCGCGCCATACGGGCTCAGAATGTCGGGCGTGGGCGGCGATTTCGATCCCAAGGTCGCGACGATCGACGCGTTCAAGCTCGGCAGCGCGACGCTTCACCACGTCGATTTCCTGGTCGGCGGCAGCGAGGTCGGGCCGGCGGGATTGCTCGGGCAGAACATCCTGGGCGCCGCCGATGTCGAATACGATCTCGCCAACGGCGTGGTGCGGCTGATGAAGGCCGACAATTGCCGCCACGCCAATCTCGCCTATTGGGCGAAGGACAAACCGGTCTCGATCGAGGATATCGAGCCGGCGCGCGCGGTCGGCATGCACACCCAGGGCATCGTGGTGCTCAACGGCGTCAGGCTCGATGCGATGTTCGACACCGGCGCGGCGACGTCGATCCTCTCGCGACGGGCGGCGGCGCGGCTCGGGATCAAGCCGGGCGATCCCGGCGTGGTCGATGCGGGCTATACCAGCGGCCTCGGTCAGGGCAATGTGCGGACCTGGATCGCGCCGTTTGACAGCCTGCAGATCGGCGACAACGAGACGATCAAGAGGATCAGGCTGCGCTTCGGCGATCTCAACGATTCGGGTCAGTTCGACATGCTGATCGGCGCCGATTTCTTCCTGTCGCACCGAGTCTATGTGTCGAATGCGCTGCACCAGATGTTCTTCACCTACAATGGCGGGCCGGTCTTCGATCTTTCGATCCATCATGACGAAGCGCCGCATGACGGCGCTGCGCTGACCAGTGCGGTCGCGTATAGCGGGCGCGGCATGGCGTCGGCGGCGCGCCGCGACTATGCCAGCGCGCGCGCTGACCTGACGCATGCGATCGCGCTCGAACCCGCCAACGGCCGCTATTATTATCAGCGCGCGACGATCGAACTGTCGATGAAGGATGACGAGGCCGCCGCGGCGGACCTCGATGCGGCGATCG
>Ga0164243_10010551_pt1 | contig 13265 bp, 12 predicted proteins | sample OricompcompostOP_FD_108781 | JGI IMG/M metagenome (GOLD analysis project Ga0164243, IMG submission 108781) | Organic Plus compost microbial communities from Emeryville, California, USA - Original compost - Organic plus compost (OP) | ecosystem: Engineered > Solid waste > Mixed feedstock >... | reverse complement strand
TCCGCCGTCTCGGCAAATGGTTTGAAAATTCTCTCCTTCAGGGCTTTCGAACTACTTGCCAGTAATGCTGTGATACGTGGTTAGGTCCCCGCTCCTACCCGCGGAGGTAGACATGCGTAGATCCCGCCTCGCCGCGCCGATCCTCGGCCTCGCCGCCGCCCTCGGCGCCACGCTGGCACTCGCGGCACCGGCCCAGGCCGCCACCGTCAACTACGTCGCGCTCGGCGACTCGTACTCCTCCGGCGTCGGCGCCGGGTCGTACACGTCCGACAGCGGCGACTGCAAGCGCAGCACGAACGCCTACTCGGCGCTGTGGGCGGCCGCCAACTCGCCCAGCTCGTACACTTCGGTGGCCTGCTCCGGCGCGAAGACCGGCGACGTGAACGCCAACCAGCTGTCCGCGCTGACCTCGGACACCACGCTGGTCAGCATCACCATCGGCGGCAACGACGTCGGCTTCGCCAACATCATGACCACCTGCGCGCTGCAGGGCACCGACGCCTGCGTGGCGGCGGTGGACCAGGCCGAGCAGACCGCCAAGAACGACCTGCCCGGCAAGCTGGACACCACGTACGACGGGATCAGCCAGCACGCGCCGAACGCCCGCGTCGTGGTCCTCGACTACCCGGTCTTCTACCAGCTCGGTACGACCTGCGTCGGGCTGAGCGAGAAGTCGCACGAGAAGATCGACGAGGGCATCAACCTGCTCGACGGGATCATCTCCGACGCGGCCTCCCGGCACGGTTTCGCGTTCGCCGACGTACGCGACATCTTCGTCGGCCACCAGCTGTGCTCCGGCGACAAGTGGCTGCACGCGCTGAACTTCTCCGACATCGAGGAGTCGTACCACCCGACCGCGACCGGCCAGTCCTCCGGATACCTTCCGGTCTTCAGCGACAACGCCTGACCCGCCCGCGCCCGCGGCCCGCCGGTACCCGCCGGCGGGCCGCGTCGCGTTCCGAGGTCCTCGGCGCGGGTGCGGCGGCGTGCCTGCCGGTCAGCGCCGTCGCCGCCGGGGCGCGGCTACCGGATGCGGGCGCGGTGCGCGGCGGCGGCGGTCAGCAGGCGGGCGGCGAACGGGAGGTCGTGCACCAGGTACCGGCGGACCAGCCGGGACGGTTCGGCGGCGAGCCGGTGCAGCCACTCCAGCCCGGTACGTTGCATCCACGCCGGCGCCCGCCGCTGCGTACCGGCGACGAACCCGATCGCCGCGCCACAGCCGACGAACCAGCACCGCGGCAGCTCCGGTACCAGCCGGGCGATCAGCCGTTCCTGCTTCGGGAAGCCGAGACCCACGTACACCAGGTCGGGCCGGGCGGCGACCACGGCGGCGGACACGGCGGCGAGTTCGGCCGGGTCGTCGGCGAACCCGTACGAGGGGGACGCCGTTCCGGCCACCACCAGCCCCGGGTACCGCCGCGCCAGCACCTCGCCGGCCCGGGCCGCGACACCGGGCGGGCCGCCCAGCAGGTACACCGAGCCGGTACGGGCGGCGAGCGCCGCGGACAGCGACCAGATCAGGTTCGACCCGGGTACCCGTTCCGGCAGCGCCACCCCGGCGAGTCGGCTGGCCCACACCAGCGGGGCGCCGTCGGCGACCACGTAGCTCGCCGTCTCGACGTGCCCGCGCGCCTCCGGATCGCGGCGGGCCAGCCGCAGGATGTCGACGTTCGGCGTGACGATCGTGCCACCGCGGCCGGCGTCCAGTTCGGCGAGCACGGCGGCGACCAGGTCGCCCTCGGTGTACGGATGGAACGCCACGTCGGCGAGCACGACGCGGTCGGTGACGGGTACTGGCACGGCCCGAGACTCTACACATAGTCTTTGCACAAATACCGAGAGCGACCGGATCCGTGTCGGCTCGTTGTACCCCGGGGCACAGGGAAAGCGAGGACACCCGTGGTACGTGTGCTGTTCCTGGGCGGGCTGGGCCGCAGCGGCACCACGCTGATCGAACGCGTACTGGACGAGCTGCCCGGCGTCTGCGGGCTCGGCGAGGTGGTCCACCTGTGGCGCCGGGACGTCCTCGACGACGAACGGTGCGGCTGCGGCGAACGGTTCTCCCGCTGCCCGTTCTGGCGCGAGGTCGGTGCCGAGGCGTTCGGCGGGTGGCACGACGAGCTGGCGTTGCGGGTACTCGGGCTGCGCGACGCGATCGAACGCACCCGGTACGTGCCGGAGCTCGCCGCGCCCCGGCTGCGCACCGTGCGGGCCCGGCTCGTCGCCGAGTACACCGAGGCGTACCTGCGGGTCTACCGGGCCGCCGCGACCGTCGCCGACGCGCAGGTGGTGGTCGACTCGTCGAAGCACGCGTCGCTCGCGTTCTGCCTGCGCTGGCAGACCGGCGTCGACCTGCGCGTGGTGCACGTGGTGCGGGACCCGCGCGGGGTGGCGTACTCGTGGACCAAGCAGCGGGCCCGGCCGGAGACCGACGGTACCGCCGCGATGACCCGGTACCCGCCGGCCCGCTCGGCGCTGCTGTGGAACGCGCACAACGCCGCCTTCGGGGTACTGGAACGGCTCGGCACGCCGGTGCACCGGGTGCGGTACGAGCGGTTCGTCGCCGATCCGGCCGCCGCGGTCGAGGAGATCCGCCGGTTCGCCGACCTGCCGCCGCACCCGCGCCCGCCCGCGTTCCTGACCGAGGGTGGTGCCCGGCTCGGCCGCGGCCACAGCGCCGCCGGCAACCCGATGCGGTTCCTGTCCGGCGACATCGAACTGCGCTGCGACGACGCCTGGCGGGCCGAACTGCCGGTACCGGCCCGGCGGCTGGTCGGCGCGCTCACCGCACCGCTGCTCGGCGCGTACGGCTACCCGCTCGGTACCGCCGGAGGGAACCAGTGACGCGGCCCGCCGTCGGGGTCGTGATCGTCACCCACGACCGGCCGGTACAGGTCCGGGAGGCGGTCGCCGCGGTCCTCGCGCAGCGGTACGCGGGGGCGGTGCACGTCGTCGTCGTGTACGACCGGGCCGAGCCGGACGCCACCCTCGCCGGCGAGCGGGTCACGGTGACGCGGAACGACCGTACGGCCGGGCTGGCCGGGGCCCGCAACACCGGCATCCGGTATCTGTCCACAATGGACGTCGAGCTGGTGGCGTTCTGCGACGACGACGACCTGTGGCTGCCCGGCAAGCTCGCCGCACAGGTCGCCGCGCTCGCGTCGCATCCCGGCGCCGAATTCTGCACCTGCGCGATCGAGGTCGAGTACGACGGGGCGGTCCGGCCCCGGCTGGCCGGTACCGACGTGGTCGATCTCGCCGACCTGGCCCGGTCCCGGATGTCCATGCTGCATGCCTCGACGTTCCTGATCCGCCGCGACGCGCTCGGCGCCGGCCGGCTCGGGCTGGTCGCCGAGGACGCACCCGGCAGCCAGAACGAGGACTACGACCTGCTGCTGCGCGCCGCCCGCCGGCGACCCGTCGTGCACGTCGACATGCCGCTGGTCCGGGTGCGGTGGGGCGGCTCGTACTTCACCCACCAGTACCGCACCAAGATCGACTCGTTGCACTGGATGCTGGACCGGCATCCCGAACTGTCCGCCTGCCGCCCCGGCGCCGCCCGCCTGTACGGCCAGCTCGCCTGCTGGCACGCCGCTGCCGGGGAACGCCGCGCGGCGTTCCGGTACGCCCGCCGGTCGCTGCGGCACAACCCGCGGGAGCCGCGCGCCGCGATCGCGCTCGCCGCCGCCGCCCGCCTGGTACGGGTGGAGTCGGTACTGGCCACCCTGCATCGCCGCGGCCGCGGCATCTGACCCTGCCGCGGTACCCCGCTCGGTCGAACCAGTCGAACATCGTCGCCAGCTCCGTCGAGAACGCGCGAACGCGTCCGCGGCGAACACGCCGACGTCGTCCGTGGCGATCATCTGCAGGACGGTGTCGGGCCGGATCGCGAGCGTCAGCCGCTGGCCGTCCGCAGTCGGCCGCGGCCCCAGCCCGGCGAAGTTGTCCAGGCAGAAGACCGGGCGCAGGATCGTCGCCGGCAGCCCGAGCGCGGCGATGTTCCGCTGACCAGGTCGGCGCCGGCCTCGCCCTGGCGATGTCGCGTACCACCGCGCGAACGGTGATCCGCACCGGCACCTGACGGACACCCGCCAGGTGCCGGCGTGCCGGCGGTCAGGCCGCCGAGACGATCATGCCGGCGGCGACCGTACGGTTGGTGTGCTCGTCGATCAGGATGAAGCCACCGGTGGTGCGGTTCCGCCGGTACTCGTCGGCCAGCAGCGGCTGCGTGGTGCGCAGCGTGACCCGGCCGATCTCGTTCAGCGCCAGGCTGTCCGCGGCCTCGTCCCGGTGCAGCGTGTTCACGTCCAGCCGGTACTGCAGGTCGCGCACCACCGCGCGGGCGGACCGGGTGGTGTGCTTGATCGCGTACTTGCCGCGCGGGCTGAGCGGCCGCTGCTCGTCCATCCAGCAGACCATCGCCTCGATGTCCTGCGCCTGAGTCGGAGCGTTGTGCGGGCGGCAGATCAGGTCGCCGCGGGACACGTCCAGCTCGTCGGCCAGCCGGATCGTCGCCGACATCGGCGCGAACGCCTCCTCGGCCGGGCCGTCCGCGGTGTCGATGCCCTCGATGGTGGTACGGAACCCGCTCGGCAGCACCATCACCTCGTCGCCCGGCTTGAACACGCCGGACGCGATCTGGCCCGCGTACCCCCGGTAGTCGGGGTGCGTGGACGACTGCGGCCGGATCACGTACTGCACCGGGAAGCGCGCGTCGACCAGGTTCCGGTCGGACGCGATGTGCACGTTCTCCAGGTGGTGCAGCAGCGAGGACCCCTCGTACCACGGCATCTTGTCGGAGCGGGTCACCACGTTGTCGCCGTGCAGCGCCGAGATCGGGATGACCGTCAGGTCGGGCGCGTCCAGCTTCGTCGCGAACCCGGTGAACTCCTCGTGGATCCGGTCGAACACCTCCTGCGAGTAGTCGACCAGGTCCATCTTGTTGACGCACAGCACCAGGTGCGGCACCCGCAGCAGCGAGCACAGGAACGCGTGCCGGCGGGACTGCTCGACCAGCCCCTTCCGCGCGTCCACCAGGATCAGCGCCAGGTCGGCGGTGGAGGCACCGGTGACCATGTTCCGGGTGTACTGGATGTGGCCCGGGGTGTCGGCGATGATGAACTTGCGGCGCGGCGTCGCGAAGTACCGGTACGCGACGTCGATCGTGATGCCCTGCTCCCGCTCGGCACGCAGCCCGTCGGTCAGCAGCGCCAGGTTGGTGTACTCGTCCCCGCGCGCCGCCGAGGTCGTCTCCACCGCCTCGAGCTGGTCGTTGAAGATCGACTTCGAGTCGTACAGCAACCGACCGATCAGCGTGGACTTCCCGTCGTCGACACTTCCGGCGGTGGCGAACCGCAACAGGTCGACCGGCTCGTTGTCCGTGCTCATTTAGAAGTAGCCCTCCCGCTTCCGGTCCTCCATCGCGGACTCGCTGAGCTTGTCGTCGCCGCGGGTCGCGCCCCGCTCGGTGATCCGGGTCGCCGCGACCTCGTCGATCACCTTCGCCACCGTGTCGGCGTCCGACGGCACCGCCGCGGTGCAGGTCGCGTCGCCGACCGTGCGGTACCGCACCCGCTCGGTGCGCACCTGCTCACCCTCGCGCGGGCTGATGAACTCGTTCACCGCGTACAGCATGCCGTCCCGCTCGACCACCTCGCGGTCGGCCGCGTAGTACACGTCCGGCAGCTCGATCTCCTCGCGGGCGATGTAGTGCCAGATGTCGAGCTCGGTCCAGTTCGACAGCGGGAACACCCGAATCGATTCACCGGGCTGCACCCGCGCGTTGTACAGCGACCACAGCTCGGGCCGCTGGTTCTTCGGGTCCCACTGGCCGAACTCGTCCCGGAAACTGAACACCCGCTCCTTGGCGCGCGCCTTCTCCTCGTCCCGGCGGGCCCCGCCGAACAGCGCGTCGAACCGGTACTTCTCGACCGCCTCCAGCAGCACCGGGGTCTGGATCCGGTTCCGCATGCCGTTCGGCGGGTCGACCACCAGGCCCGACTCGATCGCCTCCGGCACGCTCGCCACGATCAGCTGGACGCCCAGCTCCTCCACCCGGCGGTCCCGGAACGCGAGCACCTCGACGAAGTTCTGCCCGGTGTCCACGTGCATCACCGGGAACGGGATCGGCGCCGGCCAGAACGCCTTCTGCGCCAGCTTCAGCATCACGATCGAGTCCTTGCCACCGGAGAACAGCAGGCACGGACGCTGGAACTCGGCGGCCACCTCGCGGAACACGAAGATGCTCTCCGCCTCCAGCGCGTCCAGCTGGCTGAACCGGTAGTCGGTGGAACTCATCGTCCACTCCTGTCCGAAATCGACGTCGATCAGATGTCTCGGCCGGCGTGCCGCCGGCGCGCGGTATGCCCGCGCTCAACAGACACGAGGGACCCGGCGCGCGGGTCACTGACCGTCCATGCTGCCGGATGGCACCTGGCAGCGTCCACGCCGGGTGTCACATCACATCATTTTCTCGGCCAACGCCCAGCTCGGCCAGTACTTCCAGCAGCCGGGGGGCGAGGTCACGCCGGCAGACCAACACGTCGGGTAGCCACGGGTCGCGCTGGTTGTACTCGAGCGGGCTGCCGTCCACCCGGGACGCGTGCAGGCCGGTCGAGCGGGCCACCGCCACCGGCGCCGCCGAATCCCACTCGTACTGGCCGCCCGCGTGCACGTACGCGTCGACCTGGCCCTGCACCACCGCGGCCATCTTCGCGCCGGCCGAACCCATCGGGACCACCTCGCCGTCCACCCGGGCGCACAGGTCGGTCAGGAACCCCGGCGGACGGGTACGGCTCGCGGCGAGGCGGATCGGCCCGGCGTGCATCGGCGGGTACGTGGGCGGGGCGTCGGTACCGAGCACCGTGCCACCGGCCTGCGCCGGCAACGCCACCGCGCCGGCCACCAGCCGACCCGCACCCGCCGGCCGGTCACCGCCGGACACGCCGCGCTGCCACAGCGCGACATGGACCGCCCAGTCGGCGCGGCCGTCCTCGGCGAACTCGCGGGTACCGTCCAGCGGGTCGACGATCCACACCCGCTCGGCCGCGAGCCGCGCCTCGTCGTACCGTTCGCCCTCCTCGGACAGCACGGCGTCGCCGGGACGCCACCGGGCCAGCTCGTCCATCAGCAGCTCGTGCGAGCGCCGGTCACCGGCCGCCCGCAACGCCGCCGGATCGGCGAACCCCAGCTCGGCGCGCAGCTCGGCGAGCGCCGACCCGGCCCGCTCGGCCAGCCAGCGGGCGAACGCGGCGTCGCCGGCCGGCGCCACCACTCCGCTGCCGGCGAGCGCCGACTGCTCCTCCATGACCGCCTCTTCTCAGTAGGCTCCGGACGTTCGAACCACGGCCGTAACGGTACGCAGCAGGATCACCAGGTCCAACGACAGGGACCAGCTCTCGACGTACCGCAGGTCAAGCCGGATCGCTTCCTCCCACGGCAGGTCGGAACGCCCCGACACCTGCCACAATCCGGTCAAACCAGGCTTGACCACCAGCCTACGCAACATGTCCGACGGGTAGCGTGCCACCTCCGCCGGCAGCGGCGGGCGCGGGCCCACCAGCGACATCTGCCCCGCCAGTACGTTCACCAGCTGCGGCAGCTCGTCCACCGAGAACCGGCGAAGCAGCCGCCCGACCCGGGTGACCCGTGGATCGGCCCGGATCTTGAACAGCACCCCGGCGCCCTCGTCCAGCCCGGCCAGCTCGGCGAGCCGCGCCTCGGCATCGACGTACATGCTACGGAACTTCCAGATGTCGAAGACCGCCCCGTCCCGGCCCACCCGGGACTGCCGGTACAGCACCGGGCCCGGCGAATCCAGCTTGATCGCCACCGCCACCGCGGCCAGCAGCGGCGCCAGCAGTACCAGCAGCAGCGCCGCACCCAGCCGATCCACCACCGCCTTCGCCACCCGCGCCGACCCGCGCAGCCGGGCATGGTCGACGTGCAGCATCGGCAACCCGTCCACCGGCCGGATCGTGGTACGGCCCGCGACATCGACCAACGTGCTCGCCACGATCAGGTCCACGTCGGCGCGCTCCAGCTGCCAGCCGAGCCGGCGCAGCGCCACCCCGTCCAGCTCCGGGCAGGACAGCACGATCACCGTGTCCGCCTCGGCCGCCGCCACCGCCGCGGCCGCGTCACCGAACGTGCCCAGTACCGGTACGCCCAGGTCCGGCGCCGGCCCCAACCTCGGCCGCGGCCGCCGGCACGGTACGCACGCGCCCACCACCGACAGCCCGTGGTGCCGCTCCCGACGCAGCTGCCGGTACACCTGCGCCACCGCCGGCCGATGCCCCAACACCAGCACCCGGCGCAGGTGCCGCCCCGCCGCCCGCTGCCGATGCAGCCGCTGCCGCAGCACGAACCGCACCAGTACCGTCGCCACCACGGTCAGCGGCAAGACCAGCAGCACGTACCCGCGAGACAGCCGCACCTCCAGCAGGTACGACACGACCGTCATCGCCGCCGCCAGCGTCACCCCGGCGCGCAGCACCCGCTCGTACTCGGCGGTGCCCACGAACAGCCGGCGCTTCTCGTACGCGTGGCTGACCGCGAGCGCGCCCACCCAGCCCACCGGCAACAGCGCCACCACCAGCAGGTACATCCGGTTGTACGCGGTGACGTCCGGGCCGAACCGGGCCGAGAACGCCACCGCCCCGGCCAGCAGCCCGACCGCCAGGTCACCGGCCAGCATGCCCAGCAGGTACCTGGTTTCCCACGGACGCTTCCGCACCCGTACCGGCCGGGACACGACCGGCACCACCGGCCCGGGCGCCGCGCGTACCGGCGCCGTCGGTGCCGCCACCTCGACCATCGGTCAACGCCTCCGCCGCACACCTGCCATTCAGCGAAGACAACGCCGACTTTGGTCAATACGTCACGCCATAGACACGTAACGTTACCGTCACGTCGCGTGGAACGAATTCTGCGCCCACTCCACGCCGTGCTCCACCACGGCCTCCGCCGCATCCGCCGCCTGCTCCAGCAGTACCGGCAGCTCCTTGCGCTCCACCGACGAGAACGGCTTCAACACGAAGTCCGCCGGATCCTGTCGGCCCGGCGGGCGGCCGATCCCGAACCGCACCCGCGCGTACCCCTTCGAGCCCAGCGAACGCGAGATCGACCGCAGGCCGTTGTGCCCACCCTCGCCGCCGCCCCGCTTCAACCGCACCGACCCGTACGGCAGGTCCAGCTCGTCGTGCAGCACCACCAGCCGGTCGACACCCACCGAATAGAACGCGGCCAGCGCAGACACCGGCCCACCCGCCAGGTTCATGAACGACTGCGGCTTCACCAGAACGACCTTGGTACCGCCGGGCCCGCCCAGCCAGCCCTCCGCCACCTGCGCCTTCGCCCGGCCATGCCGCTTGAACCCGGCACCCAGCCGGGCCGCCAGCAGATCCGCAACGGCGAACCCGACATTGTGCCGATGCGTCGCGTACTCCGGCCCCGGATTACCCAGCCCCACGATCAGGAACGGCCCGGCCACCAGTCCTCCCACCACACGAAACGGGGGCGTGCACGCGCACGCCCCCGCAGCACGATCCCGGTCGGATCAGGCCTCGACCTTCTCGCTCTCCTCGGCGGCCTCCGCCGCGGCCGGCGCCTCCTCGGCAGCCTCGGCCTCCTCCTCGGCCTGCGCGGCCGGCGCCGCCACGATCGACACCACGGTCGCCTCCGGGTCGCCGGTCAGCTCCGCACCCGCCGGCAGCTGCACCTGACCCGCCAGCACGTGGTCGCCGACCGTCAGACCCTCGATCGACACCTCGAACTGCTCCGGCACGTGCGTCGCCTCGACCAGCACCGGCAGCGCGTCGAGGTCCTGCACCACCAGGCCCTCCGCCTCGCGCGCCATCTCGCCGGTGACGTGCACCGCCACCTCGACCGCGACCTTCTCGCCGCGCCGCACGATCAGCAGGTCGACGTGGTCGATGGTGTCCTTGATCGGATCCCGCTGCAGCGCCTTCGGCAGCGCCAGCGTCCGGGTGCCGTCCGCGAGCTCGACCGCGAACAGCGTGTTCGACCCGCCGTGCCGCATCGCGTTGGTGAACTCGTGCGCCGGCAGCGCGATGTGCTTCGGCTTCTCGCCGTGGCCGTACAGCACGGCGGGAATCTTCCCTGCCCGACGAGTACGGCGGGCACCACCCTTGCCGAACTCGGTGCGGGGCTCGGCGCTGATACGGACCTCGGACACGGGAGTACTCCTGTAGATGATGCTGCGGCCTGATTGCGAACTGGCCCGGCGGGCGCCGAGCGCTGCGGTGCCGGGCGGGGGCGCGACGCGACCCGGGTCAACCGTGCTGGCTCAACACCGTGTCGATAACGACGACCACGAACCGGCCACCGACCGGACCGGGCTCCACGTGCGGAAAGCCCCACCGATCAGGATCGAACCAGGCCGCGGCCACCCTCGCCATGGCAACCCACCCAGTCTATCCCCGGCCGGTACGCGCGTGTCCCCGGGTCCGGCGATGAGACCCGACACGCGGACCCGGACGACGGGAGACCGGCACGGGATCCGGCCGTACCACCCGAAGTCCGGCGATGCGGATCAGCCCGACAAACCGCCGAACAACGTCGTCACCGAACCGTCCGCGAACACCTCCCGGATCGCCCGCGCGATCAACGGCGCGATCGACAACTGGGTGATCTTGTCCAGCCGCTTCTCCGGCGGAATCGGCAACGTGTTCGTCAGGATCACCTCGGACACCCGCGAGTTCTTCAACCGCTCCGTCGCCGGATCCGACAGCACACCGTGCGTCGCCGCCACGATCACATCCGCCGCACCCGCGTCGAACAGCGCATCCGCCGCCTTGCAGATCGTGCCGCCCGAATCGATGATGTCGTCGATCGCCACACACACCCGGCCCTCGACCTCACCGACCACCCGGTTCGCCGCCACCTCGTTCGGCCGGGTGATGTCCCGGGTCTTGTGGATGAACGCCAACGGGCAGCCGCCCAGCCGCTCCGTCCACCGCTCCGCCAGCCGTACCCGGCCCGAATCCGGCGACACCACCGACATGTCCCGGCCGTCGTACTTGTTCCGCACGTAGTCGGCCAGCAGGTCCAGCGCGAACAGGTGATCCACCGGCCCGTCGAAGAACCCCTGGATCTGCGCCGTGTGCAGATCCACCGTCAGGATCCGGTCCGCCCCGGCGGTACGGAACATGTCCGCCATCAGCCGCGCCGAGATCGGCTCCCGGCCCCGGTGCTTCTTGTCCTGCCGCGCGTACGGATAGAACGGCACCACCACCGTGATCCGCTTCGCCGAACCCCGCTTCAACGCGTCGATCATCAGCAGGGTCTCCATCACCCACTGGTTGATCGGCTCCGTCATCGACTGCACCACGAACGCGTCCGAGCCGCGCACCGACTCGTTGTAGCGCACGTAGATCTCGCCGTTCGCGAAGTCGTACGCGTCCGTCGGAGTCGGCGACACCCCCAACGCCTGCCCGATCTCCTCCGCCAAGGCGGGGTACGCCCGGCCCGAGAAAAGCATCAACGACTTGTGGTTCTCCGCGACGATGCTGCCCATGGCGGCCGCCCCCCTAGCGATGGAAACTCAACACTCCGCACCGGCGCCGCCGGACGACCCGGACCCCGCCGGATCCGTCGACGACCCCGTACCGGCGCCGCCGTCCGGCGCAGGACCGGCCGACCCGCCCGACGCCGCCTCGCCCGAGCCGGGCCGCGCCGCAGTCTGCCCGCCCTCCGGCACCGAACCCGCAGCGGCAGCCGACCGCGTGGCCTTGATCGCAGCCTCCGCCGCCGGCGTACCCGGACGGCGCGACACCGTCCACTCCGGCACCACCCGCTGCGGCGCCGCCGAGTACGACAACGCGCCCGGCGGCACGTCCCGCCGAATCACCGCACCAGCCCCGGTGTACGCGCCATCGCCCACCTCCACCGGCGCCACGAACATGTTGTCCGCACCGGTACGGGCGAAACTGCCGATTCGGCTGCGGTGCTTGCTCACCCCGTCGTAGTTCACGAACACGGTCGCCGCGCCGATGTTGGTCTGCTCGCCGATCGTCGCGTCCCCCACGTACGACAGGTGCGGCACCTTGCTGCCCGCACCCACCTCGGCGTTCTTCGTCTCCACGTACGTGCCGACCTTCGCGCCCCGGTGCAACCGGGTCCCCGGCCGCAGGTACGCGAACGGGCCCACCGAGCACGCCGGCCCCACGACCGCCGAGACCGCCTGCGCCCGTACCACCGAGGCGCCCTCACCCACCTCGGTGTCGGTCAACGTCACGTCCGGGCCCACCACCGCGCCGGCCGCCACCGACGTACCGCCGCGCAACTGCACCTGCGGCTCCAGCACCACGTCCGGGGCCAGCGACACCGTCACGTCCAGCCACACCGACGACGGGTCCACCATCGTCACGCCGGACCGCATCCACGCGTCGTTCACCCGGTCCCGCAGCAGCGCGCCCAACCGCGCCAACTGCGCCCGGTCGTTCACCCCCAGCGTCTCCGTCGGATCCGCCGCCACGTACCCGCCGACCCGCTCGCCCGCCTTCACCAGCAGGCCGATCGTGTCCGTCAGGTACTCCTCGCCCTGGTCGTTGTCCGCCGACAGCTCCGCGAGCATCGGCCGCAACGCGTCCGCCCGGAACGCGATGATGCCCGAGTTGATCTCCCGGATCGCCCGCTGCTCCGGCGACGCGTCCCGCTCCTCGACGATGCCGACCACCGCACCGTGCTCGTCTCGTACGATCCGGCCCAGCCCGCGCGGATCCGCCGGCGTCGCGGTCAGCACCGTCGCCGCGGCACCCGACCCCTCGTGTGCGGACACCAGCTCGGCGAGCGTCTCCGGCCGCACCAGCGGCGTGTCACCGGTCAGCACCAGTACCGTCCCGGCCGCCTCCGGCGCCGCCTCCAGCGCCACCCGCACGGCATGACCGGTACCCCGCTGCTCGGCCTGGCGGACCGGCTGCGCCTGCGGCGCGATCTGCGCCAGGTGTGCGGAGACCTGCTCGGCGCCGGCACCGACGACCACCAGGGTGCGCTGCGCCTCGAGCGGAGCGGCGGCGGCCAGCACGTGGCCGACCAGGCTGCGCCCGAGCATCGAATGCAGAACCTTGGGGGTGGCCGACTTCATCCGGGTCCCGAGCCCCGCGGCCAGCACGATGACGGTGCGCCCGCCAGCACTGTTGTCGTACGCAGGATCGAGACGACTGGTTGGCTCGCTCACGCTGCGGGCTCCCTCTCGGCGCCGAGTCATCGGACCGGGCCCCATGCTAACCGCCGTTCAGGCCCCG
>Ga0164243_10010550_pt1 | contig 13265 bp, 12 predicted proteins | sample OricompcompostOP_FD_108781 | JGI IMG/M metagenome (GOLD analysis project Ga0164243, IMG submission 108781) | Organic Plus compost microbial communities from Emeryville, California, USA - Original compost - Organic plus compost (OP) | ecosystem: Engineered > Solid waste > Mixed feedstock >... | reverse complement strand
GTCTCGATAGCTCCTCGGCTGGAAAGATCAGCGCCTGATTGGCCTGGGATCAGTGGATCGCGAGGATCAGGTCGATCACGGCGTCGCTCCGCCAATCCGGCTTGGACTTTTTTGGGGAATACGGATCTGACGGATTTACGCGGATCGATCCCACTCGCCTTGCGAATGATTCGATCGGCACTATCGGTATGATCGGTTTCCAGAGAAAAAGTCCAACTCGCCGCCGGCGACGGAGTGAGATCCCGTTGATCCTCACGATCCCCATGATCCCTTTTCAAGTCGACGTCGGCACTCGCCCTGGCTCGGAGGCACACTCGCCACGAGGATGCTGACGGTTCGTTCTGATCTGGCCCAGGAGCATCGGCGCCACCCGCCCTGTCTCGGAGGCACGCCCGTCACGTGATCCCCAATCAAGCGATCTGATCAACACCAGATGGGGCCGCGCTTCGGTCCGTTTCCTGCCCTTGAAGCGGATCGATGCCTCTGACGTTGAAGACAAAGGCCAAGCGCGTCCTCGTCGACCGCTTCGGCCATCAGAATTTTCAGAAGGGCCAGTGGGAACCGATCAGCGCCGTCCTCAATGGCGAAGACGCGCTCGTCGTGATGCCGACCGGAAGCGGCAAATCGCTCATCTATCAGCTGCCCGCGTTGATGCTCCCCGGACTCACGGTCGTCGTGAGCCCGCTCATCGCCCTCATGAAGGACCAGCAGGACAAGCTCGTCGCGCACGGTGTCGACGCGCTCGCCATGCATTCGCACCTCACCGACACCCAGGCCCGCGCGCTCGCCGCGCGCGTCGGTGAAGGCGGCGGTGAGATTCTCTACCTCACTCCAGAACGCTTCAAGGATCGCGACTTCTTCGAGCAACTGCTCACGCGCACGGTAAGTCTCTTCGTCATCGACGAAGCGCACTGCGTCAGCCAGTGGGGCCACGACTTCCGACCGGACTATCTCACGCTCGGCTCGGTGATCGAACGACTCGGACGACCGCCGATTCTCGCGCTCACCGCCACCGCGACCGCCGAGGTCCGCGACGACATCGCGCGCCAGCTCGGAATGCGCGACCCGCGCATCACCGTCACCGGCTTCGCACGGCCGAATCTGCGCTTCGAGGTCAAACGCACGGTCAACGCCGCGATGAAGGATGCCGCGATCGACGAGGCGCTACGCGAGGCGGACGGCGTCGGCGTCATCTACGTGGCCACGGTCCGCGAAGCCGAGCGGCTGTACGAGCGCTTCTCGCCGCATTACTCCGTCGGGCTCTATCACGGCAAGATGGGCGGCCCGGAGCGGAAGACGACCCAGGATCGCTTCATGGCGAACGAGTTCAAGGCGATCATCGCGACGAACGCCTTCGGCCTGGGCATCGACAAGCAGGACCTTCGCTTCGTGATGCACTACCACTTTCCCGGCTCGCTCGAGTCGTACTACCAGGAGGCCGGCCGAGCGGGGCGCGACGGGCTCCCGGCGAAGTGCACGCTCCTTTACCGCGTGGAAGACAGCCGGGTCCAATCCTATTTCCTCGGCGGCAAGTATCCCGACGTCGAGGAGGCGGCGCGAGTCGCCATCGTTCTGGAGCAGGTCCCCCTGCGCGAGAGCGTGCTGCTCGACGAGCTCGCCGAGAAGTCCGGCGTCGCACGGCGCAAGGCGCGCATCGTTCTCGTGCTGCTGAAGCGCCACGGCCTGGTGCGCGAGTATCGCGGCGGGAGCTGGGAGCGGCTGCAGAACCGGCTCACCCAGGTCGATCTGAGCGCCGACCTGACGGACTACGAGCAGCGACGCATGCAGGACCGCGCGAAGCTCCGCACGATGATCTCCTACTGCCAGAGCGCGCAGTGCCGCACGCGCTTCATCCTGGAATATTTCGGTGAGGCGGTCGAGCCCGACTGGAAGTGCGGCAACTGCGATGCGTGCGACGGCGGCCTCGTGGTGCGCCGCGCCCGCGCCGACATCGCCCCCGAGACCGCGACGTTGTAGCCCTTCCCGCTTATCATTGGGCGAAACGACTCACGGCTCGACATGAACTCCTCTCCCTTCGCGGACGTGCTCGCTCGCGCGTTCCTCGGCAATTCGGTGCGAGCATGGATCGTCGCGGCCATCACCGCGACGGTGGTGTTCTTCGCATTGCTGGCGCTCCGCGCGCTACTCATGTCCCGCATCGGCAAGCTGGCCGAGCGCACGACGAATCGGTTCGACGACATGGCGGTCGGTCTGCTGCACGAGACCCGCCCCTGGGTGCTCGCCGCGCTCTCGATCGCGGCGGCGCTGCACGCGCTGGTGCTCGGACGCGCGGGGCCGTACGTCGCACAGCTGTCGCACCTCGTGCTGCTCTGGCAGCTCGCGCTCTGGGGTGTGACCGCCGTGACGTTCTGGACGCGATACCATCTCGAGCGGCGCACCGCCTCACACGACCGCGCGAGCGTCGCGATGATCAGCGCGATGTCGGTCGGCGCGAAGATTCTCGTCTGGGCGCTCATCGGCACGACGGCGCTGTACACGGTCTTCCAGATCAACCCGGCGTCGCTGATCACCACCCTCGGCGTGAGCGGCATCGCGGTCGCGCTGGCCGTTCAGAACATCCTCGGCGATCTGCTGGCGGCGCTCGCGATCGTGTTCGACAAGCCGTTCGACGTGGGCGACTTCATCGGGGTGGACAACATCGTCGGCACGGTCGAGCACATCGGCCTCAAGACGACGCGCCTGCGCAGCCTGAGCGGCGAACAGGTCATCATCGGCAACGGCGATCTCCTGAAGTCGCGGCTCCGCAACTATCGGCGGATGACGCAGCGGCGCATCGTGTTCGGCCTCGACGTTCCGTACGATACGCCGCCGGACGTCCTCGCCGAGATCCCGCGGCTCATCGAGACGATCATCCGCGCGCAGTCGCCGGTGAAGTTCGACCGCAGCCACGTGGCGAGCTTCGCCGAGTCGTCGATCCACGTCGAGTCGGTCTACATCGTGCTCGACCCGGATTACAACAAGTACATGGACATCCAGCAGGCGATCGACCTCGCGATCCTTCGCGAGTTCAACGCGAGAAACATCGAGTTCGCGCTGCCGGCGCGGACGCTGTTTCACCAGGGCCCCGAGCCGGACAGCCTGGGAGCAGGGACGCCCGTAACCGCGGCCTGATTCGAAGCTCGACGAAACGAACGTGAGAAGCCCAGAGGACGGCGTTTCATAACCCGCCGTCCTCTGCGCCCTCCGCGTCCTCCGCGTTCGTTTCTTGTCGATCGCTCGTAACGGCCGCCGAGACTTTCTCAGAACAGCCCTCTGATCCACCCGCCGTCGACGGCGATCGACTGGCCCGTGATGTAACTCGCCTGCTCGGAAGCCAGGAACGCCGCCAGCGCCGCGAACTCGGTCGGCTCGCCGAGCCGGCGCATCGGGATCTGACTCTCGAAGCGCGACACGACTTCGGCGCGCGTGAGTCCTTCGCGCGCCGCCGTCGCATCCGCCAGCTCTTCGACACGCTCGGTGCGCGTGTAGCCAGGCAGGATGCAGTTCACGGTGACGCCATCGGTCGCCACTTCGTTCGCCAGCGTGCGCGCATAGCCCGTCACCGCCGCGCGAATGCTGTTCGATAGCACGAGGCTCTCGACCGGCTGCTTCACCGAGATCGACGTGACGTTGATGATCCGCCCCCACTTCCGCTCGCGCATGCCGGGGAGCATCGCGCGGGTCAGCTCGACCGTGCTGCGCAGCAGCAGCTGCACCGCTGCGTCCCAACGTGCCCAGTCGTGGGTGTCGGCGGGACCGGACGGCGGCCCGCCGGAGTTCGTGACGAGCACGTCGACGCGCCCCCACTTCGCGAGCGCCTGCTCGGACAGCGACGCGAGCTGCGCCGGATCGGAGACGTCGGCGACGAGTGCGTGCACCTTCGCGCCGGTGCGCTGCACGATGGCGTCGCGCGCCGATTCGATCGCGTCGCGGGTCCGCGCGCAGATGATGAGCGACGCGCCCTCCTCCGCGAGCACGTCCGCGATCGCGCGCCCGAGGCCGCGGCTCGCCGCGGCGACGAGCGCGACCTTTCCCTCCAGTCCCAGATTCACGAGCTACTTCCGCCGCAGGTAGTCATCGGTCTTGTCGATCCAGTCCTGGCGCGGCGGATTGAACACGTCGACGTCGAGCGTGTCGACGATCGCCTCCGCCTTGTGCGGCACGTTCGACGGGATCGTGAGCACCTCGCCCGCCTTCACGTGGACGATCTGGGACTCGTCCTCGCCGATCCAGAACTTGAGCTCACCGTCGATGATGTAGGTGATCTGTTCATTGTGGTGCGAGTGCTTGGGGACGATGCACCCCTTCTTGAGGTACACGTGGGCGATCATCATCTGATCGCCAGTGATGAGGCGGCGGTCGAGAAGCGGAGTCACGTTCTCGACCGGCATGTCGTCCCAGCGATAGTGCGTGACCGTCTGGCTCGGCGTCGGCATGGACATCAGCTCGCGAGGACCGCGTTGAGGGTGATCGCCACGTTGCCGGAGAGCGCCTTCGACACCGGGCAGCCTTCCTTCGTGGCCGCGGCAATTTTCTGGAAGGTCGCGTCGTCGATGTTCGGCACGACGGCGTGGACGTCGAGCGCCATCTTCGTGATGCTGAACCCCTCGCCGACCTTCTCGATGGTGCACGCGGCCTTCGTCTCGACGCTCGTCGCCGGCGTGCCGTTGCCTTCGAGCCCCGCGCTCAACGCCATGCTGAAGCACGCCGCTTCCGCCGCGGCGAGCAGCTCTTCCGGATTCGAGCCCGCGCCGTTCTCGAACCGCGAAGAAAAGTTGTACTGGCCACCGAGTCCGGTCTGGCCGCTGAACGAGCCCTTGCCACCCTTCAGACCACCTTCCCACTTCGCGCTCGCGGTACGTGTCGGCATCTGTCGCGCTCTCCGTGCATGCATGTGAATGACTTGACGCCGCGAAACCGCCTCACTTGAATCCGATCATGAGCGATGCGACGTCGACCGGCGCTCTTCCGCCAACGATCGCGCGAGTGCTGTCGCGCTTTCAGGCGATGGGGCGAGAAGAAAAAATGCAGGCTCTGGTGCATTACTCCAAGAAGCTCGAGCCGCTTCCCGAACGATTCGCCGCGCTCGATCGCGGTGATTTCGCCATTCCCGAGTGCCAGACGCGGGTCGACCTCTTCCCTGAAGTGCACGACGGCAAGATGCACTTCTACGCCGACCTCAACGTCAAGCAGTCGCCGACGATCGCGGCCTTCCTCGCGATTCTGTTCGGCGCGATCAACGAGCAGCCGCCCGAGACGACGCTCGCCATCCCGAACGACTTCGTCTCGCAGGTGATGGAGGGCATCGGCCTCTCCGGGCGGGAGGTCGGCCTCAACGCGATGGTCGGTCGGCTCAAGGCGTACGCGCGCCGGGCGTTGGAATGACCACCGAAGCCGAGCTCGACGAGGCGCTCTCCACTCCGCGCGCGGAAACCACCGCCGCCCTCGCGGAGTGTCCGGGCGACGTCGTCGTCCTCGGCGCCGGCGGCAAGATGGGCCCGACGCTCGCGCGGATGGTTCGCCGCGCTGCGACCGACGGTCGACGTGTGATCGCGGTATCGCGGTGGTCGTCGACCGCCGCGGAACGAGCGCTGAACGATGCCGGCGTCGAAACGCTCGCGTGCGATCTGCTCGATCGCGCCGCGGTCGCCCGCCTGCCCGATGCGCCGAACGTGATCTTCATGGCGGGGCAGAAGTTCGGCACGACCGGCGCGCCCGCGCTCACGTGGGGGATGAACACGCTCGTTCCCGCCAACTGCGCCGAGCGGTATCGGGGGGCGCGGATCGTGGCGTTCTCGACGGGGAATGTCTACGCCCTGACGCCGATCGCTTCGGGCGGATCGCGCGAGACGGATACCCCCGCGCCGGTCGGCGAGTACGCCGCGTCGTGTCTCGGCCGCGAACGCGTGTTCGAGCTCTACGCGGAGCGATACGGCACTCGCGTCGCCATCGTCCGGCTGAACTACGCCATCGATCTGCGGTACGGCGTGCTCGTCGACCTCGCTCTACGGGTGGCACGCGAGGAGGAGATCCCGGTCGCGATGGGTTACGTGAACGTCATCTGGCAGGGCGACGCGAATCGCATCGCGATCGAATGTCTACCGCACGCCGCGACTCCGCCGTTCGTGGTGAACGTCACCGGCAGTGAGACGCTGAGCGTGCGAACGCTCGCCGAGCGACTCGGGGAACGTCTGCGGCGCACGGTACGTTTTTCCGGCGTCGAGCGAGAGGATGCGCTCCTGAGCAGCACCGCGCGGATGCGGGCGACGTTCGCGCCCCCGGAGGTCACGATCGACGAGATGCTGGACCGCGTCGCCGACTGGGTGGCGCACGACGGACCACTGCTCGGCAAGCCCACCAAGTTCGAGGCTCGCGATGGAAAGTTCTGAGACGCTGCCGCCGCCGAACATCCGCGAGCATCTGCGCGCGGGGCAGGTGATTCCGGCACATCCGCTGGCGTTGACGGCGGCCCGCACGCTCGACGAGCGACGACAGCGCGGACTCACGCGCTATTACGCCGAGGCCGGCGCGGGTGGCATCGCCGTCGGCGTTCACACGACGCAGTTCGCGATTCGCGATCCGGCGGTGGGCCTCTACCGGCCGGTCCTCGAGCTGGCGATGGACGAAGCTCGGATCGCGCTCGGCGGCACGAGCCGGCCGTTCGCGATGATCGCGGGCGTGGTGGGACACACGGCGCAGGCGCGCACCGAGGCGGAGATCGCGCGACAGATCGGCTACGACGCCGCGCTGCTGAGCCTCGGCGCGTGGCGCGACGAGTCGGAGTCGATGATCCTCGATCATTGCCGGGTCATTGCCGACATCTTGCCGTTGTTCGGCTTCTACTTGCAGCCGGCGGTCGGCGGACGCGTGCTGTCGTATCGATTCTGGCGGGAGTTCGCCGAGCTGCCGAACGTGTGGGCGATCAAGATCGCGCCGTTCAATCGGTATCAGACGATCGATGTGGTGCGAGCGGTGGTCGAAGCGGGACGCGACGACATCGCGCTGTACACAGGGAATGACGACAACATCGTCGCGGATCTGTTGACGCCGTTTCCGGTGCACGTCGGCGGAACGACGGTGCTCCGGTGGATCGATGGTGGATTGCTTGGGCAGTGGGCGGTGTGGACGCGCGGGGCGGTGTCGCTGCTCGCGGCGATCAAGGAAGCGCGCGCGTCGGGGGAGTACGTCCCGTCGCTGCTGTCGCACGGCGCGGCGCTGACCGATGCCAACTCGGCGATCTTCGATGTGGCGAATGGCTTCGCGGGGTGCATTCCGGGGATACACGAAGTCTTGCGGCGTCAGGGGTTGCTCGACGGAATCTGGTGCATCGATCCGGAGGAGACGTTGTCGCCGGGGCAGGCCGAGGAGATCTCGCGGGTCGAGCGGTCGTATCCGGAGCTCGACGAGAGCAATTGATCCATTGGGTCGATTTTTTGGGATCGATCTTTGGGTTCGATTCTTGGTTCGATTTTTGGGTGAAAGAGGGATGCGGCTCGCGGGCCTCCGATGCGGGGCGGAGTGCGACGTCATCTGAGAAACTGATCAGGGGATTTTTGGGATCGCGGGGATCTTTGGTGTTGAGAGGAATGGACCGTGGTGGGTTGGACTTTTTTCTGGTGACACCGATTGCACCGATCGGAGCGGATTGACTCTGGCGCCACGTGAGTGGAATGGAGCGTGGTGCGTTGGACGTTCCTTTGATGAAGCCGATCATCCCGACTTGAAGGGGATCGAGTCCGCCTCGGCGCGAGTGGAGTCGATCGGTTAGATCCGCGAGATCGGTGTCGTTTCAGAAAGTCCAGGCCCGATGGGCGGCTCGATCTCCATTCACGCCCTCATCCACTTGATCCGCAGAATCCACGGGATCCCTCCAATGATCAGGGGATTTTGGGATCGCGGGGATGAGAGGAATGGACCGTGGTGGGTTGGACTTTTTTCTGGTGACACCGATTGTACCGATCGGAGCGGATTGATTCTGGCGCCACGTGAGTGGAATGGAGCGTGGTGCGTTGGACGTTCCTTCGATGAAACCGATCATCCCGACTTGAAGGGGATCCGCGCCGGCGCGAGTGGAGTCGATCGGTTACATCGGCGAGATCGGTGTCGTTTGAGAAAGTCCAGGCCCGATGGGCGGCTCGATCTGCATTCACGCCCTCATCCACGTGATCCGCAGAATCAACAGGATCCCTCACGATGAGCACGCAGAGGATCTGCAGCCTCGCGCGATCCACGATCACGCTCTCGTCGACCTAATCCCCAGCCATCCCCCGGATCCCCGTCGCTGAATCCCCGACACGGACGGGCCCGTACTCCGACTGTTCCCAGGCCGGTTCCTGCCCCATCTTTGACGTCATGCGCAGTTCCCCGCTGTTCCGTACCATGGCGACGCTGCTCGCGCTCTGGCTCCCGCTTGTCGCGGGTGAGCCGGGGCTGTTGCAGCCGTGTCCCATGCACGGCGCGGAAGGAGCGCTCATCGCGTCCTTCCGTGGGGCATCCGCGGAGAGATCCGTGGCCCCCGACCACGCGGGCCGCGATCACGCGCATCACCAGGCGACGGCCGCGAGCAGCGTCGAATCGGACCACAGCCCCGCATCGACCCACGATCACAACTGCTGTTCGTGCATCGACGGCTGCGCCCCCGGCGCGCCGATCGCGTTCGCGGCACCGCCGGCGCCCACGCTCGAGGTCGCCAACGGAGTTCAGATCCCGGTCAGCGCGATTCGCGGCGTCGAGTCGCTCCCCCGGCCGGGACCCGAATACTCTCGCCCCTACACCACGGGACCGCCCCGCGCCTAGCGCGGCGCGTCTCCGCACGAAGGTCCCCCGCGTTCGCGATCGCTCATCGGTCGCACGCCATCACGAGCCCTGCGTGGAGTCGCGTCGAACCCCGACGCCCCCCGGTTCGGTCGACATCGACCGAAGCGAATCGACTCATTCACTTCACGCAACAATGCTCAGACCCATCGTTCTCGGCGCCTTCGGCGCCGCGTGCCTCCATATCCCCGCGACAGCACGGGCGCAGAACCCCACCGCGCCCGATACCGTGACGCGCGCGCTGAACGCCGTCGTCGTCTCCGCAACCCGCGCGACGACGACCGTCGAACGCGTGCCGCTCCACGCGACCATCGTCACCCAGGAAGAGATCAAGAAGTCGCCAGCGCAGACGCTCGATCAGCTGCTGCGCGACATCCCGGGCATGAACATGCCTGGCGCACCCTACTACACGACCGACCCGACCGGCCAGCAGACCAAGATGCGCGGCGTCACGAACAGCAAAGTGCTCGTGCTCGTCGACGGCGTTCCGATCCACGACCCGTTCTACGTGACGACGCAGTGGTTCAAGGTGCCGCTCTCGGCGATCGAACGCGTCGAGGTCATGCGCGGCGGCGCGTCGAGCATCTGGGGGAACATGGCGGTCGCCGGCGTGGTGAACATCATCACCAAGCGGCCGATCGACAACACCACGCAACTCGATGTCAGCCGCCAGTCGCTCAACACCACGAGCGCGTCGCTCGCCAGGAACTTCGCCCTCGGCGGCACGCTCGGCTTCCGCGTGTCCGGCGACATCCTGAAGACCGACGGCTACCAGACCACGCCCGACGCGTTCGTCAGCGCGTTCCCGGGCAAGGGCACGTCGTCGGCGCGGAACAGCAACGTGCAGGTGGCGGCGTACTATACGCCCGCGAGCTCGTTCAGCGGTTTCGTGCGCGCCGGCTATCACGTTCAGAACGAGAACGTGGGCGGCTACGCGTTCGGCAGGAATCTTCAGAAGAGCCCGGACGCCGCCGCCGGATTCACGAACTACTTCTCCGATCGAGTGAAGCTCGACGGCCGCGTGTGGGGCCAGTACGAGAGCTTCGACAAGTCGAACGGAGCGGGCTGCTTCTCGGTGACGCCGGCGAACTGCAGCACCTCGCCGGCCAGCAGCGGTGTGCTCGTCCAGTACGCGAACTCGCACGACGACAACCCGTACCGCGAGCTCGGCGCATCGACGATGCTCTCGCTCACCGACGTCGGGCTGGCGAGCGTGCAGACGGGAGCGGACTTCCGCACGGTGAGCGGCGAGGATCGCGCGACGACGTACAACAAGCCGACGAGCACCGATCCCGCGAGCGCGTCGATCAACCGCACGAACTTCGGCCGGGGCACGCAGCGCTTTGCCGGCGTGTTCGCACAGGTGCGCTCGACGCCCATTCCCCGCCTCGAGACGACGCTGAGCCTGCGCTACGACTACTGGACCAACACGAGCGGCGTCGCCCAGATGGTGAAGTACACCGATGGTGTGGCGGGCGCGACGTCCGGCGGCGCGATCCCCGACTCGCATCAGGGTTCGTTCAATCCCAGTCTGGCCGCGCGCTTCGAGGCGACGAACCGTCTGTCGTTCCGCGGCGCCGCGTACAAGGCATTCCGCGCGCCGGGGCTCAACAATCTCTATCGCTCGTTCTCGACGCCGACGTTCATCACGATCGCGAATGCGAACCTCGCGCCGGAGACGCTCAAGGGGGGCGAGCTGGGCGTCGACTTCCGAACGAAGCCCGTCACGCTGGGCGCGACCTACTTCCGGTACGATACGAAGGGGTTGATCGCGTCATACAAGATTGCGAATGCGGCGTCGGCGCCGGCGGAGGTCACGGCGATCTGCGGCGCGTCGCTCGAGAACTGCCCGGCGACGGTGAACTTCAACACCAACAGCCAGAATGCGACGTCGCAGGGGCTGGAGGTCGTGACGACGTGGCGTCCCATGAGGAACGTCGACGTCGACGGCAGCTACAGCTACACGGCGAGCCACTACACGTCGACGACGACCGGCGACCCGGTCAACGCGCAGCTCGGCGCGATTCCGAAACATGTCGCGACCCTCGGACTCAACTGGCAGACCACGTCCCGGTGGCGGAACTACGTCGGCGCGCGCTACAGCGACGCGATGTTCCTCGACGTGAACCACACGATCGCGCAGCCGACGTTCACCGTCGTGAACGCGAGCACCGCCGTTCGGGTGTCGAAGCAGCTCGAGGTCTACGGCTCGGTCGCGAACCTGACGGACAAGCGCTACTCGGACAACGCGACGACGAGCGCATCGGGGCAGACGCTCGGCATGCCGCGCGCGTTCACCACCGGCGTTCGGGCGAAGTTCTAGTCACGGAGCGGGCGGCGAACGACGATTTCGCCGCTCGCGTATCGGATCTATCGGAGAGTTTTGATGATCATTCGTTCTCGCGTCGCTCTGGCGCTCACCGCGGCCGCCCTGGCGGCATGTGGCTCGGGAAAGAGCGCGCCGATGCATTTCGCCGACGCCACCGCGCTGAGCGCGCCGACCGAGGTCGGCACGACGCCGATGTTCGCCGTGTCGTCGACCGGCACGCAGGCGGTGGCCTGGGTTTCCGCGCCCGACAGGGGCTCTGACGGACGACTGTACGTCTCGGTCGCCGACGGCGCACCGGTCGAGATTCGCGACCCACTCGGCCCGATCGAAGTGCATGGCGAGTCGCCGCCGAAGCTCGCCTACGCGCCGAACGGCGCGCTCATCGCCGTGTACGTCGTCGGCAAGGTCGTGCCGGGCGAGCGCTTTCCGCTCACCGCGCTCCGGGTCGTGACGTCGACGGACGATGGCAAGACGTGGAGCGCGCCCGCGACCGTCACCGACGGCGAGGTGTTCGGCGCGCACAGCTTCCATGCGCTGCACGCCGCGTCCGACGGGGCGATCTACGTCTCGTGGCTCGGCCGTCCGCCCGCCGGCGACAGCTCGGCGCGGTCGCAGGGCATGATGGCCCACGACGACGCGATGATGAAGTCCGCGATGGAGGGCACAGCGATGGCAGACATGCCCGGCATGGCCGGCATGAACCACGGCGCGTCGACGTCGTGGGTCACGCGCTCCACCGATGGCGGAAAGACGTGGTCGCCGCGCGTGCGGGTCGACATGGGCGAGGCATGTCCGTGCTGCCGCACCGGTCTCGCGACCGCCGGCGACGGCACGCTCTACATGGCCTGGCGCCACGTGTTCGCGGGCAGCATTCGCGACGTGGTCGTCGCGCGATCCACCGATCGCGGCGCGACCTGGAGCGAGCCGGTTCGCGTGCACGCCGACGACTGGAAGTTCGACGACTGCCCGCACGCCGGCCCGGCGATCGCCACCGACGCCAAGGGCACGCTTCACGTGACCTGGTGGACGGGCAAGGAGGGCAGCGCCGGCGTCTTCTACGCCCAGTCGACCGACAGCGGCAAGACCTTCTCGGCGCCGGTTCCGCTGGGCGTCGCGCAGTACTCGCGGCCGGCGCACGTCCAGATGGCGCTCGCGTCGAACAACCGCGTCGTCGTCACCTGGGATGACGGCACCAAGGAAGTGCCGCAGGTCGTCGTGCGTGTGTCGCGCGACGGCGGGGCGCACTTCGACGACGCCACGGTCCTCAGCGCCGCCGAACGTTCGGCAACGTTCCCGGTGCTCGGGGTGGTAGGTGATTCGATCGCCGTCGCCTGGTCGGAGGTGAGCGCGGCGACATCGAAGGCTGCTACCGCAAAGGCGGATTCGATCAAGGCGAAGAACCCGAAGGCGCCGATGGGGCTCGAGTCGGTCGGCGAGGCGCAGGTGCTCGTACGCCGGGGTGTCCTGCCATGAGGAAACTCAGAAGAACGATCACTCTTCTGAGCGTGGCGGCGACGGGGCTCGCCTGCGCTCCGACGGAGAAGGCGCCGAAGGAAGCGGCCGCGTTCAAGCCGCTCGACGTCGGTGCCGCCGTTCCGCTCTATGCGGCGCTCACGCTCCAGGGCGACACGGTGCATGTCGGCGGCACCGAAGCGCCAACGGTGCTCAATGTCTGGGCGACGTGGTGCGTGTCGTGCCAGGAGGAGATGGAAGCGCTCGATTCGCTCCGCACGGAATACTCCGCGAAAGGGCTGCGCGTCGTCGCCGTGAGCGTCGACAACGGGAGCGTCGAGAAGGTGCGGCGTTTCGCCGAATCGAACCACCTCGGAATGACCGTGGCGCACGATCCGGCGTCCACGATCAATTCCGCCTACGAGGTCGTCGGTGTGCCGACGACCTTCATCATCGGGCGCGACGGCAAGCTGCTCTGGCGGCACACCGGCAACGTCACCGAAGTGATGGCCGACGCGCGCGCGACCCTCGATCGGGCGCTCGCCCCCTAGGGAAGGTCTGATTTAAGAGGGATTGCTCTTGCATGTCGCGGGCTTTGTTGCGGTATTGCCGCAGCGAAGCCCTCACTCTTTTCGGAGCGCACGAGCATGGGAGTTCAGCGGACGTTTGC
>Ga0164243_10010548_pt1 | contig 13269 bp, 13 predicted proteins | sample OricompcompostOP_FD_108781 | JGI IMG/M metagenome (GOLD analysis project Ga0164243, IMG submission 108781) | Organic Plus compost microbial communities from Emeryville, California, USA - Original compost - Organic plus compost (OP) | ecosystem: Engineered > Solid waste > Mixed feedstock >... | reverse complement strand
GCGCGGCCATCCGGGGCGCGGGCTGCGCGCCCGTGTCCCCGTCCGCGGGGTCGGCGCGCACCTGGACCGACCAGGCCAGAACCGCCGCGACGAGGTAGGCGACCCCGGTGACGGCCGCCAGCATGTGCAACGCGGTCGCGCCAGCCGCCGGGCAGACAGTGGCGGGCAGACCACCCGCGCTCAGGCCCGCGTTGCGCAGGGCCAGCGCGGCATCGCGCTCGCGGCCGCGTCCACCGTCGCCACGAGTGCGCCGTGCGCGGCGGGCCACGCCTGCGCCCACCCCCGAGGAACAGCGCCGCGATCGCGAACAGCCAGACCTGGCGGGCCGGGGCGACCAGCAGCACTGCCACGCCCAGCACCCGCACCAGCATCGACGCCGCCACCGCCGTACTGCGCGCACCCCGGCCGTGACGACACCGGTCACCGGCGCGGACGGTCCGAGCACCAGCGCTCCGTAGAGCAGGAGGAACGGGCGCAGCAGGCCGGGGCTGAGCGGGCCCAGGGACAGCGCCACCGTGTATCGGGGAGCGCCCGAGGCCACGGCCGCCGGGACCAGGTGCAGCATCGACCGCAGCGCCGGCGAACGGGCGCGCCGCGTCCGCGATGCGCGGGACTACGTGCTGCGCGCCTGCGACGCCTCACTGCTGCGGCTGGGCGTCGACGTGATCGACGTGATCGACTCTGTACCACGCCCACCGCCACCGCAGGATGTGGAGATCGAGGAGACCGCTGGGGCGGGCAAGGTTCGCCACCTGGGCCTGTCCGAGGTCGACGGCGACTTGCTGTGCCGCGCCCACCCGGTGCACAGCGAAAACACGCTGTGCACCCGCGACGGCGAGGCGGTCACCCCGGTGCGGGCCGAGCCGGGGTCGGGCTCGTGCGGTACGCGCCGCTCGAGCGGGGGTTGCTGACCGGCCCCCTTCCGCCGCACCAACCCCCGCTTCGCCGGTGGGGCGGGCGAGAAGATCGCGCGGGCCGTGCGCGAGGTGGCAGGCCTCCTGGGTGCGCACCCAGGCCGGGTGCTCGGGTGGCGGTGGCGCCCATCCCCAGCACCCGGAGCCCGGCCCGCCTGGGGCAGCGCGCTGGATCCCGCTCAGCGACCAGGTGACCGGCGAACCCGACACGCCGCCGAGGTGACCCGAGGGTGATCGCGCCCCGGGAGACCTCGGCGGAATCCCGCCGTCCGCGGCGGGTGACGCACCGCGTGACGTCCCGGGACGCCGGTGCTCACCACCTCACTCGGTCCGCAGGTCGTCGTGTACCTGGCGCTCGGGTTCGGCCACCACATCCACAGCCTGGTCCGCCGCCTCGTCCGCCGTCTCCTCCGGCGCCGGGCGCGTCAGGAGCTCCTCCAGGCGTTGCCGGGTCCGGGCCAGCTCCTCGCGAAGGGCGGCCGTCGCCGCGTCCGCGGCCGCCGCCCTGGCTTCGGCGACGCGACGGGTCGCTTGCTCCTCCGCCAGTGTCGTGCGCGCCTCGTCGCGTTCGCCGCGGTGCCGGTCCGCGGCCTCGCCCGCCGCGGCGGCCGAGCGCTCGGCCGCCGTCAGCTGCGCCCGCGCGGCGGCGAGGCGCTCGGCCAGTACCGCCAGCTCCGTCGTGCTCTCCCGCAACTGGGCGCGCGTGTCGTCCAGCTCCCGCCGCAGCTCCTCCCGGTCCTCCCGCAACCGGTCCAGCTGCGCCTGCGCCGTCCGCAGCGTCCCCGCCAACTCGTCGCGGGACCGCTCGGCCGCCACCCGCGCCGAGTCCGCGGCGCCCGCGGCGCGCTCGTGCTCGGCGACCGTCGCCCACGCCTCCCGACGCGTCTTCTCCGCCTCGGCCACCGCCTTCTCCGCGGCCTTGTCCGCCGCGGCGCGGGCCGCCGCGTCCTCTCGCGCCGCGACCAGCGCCCGGTCCCGCTCCCGCACCGCCTGCTCCGCGCGGCGGCCCGATTCCTCGGCCTCCGCCCGCGCGGCCCGCGCGTCCTCCTCGGCCTGCCGCACCTGCGCCAGCGCGCCCTGCTCCGCGTCCGCGAGCCGCGCACGCATCTCCGTCAGCGCGTCCAGCAACGGCGCCACCACCGGATCCAGCGCCTCGGTGACCTGGCGCAACTCCGTCAGCGGCTCCACCGTGGCCGCCGTCCGCTGCGCCCGCCGCGCCCGGGACGCCGCGTCCGCGTGGGCCTTCGAGCAGTACGAGGACGGCCGCCCGCCCTTGCGGCGCCCGTGCTCGTCCACCGCGGGCGCCGGCAGGGGGTTGTCACATCCGTCCAGGGCGCACACGCCCTCCACCAGGGGTTCCGTCACCCCTAAAGTATCGCGTACGCGTAAGTGAAACCAGATCAGCGACACGCGAAACTGCTCAACATTGCAGTGATCTCGACCGGTGATAATGCCAGTTATGACCGACCGTGCCGATCTGGTGCCGACAACGGACGCGCCGACCCTCCCGTCGGGCTCGCCGGCGACCCTCCGGGCGACGCTCGTAGAGGCGGTCGACCTGCTGCCCGCACTACCTCCAGCCGATCCCCTGGACCGGTACGGGATTCGTCACGTGACGGTGCTGTGGCTGGAGACGGACAAGACCGAGCACACGCGCCGCGCCTACTACGCCGACCTCGCGGCCTGGCTGTCCTGGTGCGACCGCACCGGTCTCGACCCGCTGCGCGCGCGCCGCGCCGACGTGGACGCGTGGAAGAACGGGCTGACCGTCACCGGTCGGGACGGCGGCGTGCGCCCCGCCTCCCCCTCGACCGTCGGACGCACCCTGGCCGGGGTGTCCAGCTGGTACCGCTACCTGCAGTCCAACGACCTCACCGACCGCAACCCGGTCGCCGCGGTCACCCGCCCCAAGACCGGCAAGCGGCCGCCCCTGCCGGCGCTGGACCGGGACTCCGCGGCCGCACTGCTCAACCACGTCGAAGACCGCGCCGCCCGCAACGACACCGAGGCCTCCTGGCGGGATGCCGCCGTGGTCGCGCTGCTCTTCTACACCGGCGTGCGCGTCTCAGCCGTCACCACGGCGCGCGTCGACGACCTGGACAGCGACGCAGGGCACACGATCCTGCGCTACACCGGCAAGGGTGGCCACCGCGACTTCGTGCCGCTGGTGCCCGCCGCACTGCACCCGCTGCGCCAGTACCTGCAACGCCGCGCCGCCCGCACCGGCGTCGACCTCGACCGGCTCGACGGTCCGCTCCTCGCGACCACCCCGCACCCGCACGATCCGGCCAAACCGGGCGGGAAAGCGCTGTCCCAGCGGCACGTCTGGCACCTGCTGCGCAGCCGGGCCGAGGCCGCGGGGCTCGACGCGGCCGGCACCATCAGCCCGCACACGGCGCGGCGCACCACCGGCACGCTGCTGCTCGCCCACGACGTGCCGGTACAGAAGGTGCAGGACCTCCTGGGGCACGCCGACATCCGCACCACCCGCGACCACTACGACGCACACCGCCACAAGCTGGAAACCTCCCCGGTGCACACCCTCGCCCAGCTGCTCGCCGACGCCCGGCACCGACGATCTTGACAGCCGAGGGCGATCGTGTCTGACTGTCCACAGCGAACGTGACCTTCGGGAGAACACAGTGACGACAACGGTTCGCGGCGGTTTCGCCTACCTGGAATGCCCGCGCTGGCACGACGACCGGATCTGGTTCGCCGACTTCTACACCCACCAGGTGTACTCCTGCACCGAGGACGGCGATGATCTGCGCGAGGAGGCCGAGGTCCCCCAGCAGCCCTCCGGGCTCGGCTGGCTTCCCGACGGGCGGCTGCTGGTCGTGTCGATGCGGGACCGGCGCGTGCTGCGCCGCGAACACGACGGCACTCTCGTCACCCACGCCGACCTGTCCCGGCGCGCGCCACACCACCTCAACGACATGGTCGTCGACGCCGAGGGACGCGCCTACGTCGGCAACTTCGGCTTCGACCTGATGGGCGGCGGCGCCGTCGAGCCCACCGTGCTCCTGCGGGTCGACCCGGACGGCAGCACCACCACCGTGGCCGAGGACCTGTGGTTTCCCAACGGCAGCGTCATCACCGACGACGGCGCCCTGCTGGTCGACGAGACGTTCGGCAACCGGGTCACCGCGTTCGACATCGCCGCCGACGGCTCACTGACCAACCGCCGCGCCTGGGCCACGTTCGGCGACACGCCCACCGGGTACCGGTCCGACGGGGCGTCGCCGCGGCCGGCCGTCGCACCGGACGGCTGCTGCCTGGACGCCGAGGGTGCGCTGTGGATCGCCGACGCCGTCGGGGGCAGGCTGATCCGGGTCCGCGAGGGCGGCGACATCGTCGACGAACGGCGGGCAGGCAGCGGGGTGTTCGCGTGCATGCTCGGCGGCGCCGACGGCAAGACCCTGTTCGCATGCGCCGCGCCGGACTTCGACGAACACGCCCGCAAGGACGCCCGGGAAGCCAGTCTGATCTCCTTCCGCGTCGACGTGCCGCGCGCCGGCCTGCCCTGACCGCGCTCAGGGCAGGGGCGTGAACGCGTCCTCCAGCGCCGCCCGCGCGCCGCGCAGGGCGAGCCGGAGCTGATCCGGTTTGCGGCGGACCTGGGCCAGCAGGAGACCGCCCTGGATCGCGGCCATGGTGAGGTCGGCCAGCTCCGTCACGTCCACGTCCGGGCGCAGCTCACCTGATTCCTGCATCCGGCGCAGGCCCGCGATGAGGGGCGCTTCCCAGCGCGCGAAGGCGTCGACGAACGCCTGCCGGGTGAGGTCGTCCTGACCACTGAGCTGGGCGGCCAGCGAGCCGATCGCGCAACCGCCCACCGCGTCCTGCCGCGTCCCGTTGGCCACGATCTCGTCGAACCAGCGGTCGATGCCTGCCGGCGAGTCGACCTCCAGGAGCAACGGTTCCTGCGCCGCCAACACCCTGTCCACGGTGGAGTGCACCACCGCGCGGATGAGATCGTCCCGGTCGTCGAAGTAGTGGTAGAGCTGGCTGCGCCCGACCCCCGCGGCGCGTTCGACGTCGTCCAGCGTCACCGCCGCAACACCGCGCCGCTGGATGAGGTCTGCGGCCGAATCGAGGATGCGCTCCCGGGTTGCGCGTCCTCGCGCGGTGGTCGGCGTGCGTCCCATGGCGCCTCCTCCCTGTTCTGTACTCCACGGTACGGCGATTCTGTATTCGCTGATACAGTCTGCCGCAGAGCTTTCTGTACTGCGCAATACAGTCCATGAGGAGGAGCTGTGCGTCGGTTCGCGGTGACGAACACGCGGGTCTTCACCGGGACACACGTGGCCGATGCCTCGGTGGTCGTCGTCGAGGACGGCACGATCACCGCGGTCGGCCACGCGGTCCCCGAGGGCGTGGAGCAGATCGACGGCGGGGGCGCAACCCTGCTGCCGGGGCTGATCGACGCCCACACCCACACCGACGAGGACGGTCTGCGCACCGCCCTGCGCTTCGGCGTGACCACCGAGCTGGACATGATGTCGGTGCCCGGCCTGATGGGTCCCTTGCGGAAGAAGGCGCGGACCGCGTTCGATCTGGCCGACGTCCGCACGGCATCGTGGGGCCTGGCCCACCCCGACGGCCATCCCCACCAGCTGCGGCGCGGCCTGGGCGACCCGGTGTGGCCCACCGCCACCGTCCCGGGCGAGGCCCCCGCCTTCGTCGAGGGACGCCTGGCCGAGGGCGCCGACTACATCAAGATCATGGTCGAGGACGGCGCCGCGTTCGGCACGCCACTGCCCGTGGTGCCGCCCGAGGTCGTCGCCGCGACCGTCGAGGCGGCGCACCGACGCGGCGCGATGGCCCTGGTCCACACCCTCAGCGCCGCGGCTACCCGGGTGGCTGTCGAGGCGGGCGCGGACGGCGTGACGCACCTGCACTACGACGAGGTCATCAGCGATGATCTGATCAGCCGGATGCGCGAGCAGGGCATGTTCGTCATCACCACCCTGGCCGTCACCGCCTCCGGCGCCACCGACGGTGCCGGCCCTCGCCTGGGCACCGACCTGCGAGTGGCATCCCGCCTCGACGCGGCGTGGCGCGACAACCTGGCGCGGGAGTTCGGCTGGAACGCCCACCTGCCCAACGCCCTGCGCTCGGTCGGGCTGCTGCACGCCGCCGGCGTCGAGATCCTGGCCGGCACCGATGCCGCCCACCTCGGTGCCCCGGGCCTCGCGCACGGCGCCAGCCTCCACGACGAACTACGCCTGCTCGAGGCCGGCGGGCTCAGCCCCGTCGAGGCCCTCACCGCGGCGACACGACACACCGCCGACCGGTTCGGCCTGACCGACCGCGGGCGGATCGAACCCGGCGCCGCGGCGGACCTGGTTCTCGTGGACGGCGACCCGACCACGCGGCTGTCCGCCACGCTCAACACCCGCGCCGTGTGGCGCCGAGGGCACCGCCTGACACCAGCCGGGGCGACGGCCGAGCGGGACGACCACGTGGCGTGGGCCCCGGCCCGCTGACTCGGCTGGGTGGCCGGTAGCGGCGGCGGGAGCCGGGTTCCGACACCGCCGAGGAACTCCGGGAGGGGTACGTGACCCACCTGTCGCACCGGCTTTGGGCCTGTGGCACCGGGGTACCGCCCCTGGTGCGCGGCGCGCGGCGATCTCCGGCACGGTCACCCCCGGTCCGGGTGGCCCGCCGCCCGCGCGCCAGCGCCCGGAGGCGGCCGTGTCCCGCCCCCGCAGCCGGCGGATCAGGCCGCCGCAGGCGAGCGGCACCCGGCATCCGCCCCGCGCGCGAAGCCACCGCGGCGATCTCCCCGACACGACCTCCGCCTCCGCTCAACCGTGCCTGCCGGGCAGCATCGACAGCGCCGCGGCGCGCTGCGCGACCAGCTCGTCGTAGGTGCCGTCCCGCTCGGCCCATCGGTGCATGCGCACCCGCTCGACCAGAATCTCGCGCGGCGTGGGCTCCTGGGACAGCAGCCGCAGCGCCTCGTCGACGTAGTCCGCCAACGGCAGGGCGTGCGGGTTGACCTTCTCCTGCCCCGCGGTCGCCACCGCGGGCGGCACGAGTTCCACCACGCCGACCCCGGTGCCGTCGAGCTGCGCCCGCAGCGCCTCCGAGTAGGCGTGCACCGCGGCCTTGGACGCGGCGTAGGTGGGCATCGGCGGGAACGGCAGGAACGCGATGCCCGAGGTGACGGTGACGACGGTGCCCGCGCCCCGCGCGAGGAGGTGCGGGGTGAACGCGTCGACGACCCGGATGGTGCCGAGGAGGTTGGTGTCGACGGTGGTGCGCGCCACGTCGAAGTGCGCCGGATCCCGCAAGTCCTCCAGCAGCATGACGCCCGCCATCGTGACGACGGTGTCGAGGTCCGGCACCCGGTCGAGCACCGCGTCACGGGCCCGGGCCACGGACGCGTCGTCGGTGACGTCGAGCAGGAACTCCTCGATGCCGTCGTCGCCGCGGCCGGGCGAGGCGTGCCGCCCGCCGACCGCGACGGTGCTGCCCGCGGCGGCCAGCCTGCGGGCCAGTTCCCGGCCGATTCCCGAGGTGCCACCGGCGATGAACACGGTGCGCTGGGTCAGGTCCACGACGATCTCCTTGTGCGACTGAGGTGATCACCCCACCCTGCGCCGGTTCCCCGGTGGCTGAGGTGGTCCGGGTGGTCCGGGTCCTGTCAGGACCCCCGCACACCCGCGCGAGCGGGATACCGTGGGTGGTATGGACGACGGCGACATCGGGGCGCGGCTCGGCGGTTACCTGCGTGCCCGGCGTGACCTGGTCACCCCGGAGCAGGCCGGGATCGAGCCCGGCGGGCACCGCCGCGTGCCCGGGCTGCGCCGGGAGGAAGTCGCACTCCTGGCCGGGATCAGCCCCGACTACTACCTGCGACTGGAACGCGGACGCGACACCAACCCCTCGCGCCAGGTACTGGAATCACTCGCCCGCGTGCTGCGCCTCGACGACGTCGAGCGCGCGTACCTGTTCAGCCTCGCCTCGCCGCGCCCCCGCAGGCGCGGTCGGCCGCGGCCCGAGCGCGTGCCTGCGCGCGCACACGAGTTGCTCGCCCACCTGGGCATCCCCGCGTTCATCGAGGGGCGGGCGTTCGACGTGCTCGCCTCCAACCCGATGGCGGTGGCGTTGTCCCCGCGGCTGCAGCCCGGGCACAACCGGATGCGCGACTTCTTCCTCGACCCCGAGGAGCAGGCCTTCCACGAGGACTGGGAACACGCGGCCGCCGGGTTCGTCGCCGGGCTGCGCACCGTCATCGGCGACGACACGGACAACCCGGCCTTCGTCGAGCTCGTCGGCGAGCTCTCGCTGTCCAGCAGCCGGTTCCGCACCCTGTGGGCACGCCACGACGTGCGCGCACTCGACGGCGGCACCACCACCGTGCGGCACCCCCTGGTCGGCCCGATGCGGCTGCACCGCGACAAGCTGCCGCTGGACGACGTCATCCTCGTCCTCTACTACCCCGACACCGGCAGCGAAGCCGACGAGAAGCTGCGCATGCTGGCGGCGCTCACCCAGCCCGGCTCCGTCGAGCAACCCGATCCCGCGAGCTAGCGCCACACCTCGGCGACCGCCGCCGACACCGACTCGGCCTGCTCGAACCCGGCCTTGGCGGCGGCGCCGCGCACCGACGGATCCAGCGGGTTCGGCCCGATCGCCGCAACGGTGGCCTCATCGGGCCTGACCACCAGCACCCGGGAGCCCGCGGCTCGCAGCCGTGCGACCTCGTGGGCCAGGCGGGGATCGTCCGGCAACTCCATCGCCTGCAGCACGAGCACCCGGTCACACCCGCCGGCCAGATCGGCGTTCTCCATCGACCGCACCCCGCCGTCCATGTAGCGGCGGTCGCCGATGGTCACCGGCGGCCAGGTGCCCGGCACCGCGCAGCTGGCGGCGACCGCGTCCACCAGTCCCGCCCCGGAGCCGGCGGTGAAGACCCGTTCCTCGCCGGTAGCGGTGTCCACGGCCACGATGCGCAGGTCCGCGGCGGGCCACTCGTGCACGGGCAGGCGAGCCTCGATCACCGCGCGCCGTTGCGCCTCGGGCACCGTGCGGGCCGCCAGTGCCAGCTCGCCGATCCGCCTGGCGTCACCCGGCCCGCCGTTCAACGCCACCAGGACGTCCTCGTCGATGACCGCGGGAATCTCCGGCGTCTGCGCCGCGGGATCGACCTGGCGGCGGTACAACTGCGCCAGCGGCACCCCGCTGGTGATCTGGGCGGCCACCGTGGAGCCGGCCGACGTGCCGACGAACCGGTCGGCACCCACGACGTCCACACCGGACTCCGACAAACCGTGCAACAGACCGGTTTCCCATGCAATTCCGGCAATTCCGCCACCACCGAGCACGAGCGCACGCGTCATGACGCGATCCTAGGCGTGCGCGTGGCCGCGGCGAGCACTCCGTTCACCACGAGCAGCCACGCGCCGCAGACGCAGCGCTGGTACTCGAGCCTGCCGTCGGCCACCGGGTGGCTGGATGCGTCGCGCAGGAGTTCGGCCAGCGGCCACTGGCACCGGGGGCAACGTTCGTCGCTCATGGCCACAGCGTGCTGTAATGGCTTTGTGCATTTCAACCCTTACGGTGGGCCTGCCGCCCAGGTGGCCGCCGGCCTGGCCAACCTGCCCGGCGCCTCCGCCGCCGAGCTGCTGCGGATGATGCGCGACGCGGGCATGTCGCTGACCCGCCTCACCGCAGTCGACGCCGACGAGGCCCGCACGTGGGGACGCCGCCTGCGCGCGGTGTTCGCCGAACCGGACCCCGACCGCCGGATCGACCTGGTCAACGACCTGCTCGCCGAATCGGCCTGCCGCCCGTACATCTCCCGCCACGACGGCCTGCCCGCGCACCTGCACTACGCCGGCGCGCGCGACGGCACCGGGCGCCGGATCCGCGCCTACACGGCGGGCGGTGTGGCGCACCTGCTGTGCGAGGACCCCGACCGGTTGGGAGTCTGCGCGCGCCCCGGATGCGAGATCGTGTTCGCCGACACCTCCCGCAACGGGCGGCGACGGTTCTGCTCCACCCGCTGTGCGACGCGGGTCCACGTCGCACAGCACCGGGCCCGCGCCTCCTGACGGGCCACCCGGGGCCGGGCCCGCGCTGACCGCACTTACAGTGCTGAGCATGTACAAGCGTTTCGTGGCCCTCGGCGACTCCTTCACCGAGGGCGTCGGCGACGACGATCCCGCCCGGCCGAACGGAGTCCGCGGCTGGGCCGACCGCGTCGCCGAACAGCTGGCGACCGTCGAGCCCGGGGTCACCTACGCCAACCTCGCGATCCGGGGGCGGTTGCTCGGCCAGGTGCTCGCCGAACAGCTCGACCCGGCGATCGCCCTCGGACCGGACCTGGTGTCGATCTACGCGGGCGGCAACGACCTGCTCCGCCCCAAGGCCGACATCGACGCGCTCGCCGACCGGCTCGACCACGCCGTCGCACGGCTCGCGAAAACCGGCGCGACGGTGCTGGTGTTCACCGGCGTCGACGGCGTCGAGGACCCGGTGTTCCGCAGGATGCGCGGGCGCACCGCGATCTACAACGAGCACACCCGCGTCATCGCCGCGCGGCACGGCGCGCACGTGGTGGACATGTGGGCCATGCGGCAGCTGCGCGACCGCCGCCTGTGGTCGGCCGACCGGTTGCACCTCAACGCGCTGGGTCACACCGAGGTCGCCATCGCCGTGCTCACCGTGCTCGGCGTCGAGCACCGCCTCTCCCCCGCCGCGCTCGGACCGCGGGAACCCGTCGATCCGCGCCGGCAGCGCGCCGAGAACCTCACCTGGGCCCGCGAGCACGTGCTGCCGTGGATCGGGCGCAGGCTGCGGGGCGAGTCCTCCGGCGACCGCCTCAGCGCCAAGCGGCCCGAACCGTCCGCTGTGGACTAGCGGCCGCGGGCGCCGTCCGGCGCCGATCCCGCCACGTCGGCCTGCGGCGCACGAGCGCCACCTCACGCGGTCAGCTCCAGCCATTCCCCGCCGGCCAGCACGCACGCGCACCGCCCGGCGTGCGTGCGCAGTTCACGCTCGGGGTCGGCGACCTCGACGTAGCCCGCGGCGAGCAGCGGGCTCGGCGGCTGCCGGTGCGGCACGTCGACGACCGCCCCGCTGGCGGGCAGGAACGCCGCGTCGAACGGGCTGAACCGGCGCGATGCGCCACCAGTAGCCGTGGAAGACACGCTGTCCGTCGGCCTCCACCCCAGTTCAGCTGCGGGTCGCCCAGCCCGTCCACCGCCGGGACGGCGGTGAGGTGGAACGGACCGATCTCGCGGGTGGACCAGGCATCCATGACCTCGACCGCCAGCCGCTGCCGGGCCAGCTCGCTCTCGGCGGCCAGTGTCGCCCTGTTGCCCACGTCGTCGCCGTGTCCGGGCGCCGGGCTGCCACCCCGCAGCTGACGCACAGGCCACCAGGGGCCGGATCCTCGACCGTGCCGCTGAGATCGCGTCCGAGGAAGGGCTGGACGGCATCACCATCGGACGGCTCGCCGACGAGCTGGAGATGAGCAAGTCCGGGGTGCACAAGCATGTCGGCACCAAGGAGGCGCTGCAGATCTCCACGCTGGACAAGGCGTTCGTGGACTTCTGGCACCGCGTGGTCGAGCCCGCGCCGGGCCGCCCCGCGCGCCTGCGGCGACTGCGCGCGGTGTGCGCCAACTCGGTGGACTACCGGGAAACGCCGCTGCTGCCCGGCGGATGCCTGATGACCGCGGCGCTCACCGAGTACGACGGCCGCCCCGGCCGGGTTCGCGACGCGGTGGCCGAGGTGTGGTCGCGCTGGCGGGAACAGCTGCGCACCGACCTGACCACGGCGGTGGAGAAGGCCGAGCTGCCCGCCGGGTTCGATATCGACCAGGCGCTCTTCGAGATCATCGCTGCCGTGCTGGCGCTGAACGCCGCCATGCAGCTCCAGCACGACCGGTCGGCCGCGGGCCGGGCGCGCCGCGCAATCGACCGGGCCCTGGACCAGTCCCGACCGCGGCCCGGAACAGGTCCCGTTCGGACGCGACCAGCGTGACCGCGTCGAGCCGAGTTGCTGGCGTCACGGGGTGACCACCGGGCGTCGGTGAGAACGGAACCGGCAAGTCCCCTCATCGAGGCACTCGAGTCCTCGCTCGGGGACCAGTTGATCCTGACGTGGGGCACACCGAGACCCGCACCGGGGTCTTCCTCCGCGCCGGGTCCCACTACACCGTGGCGTCGGAAATCGAGCGCCTGGCCGACGAATCCGGTCACCCACTGTACCTCCTCGACGAGCCGGAAGCTGCCGGATCGTCGTGGCCACCCATCCGCCGGTACTGCTCGCGCTGCCCGGCGCCCGATCGACGAGCTCGCCGACGCGGGCGACATCGAACCCGTGCCCTACGAGCAGGCGCTGCCCGGTACGGCTGACCCGTGACTTCTTCGCCGCCCCGCAGCGTGGCCACGCCCCCGCCTGCCGCTCACGCGCTGCTGTGACGGGCGGTGATTCGCCGTCCTGCTCTGGACATCGTCACCCGGGTGAGGGATCGTCTTCGCTGGAGTGAGGCCCGTCACAGAAGGCGCACCGACATGGTTCTCGGACGCAACGAAGCGCACACCGTTCTCCAGGCCCAGACCACCCAGAAGTCCACCCAGGTGCGGCGCGCCGCGGTCGCCAGCGCCATCGGCACGACGATCGAGTGGTACGACTTCTTCCTCTACAACACGGCCGCCGCGCTGATCTTCCCGCACCTGTTCTTCCCCGAGTCCTCCAGCTATGCCGGGGCGATGCAGTCCTTCGCCACCTACGCCGTCGGGTTCGCCGCGCGGCCCATCGGCGCGGCGATCTTCGGGTACTGGGGCGATCGGGTCGGGCGCAAGACCACGCTCGTGGTGACGCTGCTGATGATGGGCATCGCCTCCGGTGTGGTGGGCCTGCTGCCCGGCGCGGACACGATCGGGATCGCCGCCCCGCTGATCCTCGTCGCGCTGCGCCTCATCCAGGGCATCGCGATCGGCGGCGAGTGGAGCGGCTCGGTGCTGCTCGCCATGGAGTGGGGCGACCAGCGCAAACGCGGGTTGCTCGGCAGTTTCGCGCAGGTCGGTGTGCCGGTCGGGCTCGTGCTCGGCACCGGCGGCATGACCCTGCTGTCGGCCGTGCTGTCCGAATCGGCGTTCGACTCGTGGGGCTGGCGCGTTCCGTTCCTGCTCAGCCTGGTGCTGGTGGCGATCGGCCTGGTGATCCGGCTGCGCATCCTGGAAACCCCGATGTTCGCGGCGGTGGTGGCGCAACGACGCACCTCGCGCAGTCCCGTCGTCGACGCCGTCCGCCACCACTGGCGCGAGATCCTGCTCTCGGCCGGGCTGCGGTTCTCCGAGCAGATGCCGTTCTACCTCTACACCAGCTACGT
>Ga0164243_10010544_pt1 | contig 13272 bp, 12 predicted proteins | sample OricompcompostOP_FD_108781 | JGI IMG/M metagenome (GOLD analysis project Ga0164243, IMG submission 108781) | Organic Plus compost microbial communities from Emeryville, California, USA - Original compost - Organic plus compost (OP) | ecosystem: Engineered > Solid waste > Mixed feedstock >... | reverse complement strand
GAAGAAACAAGGCAAGTGGAAAGGCAAGCTCGGCTTTCCCACCTTCAAGAAGAAAAGCAAAGGCATCGGCTCATTCCGCTTGACTGGCTCCATCAAAGTCTTGAGAGATGCCGTGCAATTGCCGCGTTTGGGCCGCATGCGCTTGCATGAGCATGATTTCATTCCAACGACTGCCAGGATACTTTCTGCTACCGTCTCAGAAGAAGCTGGACGTTGGTTTGTCAGTATCCAGGTAGAGGAAGAACAGGAACAGCTCACTCCTCCAGCAACAACGGCTATCGGGGTAGACCTGGGTATCAAGACGCTTGCCACGCTCTCTGATGGTGTCACGTTTGAAAATCCACGTGCCTTAAAGCACGCTCAGAAGAGATTGAGACACTTAGAGCGGCAAAAGTCACGGCGGAAGTTGGGCAGTAAGAACCGCAAGAAGACCTGCCGCAAACTGGCAAAGCAGCACGCCCGCATTGCACGTATCCGCAAGGATGCCGCCCACAAACTCACCACCTCCCTCTGCAAAAACCACGCATTGGTAGCGATTGAGGACTTGCATGTTGCGGGGATGCTGAACAATCACAAGCTCGCCCAAGCCGTCAGTGACAGCAACTTTGGCGAGATACGGCGGCAACTGGAATACAAAGCTGTCTGGCACGGCGTTCATCTGGTAAAGATTGATCGCTTCTATCCATCAAGCAAGAGGTGTTCTGCTTGTGGCTGGCAAGATGACGAGCAAACACTTGCAGATCGTCTCTTCACTTGCCATGAATGCGGACTCGTCCTTGATCGTGATCTGAATGCCGCCATCAACATCTTGCAAGAAGCACTGAGAACTACCGGCAGTTCGTCGGGAAGTCACGCCTATGGAGTGGGAAGCTCTGGCTTGTTGGAATGCCAACAAGCGAAACTTCCCACGTTGAAGTAGGAACCAACCAGCATTTAGGCTCTGTCCTAAATGTCTAAGTATTGGAGAACGGACTATGGAAAGTCAGGACATCGAGCGATATTTCATAGCATTAGGCGAAGAACTTGAACGAAGCCCGCTTCAGGAGCCGGTGCGGGTACTGGTTGTGGGTGGCGGCTATATGCTGCTGATCGTCAAGAATCGAAAATCGACCGAGGATGTCGATGTTGTTTTGATGGATCTTCCAGATACGACGAACCCGACACCCGAGGCGAAAGCATTTAAGGCGGCTGTACGTGCGGTCGCAGGTCGGTTCAAGCTCAAGCGACGCTGGTTGAATGATGATGTGGCCTACTTTATTCGTGATATGGCGCCTGATCCTCAGGCAACGCTCTGGCGCAAGTATGGCAAGCTGCATATCTATCTGCCAGCAAAAGAGTATATTCTGGCGCTCAAGCTGATGGTCTTTCGGCAGAAAGATATGAGCGATGTGGAGGCGCTGCTACAGGAACTCGATGTGACAACCCGTGAGCAGGCACAGGCTATTGTGGATCGCTTTGTGCCGGACCCACGCTGGCAGGAAGAGTATCTGCTTGAAGAGACGCTGGACACTCTGTTCGATTAGGGCAGGATGCGGGGTTGCTTTCGCTTTTTGTCTGTCTCATGTTACAATTTGAAGGGGAGAGGGCAGTGAAGCTGATGCGCTGATAGGAAAGGCGCTGCACTATCTTGAACAGCAGAAATGGGAAAAGGTGGATATTCTATGCAAACATGTGAAAAATTGCAGACAATGAGCGTTTCATATCAGGAGATGTGCGCGGGTGAGGATCCCTGGATTCCGCTTGGCAACTTTATGAACGATTTCTTCGGGAACTTTCCAGACCAGCGTGAAGAGCTGGTAGAAGAGCCGATACGCCTGCCCGAAGAGCCTTCCGAGGAGAATTTGCGTTGGGCCACGTTCTGTGCAGCGTCCGTTGAGTACCTCTGTCAGAAGTATGAGCTGCCCTGCCCGGAGTGGGTGTATGATCCGGTCTATCAGTTGTCTGAACCGTGGTATTATTCGCTTGGTGCGCATAAGCCAAAGGTGCGCGAGCGCCTGATGCGGACAACACCAGAGCCGTTTGTGCGCCGAAACATCTATTGTGGCGATCGGATGTTTGTGAACAAGTATGAGCTGGCACAGGCAAGACGATCGGCATAGGTTGTCCCCCTTTCGGTACAATTTGGCTTGCTCATTTGACAACGATGGCAAAGAGTGGTATAGTCATGCATAACAAGACAGTCATCAGTCAGTACATGCGAAAGGAACATTCTTCTTGATGGAGAAGAGAAGGGCAAATCATTCCTTACCTAAAATGCGACATAATAGCCTTCTTGGGCTTGGGCTCCTCCTTACATGCGTCGCCCACAGCCCTGTGATTTGCTCGTAAGTTCCTGAGATAAGAAAATCGCAGAGATGAAAAAGAAGCCGTGGGCGACAGTTGGTCCCACGGCTTTCTTGATGTGTTGTAGCCGTGGAGATCTCCTTCCACGGCTTGTTCTGTTTTTACTCCCTGTTTTGGTTCAGTTGCAAAAAGGAGATAGGACGAGTTATGAGTAATATGGTCAAGAAGTTTGCACAGGCTCAAGGCGGCATGCAGAAGGGCAATATCACCAAGTATAAGCCGTATCCTCTGGTAGATTTGCCCGATCGCCAGTGGCCTTCACGCTCGATTGTATCTGCTCCGATCTGGTGTAGTGTGGATCTGCGCGACGGTAATCAGGCTCTACCAACGCCAATGGGTATCAAAGAGAAGCTGGAAATGTTCAAGCTGCTGGTCGACATTGGCTTTAAGGAGATCGAGGTAGGCTTTCCCTCGGCGTCGCAGATCGAATTTGACTTTATCCGTCGCCTGATTGATGAGAACTTGATTCCCGATGATGTGACCATTCAGGTCATCACGCAGGCCAGAGAAGAGCTGATTACACGCACCTTTGAGGCGATTCGAGGCGCGAAACGCGTGATCCTCCATCTGTACAACTCTACTTCTCCTGCACAGCGCCGCCTTGTGTTCGGTCTGGATAAGGCCGGAATTACCGGAATTGCAACGCGTGGTACCCGGATCGTCAAAGATCTCGTTGCAACCGTTCCTGAGACCGAGATTATTTATCAGTATTCCCCTGAAAGCTTTGTCCTGACCGAGCTTGATTACGCGCTCGAAATCTGTGAGGCCGTCATGGATGTCTGGCAGCCGACGCCGGACAAGAAGATGATTCTGAACCTGCCCGAAACCGTTCAGATCTCCACGCCGAACGTCTATGCCGACCAGATTGAGTGGTTCCTGCGCAACATGAAGAATCGGGAATCGGTCATTATGAGCGTGCATACACACAATGATCGGGGCACTGGTGTTGCTTCGTCCGAGTTGAGCTTGATGGCCGGCGCAGAGCGCGTTGAGGGCACCCTGTTCGGCAACGGCGAACGTACCGGTAACGTTGATATCGTAACGCTTGCGCTGAATATGTATATGCAGGGTGTTGATCCGAAACTGGACTTCAGCAATATTAAAGAGGTCGCAGAGGTCTACAAACGCTGCACTCGTATGGACATTCATGACCGTCACCCGTACGCTGGTTCGCTGGTCTTCACCGCTTTCTCTGGCTCGCATCAGGACGCGATTAATAAGGGTATGGCGGCGCTTGATCCGACACCGGGAGCGCTCTGGGAGGTGCCGTATCTGCCGATTGACCCGAAAGATATTGGCTGTTCCTACGAGGCGATTATTCGTATTAACTCGCAGTCGGGTAAGGGCGGCGTGGCCTACATCATGGAGTCGGAATACGGCTTCCAGTTGCCGAAAGAGATGCGCATTGAGTTTGGTAAGGCGATCAATGCCATTGCCGATGAGCGCGGTGAAGAGCTGCAACCGCAGGAGATCTACCAGGCTTTCGAGCGCGAGTATTTGCAGCGTACCTCGCCCTTCAAGCTGGAAGGCTTCCACTCTGAGGAGATCACCGATGGAGCCGGTAACACCACTGTTGAGTGTATCGCTCGTATCTCGGTGGATGGGAATGATCGCGAGATTCGCGGCCAGGGCAATGGTCCTATCGATGCGTTCGTGCGAGCAATCAATGAAGCGAAGCTTGCAGACTTCAAGCTCGTTTCCTATTCCGAACATTCACTGGATGAAGGTGCGGAGGCTCGAGCCGTCGCCTATATCCAGATTCAGATGGGCGATGGTCGCAACTGCTTTGGCGCGGCAATCGGCACCGATATCAAGGTCGCGTCTATCAATGCGGTTCTGAGCGCTATCAACCGCTCGCAAGCATAGGCAAACAGACGAGTGCAGCAGGGGAGCGGTGTTCAAGGGGGAAGGCTGCTCCTTTGTTGCTCGCTTCTGTGGGATGATCTTTAATGAATGTATTGCAGGAAATCCTTCGGGCAGAACAACGAATACGTCCGCACATCTATGAAACACCACTGCTCTATTCTCAGCCGTTAAGCAAGCTGACGGGCGGGCACGTGTTGTTGAAGCTGGAAAATCTCCAATATACCGGCTCGTTCAAGGTGCGGGGCGCGCTGAACGCGTTGCTCTCTCTGAATGAGGAACAGCGTTTGCAGGGAGTCGTGACGGCCTCTTCAGGCAATCATGGGTGTGCTGTCGCGTATGGCATGCAGAAGCTTGGAATGCAGGGCATAATCTTCGTGCCGGAAGGTGCTTCTCCGGTGAAAGTCGCGGCTATTCAGAGCTATGGGGCGCGCGTGCAAACATGGGGCACTGATTCAGTGGAGACGGAACAGTATGCTCGCTCCTATGCTGAAACGCATGCTATGCTCTATATCCCTCCTTATAACGACCTTCGTGTGATTGGCGGTCAGGGGACGATCGCGGTCGAGATATGCAGACAGGTTGAGAGGGTTGATGCGGCTTATGTAGCTGTGGGAGGCGGTGGACTGATCAGCGGGCTTGCAACGTACCTCAAGGCGGTGTTCCCCCATGCGCAGGTGATCGGGTGCTTGCCTGAGAACTCCGCGGTTATGGCAAAGTCAGTTGAGGCCCAGCGCATTCTGGATATTCCCTCGCTGCCAACGCTCTCGGACGGCACGGCTGGCGGTATCGAGCCAGATGCCATTACGTTTCCGCTCTGTCAGCAACTTGTCGATGACTACGTGTTGGTGAGCGAAGCTGAGATTCGGCAGGCCATGAGACAGCATATTGAGCAGCATCATATGCTGATTGAGGGCGCGGCTGGTGTGGCGCTGGCAGCGCTGCTGAAGCAGCCTACCCGTTTTCAGGCGAAAACGACGGTTGTAGTGCTTTGTGGTGCCAATATCAGCCTGGAGACGCTTCGTTCTGTGTTGTAGAGGCTTGTTACCGGAGCGTTCTGCTGGTATACTGGGAATGATTTCAACTACAACTATCAGCGCGATTACTACTTTGAGGACCTTCATGCAACGGATGCTACTCATTTTCTCTGCTTGCTAGCCAGAGATGGCAGCGTAATAGGGTAAGTATCAACCTGCTGAATGGGTGCAGGCTTCTTTTGTTCTGTTCGCTGCACTCTGGTATTCTCTTCCCCTTTTTCAATCCCGCTTTTCTGAAAAGTGCTGAGGAGCATTCTATGCATTTTATCCAGACCAGTCAATTTGAAGAGGCGGCTCGTCAAAAAGTTGATGAAGCTGCCTGGTGTTACCTTGAGAGTGGCTGCGGAACCGAGCAGACGCTTCGCGCAAATATCAAGATCTTTGAGCAGTACTGGATACGTCCACGCGTCTTTGTACCGATGCAGGCTCCTGACCTGAACACGACAGTGCTTGGCAGCCCGGTCAGTATGCCGATTCTGGCCGCACCAATTGGCTTTCAGCGCTGGTTTCATCCTGAGGGCGAGCGGGCATCAGCTCAGGGAACCGGCCAGGCGCAGACGCTCTATGTTGCCAGTTCCAGCGCAACGACTCGCCTGGAAGATATCGCGACGGCGGCAACCGGTCCGCTGTGGTTTCAACTGTACCTTTTTGAGGAGCGCGACGTCTCGGCGGAGCTTGTGCAGCGGGCCGAGGCGGCTGGCTATCGGGCGATTGTGGTGACGGTAGACACTCCCTGGTATGGCCGAAAAGAGCGTTTCGCACGCGGCAATTATAGCATGCCCGGCACGTTGCTGAAGGCCAATCTGGACGAGCATGCAAGTGGCATGGTTGGCAGTCAATACGGGTGGGAGGTGATTGACTGGCTTCGCTCCCTGACGCGGCTCCCCATCCTGCTCAAAGGGGTGTTGACTGCCGAAGATGCCAGAAAAGCGCTCGCGCACGGTGTGGATGGCATCATTGTTTCCACACATGGTGGCAGGCAGCTAGACGCTGCTCTTCCTTCGTTGCTGGCATTGCCTGAAGTGGTTGAGGCTGTGAATGGGCAGATAGAGGTCTACTTTGATAGCGGTATTCGGACCGGCACGGATGTCTTCAAGGCGCTGGCTCTGGGTGCTCGCGCTGTCTTTGTGGGCAGGCCACTGATCTGGGGACTGGCGGTAAATGGAGCACAGGGGGTAGCAGATGTATTCGCAATTCTACGCGAAGAGCTAGAGTATGCAATGATGCTCTCCGGCTGTCCTGCTGTTTCTTGCATTGACCGTTCGTTACTTCGCGAGGCGCATATCCTGTAGATAAACGTCCCGACTTGACGGAAGATTCATCTTATATGTCTATAGGTGCTTATCCTTCAAGAAGGGACCTTCCTACATCTATATAGAGTAAATACAGCTTTCTCGCTCTGACGGGCCGCGTGGTGTGGTGAGCAACTGGAGGCTGGACTATCAGCTCTATGGATAAGAAAGGTGCGCATATGCCGTTTGTGGCAACGCGTCATGAGTGGTGTCGGCGCGCCCTCATGGCCGATACGCCTCGCGGTTATCATCTGGCCGAACTGAGCATAAAAGCAACCCGATTGGTTTCTATCAGAGCCCGTGTTGCCCGATCCATACTCGTGAGGCCGATCGAAAGTCCATCATTTGAAACTGATAGAGATAACAGGACAGAAAATGTCCTCTATCCGTGATAGAGTGATGGTAGTGGATCAGTTATGAGACAGAAACAAGAAAGCAGGAGCAAAAAATGAAGGTAGTACATCTTTTTGTCTATCCTACGCTGGCGGATTGGGAATACGGCTATGCAGTCGCGGGGCTCAACACCTTTTCGGGCGGACGCTATCAGGTGAAAACGGTAGGAATGAGCAGGGAACCGGTGGTCTCGCTTGGCGGAGTGACGATCGTGCCCGATATGACCCTTGCAGAGCTGACGCCTGAAGAGAGCTCTATGCTCATTCTCCCCGGTGGTGAGGGATGGGAAACGGGCATGTATGGCGATGCGCTGGAGATGGCACAACGCTTTCTGGCGGCTGGAGTGCCTGTTGCGGCGATCTGTGGCGCGACTGCCGGGCTGGCTTCCGTTGGCCTGCTGAACGAGCGGAAGCATACAAGCAACGCGCCCGAGTTTGTGAAAATTGGTGCGTATCGTGGGGAGGCGCTCTATCAGGCAGAGCGGGCGGTTGCTGATGGCAAGCTGATTACGGCGGGAGGCGTCTCACCTCTGGAATTTGCCCGCGAGATTTTCCAGATGCTCGAACTATTCTCTGAAGACGCGCTGGAAGCGTGGTACATGCTCTATAAAACAGGTGAGTCGCGCTATTTTATCGCGTTACAGCAGGCCATGCAAGCCTGAGTATCCGCTTATCACAGCCATGCTTTTCTTTTGTGGAGAGCATGGCTTTTTTCTTGACTTCTTATTCCAGAATAGTGTATAGTATATACCAGAGAAAGGCAGGAGGTTACTGATGGCCCGACAGAAAGAATTCAATCCAGTGCAGGTTGTGGAAAAAGCGATGTACCTGTTCTGGGAAAAAGGGTACGAAGGGGCTTCAGTAGAGGATCTGGTTCAGTGTACCGGGTTAGGACGTGGTAGCCTGTATGCCACCTTTGGTGACAAGCGCTCGCTCTATCTTGCGGCCCTTGACCACTATGAGCAGCAGAACAGGGAACGCAGGAAGATCTTTCGAGAGAAAACAGGCCCTCTGCTCGAGATGCTGAAGGCGTTTTTTCAGGAGAGCATCGCGGAAGCGCTCGAAGCCGATACGCACCGTGGTTGTTTGATGGTCAATACGGCGCTGGAAGTGGCTCCACATGATCCAGAGATTGCCGGTAAGGTCAAAAGCGCCTTCAGAGAGGTAGAAGAGCTCTTCTATTATATGCTGATACAGGCACAGGCCTCAGGTGAACTCTCGTGGGAGGCGGACCCGCATCAACTGGCTCGTTTTCTGCTCAATACCCATCTGGGCATTCGGACCCTTGCGCGTGCCAATCCAGATCGGAAGATGCTTCAGGAGATTGCTACAACGGCACTTTCCCTCTTTCACTGATAGTCATTCCCTTTTTTTCTGCAAAAATTCTGTAACGATCATTCAAAATAGAGAAGGAGAGAGTAACAATGGAAAAGCGTACACTTGGTCGCTCAGGACTGGAAGTTGTCCCGTTTATGCTAGGGGGGAATGTGTTTGGCTGGACCGCCGATGAGAAGGAGTCATTCGCGGTGCTTGATGCCTACGTTGAGGCAGGCGGCAACTTTATTGATACCGCCGATGTGTACTCGAACTGGGTGCCCGGCAACATGGGCGGCGAATCTGAAACGATTCTCGGAAAGTGGCTGAAGGCGCGTGGCAACCGCGATGCTTTGATTATCGCGACAAAGGTGGGTTGGGCACACAAGGATCCGAAGAAGAAAGGACTGTCGCGTGCCTACATTCAGCAGGCAGTTGAGGAGTCGCTACGCCGCTTGCAGACGGACTATATTGACCTCTATCAGTCTCATGTGGACGATCAGGAGACGCCGTTTGAGGAGACACTTTCAACCTATGCCGACCTGATTCAGCAGGGAAAGGTGCGCGTGATAGGCGCCTCCAACCATAGCGCTGAACGGCTGGCGCAGGCGCTTCGGGTGAGCCAGGAAAGCAACCTGCCACGCTACGAGACATTGCAGCCAGAATACAACCTGGTTGATCGTGCGGGCTATGAAAGCGGGCTGATGCAGCTTGCAGTCGAACAGCAGATCGGGGTGGTTCCATACCATTCGCTCGCGAACGGCTTCCTGAGCGGTAAATATCGCTCACCGGAGGATCTGCGGGTGTCCAAACGTGGTCCGCTGGTGGAAAAGTATCTGAACGAGCGGAATTTCCGTATTCTGGAGGCACTCGATCAGGTGGCGACTCAGTATCAGGCGACCCCTGCCCAGGTGGCGCTTGCGTGGCTGCTCTCGCGTCCGGGTGTGGTGGCTCCGATTGCCAGCGCAACCAGCGTCACCCAGTTGCAAGACCTGTTGAAAGCCACAGAACTGAAACTCGATGCGGCTGCGCTTGAGACGCTCAATCAGGCGAGCGCGTTCTAAGCTGGAGTAGTCTGAGACCATCGGCGGCACTTCTTTCCGGCGCCCGTTATGCGTGAATGTGTAACGGGCGTTTTTTTTATTGTCCTGTTCAGACTATCCAAAAAAGCAGACGACCAGAAAGAAACGTCTGTTTCCTGCTGGTCGTTATGTGTTTGACGGGTTTAGTAGCGTCTTTCTCTGCGGGGACCGTTGTTGTAGCGGCGCTCACCGTAGCCACCCTGAGTGTTGCGGCTTCGTGCCTCGCTCACCGTGATGCGACGACCCTCAAACTCTGTCCCGTTCAGATTCTGGATGGCCTCATATGCTTCCTGGTCGTTTGCCATTTCCACAAAGCCAAAGCCACGGCTGCGCCCGGTATCTCGATCAGTGACCACTTGAGCGCTGTCTACCTGCCCCATTCGCTCAAATAGCGATGACAAATTCTGGCTGTCTGTCTGATACGAGAGGTTCCCGACATAAATCTTCATTGTACAGTCTTTCCTTTCAGAACAACATTCTTTCTGTGCATCGACAGCGGGTTGAGACTCCATATTCTCTCAAAAAGGCCCGCGACGAAGAATGTTGCCTTCTTCAAGGATACCCCAGAAAACGTCATTTGTCAATGAGACAATATCTCAATAAGGTTCTGCTTCTCGGGAAAACCTGCTTCCAGAGAAGGAGCGAAGTCGTTTGCTGGACTATCAGGCGGGTGAGAGCAGAGGGAATGCTTTGAGCGAGATGCGTTCTCGAACCGGTGCAGGCCTCTTCAGTGTGATCTCAGGCGCGTCATCTCTGATAACTGTGCCACAAAACCCGATGACTGTCTTTATTAGAGAAAACACCTGATGCCTTGATCTTATTCCCATTTTTTTGACTTCTCTTTAGCTGTTTGCTCTTTGGTAGAGAACGCTATATTTGAACTAATAGCAGAGCGTCCCGCGTTTCCTTTTTGTCCGGCCGTATTTATTGACAGATGCAATTCTTTCGTGTACGTTCTCGATAGAGTGTGTTTTTCGTTTCAGTAATGAAAGCAGAGGTACATAATGGATACAATGGAGAAGTACGCCCGATACGTCAATACGAGTTTCGTCAAGCGTGTTGAGCCTATTGTTGTTGAGCGGGCTTCCGGAGCGGAGATTGTTGCTGCTGATGGGAGGCACTATGTTGATTGCTTTGCCGGGATTGCGGTCGTCAATGCCGGGCATGTGCACCCACGGGTGGCTGAAGCGGCGAAAGGGCAGATAGAGAAGCTGATCCATGCGGCCTCCTATGTCTATTATGTCCCTGCGGTGGCTGATCTGGCGGAGTTGCTGGCTCATATCACGCCGGGAGCCCTGACGAAAACCTTCTTTTGCAATTCTGGTGCGGAAGCCGTGGAGGGTGCGCTGCGGCTGGCGAAGATCGTAACACGTAAACGTGAGGTGATCGCGCTTCAGCAGTCGTTTCATGGGCGCACCTATGGCGCGCTGTCGGTGACGGGAAACCAGACGCGCAAGACGCGAGGAGGCCCGTATATGCCCGGTGTGGCCTTTGCGCCTGCACCCTATTGTTATCGTTGTCCTTTGAACCTGAAGCCTGACGCCTGCGGTCTGGCCTGCGCCAACGCGGTCGAGGACGTGATTCGCTACCAGACGAGCGGTGATGTCGCGGCGTTCATCGTTGAACCGGTTCTGGGCGAAGGTGGGCTGATCCCGCTTCCAGAGGGCTATCTTCAGCGCGTGCAGGAGATCATCCGTCACCATAATATTTTGCTGCTGGTGGATGAGGTGCAAACCGGCTTTGGGCGGACCGGCAAGATGTTTGGGGTTGAGCATCATCCGGGCGTGGATCCCGACATTATGATGATGGCCAAAGGGATCGCTGATGGCTTCCCGCTCGGGGCCTTTATCGCGCCTGACGCCATCGCTGATAGCTTCCATCCGGGCGAGCATCTGAGCACCTTTGGAGGAAATCCGGTGTCCTGTGCTGCGGCGCAAGCAAACATTGAGGTGTTGCGGGATGAGGGGTTGATAGAGCGCTCGGCAACGCTCGGCGCGTATGCTTTGCAGGAACTCCACAAGCTTCAGGAGCGCTATGCCTTGATCGGCGATGTGCGCGGGCAAGGGCTGATGATCGGGGTTGAGCTGGTGCGTGATCGCAAGACGAAGGAGCCAGCGACCCGGGAGGCAACACTGATTCGGGAGATGTGTCTTGAGGGTGGTGTTCTGATCGGGACGGGTGGCCAGGATGGCAATGTATTGCGCATTCAGCCACCGCTGGTGATCGGGCAGGAACAGCTTGCACACGCGCTCTCTGTGCTCGATCAGGCCTTCGCAAAATGCAGATAGTGCAACAACGGGACGGCTCCTGTGAGCCGTCCTTGCGCGTTGAGAGGGTGAAATGGGTCAACCAACCGAGAAAGATTACCAGATGATGGGGAAGGCGCTGGCCGAGGCGCGTCAGGCTATCGAACATGGGAAAGCGGGCACGGCGGCGCTGCTGCTCTGGCGCGACCGGATCCTTGCGCTCGGGCATAACGAGTATGAAGAGACCGGTGATATGACGGCGCACGCTGAAATAGTGGTCTTTCGGCAGGCCGCCCGACAGCTTGGGGCGATGAGCGCGGGGAGCTGGTCTTATACTGCACGCTCGAACCCTGCCTGATGTGCTTTGCTGCGCTTTCCTTTGTGGGAGGTGTCGTCTATGCGGCGCTCAATGAGGATGGGAAGGAAGAAATAGCGATCGCGCGCGGGATAACGCTTGAACAGTTGAATCCATTGTTAATCCGTGGGCCTGTAGAGCTGGTGCCGGGTGTGCGGCGTGAGGAGGGACGGGAGCTTCTGGCACTGATGGGCAAGCTGCTTTGAGAGCGATTCCAGTTTTTATAGAGAAAAAAGCGGAAGAGGTGGAATGGCGGTTACGTTCTCCTCATCTCAGAATAGAGTTTCCAGTAATGTAATACTGTCGCTGCCGCTTATCCAGAAGTACCATTGCTCGCTGCTTATAGCAGTATTGATATATGAGATTATGCTACACTGAATATGACTTTTTCCTTTGGGTACAGGACGCGTCAGTAAAAAAGCGAGCAGATTTTTTCCTATCTTTCTATGGATGTTTCTACTATTTGGAGCAGTATTACGTTTCTGACATATTTCTGAAATACAATTTATACTGGATTGAAGAGAGATTATGAGTCGCGTTCATTCTATATAGACACTTGTAGAGTAGAGCGAATGGGTGCACGATGGAAAGCAGAGAGAGAAAGAAACAAAGCTTAAAGTGCTGGCTTTTTGTCTTTATATATCGTTTACCAGTTGAGGGGGAAAAGATGACAGAACCGATCTATTATTCAACACAGGTACAGCGTGTTCGACTGGCACTGGAAGATAGACAGCTCTCGCAGGCGCTGGCTTATCTTCAAAGTATCGTTCCCGATGATGAGCAGCGAAAGCGCGAGATCGCTTATCTCTATGGCTGGTATTATGTCCTGCTTCAGGATTGGGAAGCAGCGATCCAGGCGCTCTCTCCTTTTGTGCAGCAGAACCTGGCGCATCCAGGCCATGTTGACATAGAGGAGGTGCGTGAGATACACCTTGAGCGCGAAAAGATTGCTTATTTCTTGCTCTATCTGGGGATTGCGGCGCTGAACCTTTCGCTGTATAGTGATGCCTCCTATCACTTTGCTGGCTGTCTGTGCTTATTGCGTACGCGGCGTATCCCACTTCCTTCTGTGCGAATCAAGGCCCATTATCTCTGGGGGCTGGCCTCTGTGGGTTGTGGGCGACTTCAGCTTGCAATCGAGAAGTATACAAGGGCGCTTCAGCTTTGCCGTTTCTATCACGATCAGGAGGAAGTGCCCCATGTGCATTATGGACTCTGTCTGACCCACCAATTGCGCAAGGAGTATGAGGAGGCTTTGAAGCATGGTCAGGAGGCGCTTCAGCTCTATCGTGAGCGGGATGATAAGCAGCTAGAAGCCTGGTCGCTCTATCTGCTCGGGCGCACCTAT
>Ga0164243_10010543_pt1 | contig 13273 bp, 9 predicted proteins | sample OricompcompostOP_FD_108781 | JGI IMG/M metagenome (GOLD analysis project Ga0164243, IMG submission 108781) | Organic Plus compost microbial communities from Emeryville, California, USA - Original compost - Organic plus compost (OP) | ecosystem: Engineered > Solid waste > Mixed feedstock >... | reverse complement strand
GAGCCTGACAAAGCTGTACAACAGAAACTCGAGGAGTGGCAGGACTGGAAATTTGGTATGATCATCCACTGGGGGCCTTACTCCCAATGGGGCGTAGTGGAATCCTGGAGCCTTTGCCCGGAAGATGAAGGCTTCACCCAGCGTAAACCTTACGGGATCCCTTATTACGAATACCTGAAAAAATATGAGGCACTGGGCAAATCCTTCAACCCGGTTAAGTTCAACCCGGAGCATTGGGCCAAAGCCGCTGCGGACGCGGGTATGAAGTACATGGTGTTTACCACCAAACACCACGATGGCTACTGTATGTTTGATACCAAACAGACGGATTACCGCATCACCGCGCCGGACGTAGCTTTCAGCAAAAATCCCCGGGCAAACGTAGCAAAGGAAATTTTTGAAGCGTTCCGCAAGGAAGGCGTGCATACGGGCGCGTATTTCTCCAAACCGGACTGGAATACCGAATACTACTGGTGGAGCTACTTCCCGCCGAAGGACAGGAATGTGAATTACGACATTACCAAATACCCTGAGCGTTGGAATAAGTTCAAACAGTTCACCTACAACCAGATCGAAGAGCTGATGACAGGCTACGGCAAGCTGGAAATCCTCTGGCTGGACGGTGGTTGGGTGCGCCCGGAAAAATACCAGACGGAAGAATCCCGCAGCTGGGGCACTACCAAAGTACAGGACCAGGACATCGATATGCCTAAGATCGCGGCAATGGCGCGCAGCCACCAGCCGGGCCTGATCGTGGTAGACCGCAGCGTCCACAGTCAATACGAAAACTACCGCACCCCTGAGCAGCAGATCCCTGACAAGCCGCTGAGCTACCCCTGGGAAACCTGCATGACCATGGGCGGCTCCTGGTCCTATGTGCCAAACGACCAGTACAAATCCGTCAACACCCTTATCCACAACCTCGTGGATATCGTGGCCAAAGGTGGTAACTACCTGCTGAACGTAGGCCCCGGCCCTGATGGCGAGCTGCATGATGCCGCTTACACCACCATGAAAGGCATCGGCGAATGGATGCACATCAACGGCGACGCGATTTACAGCACCCGCGCCATTGCGCCTTATAAAGACGGTAAGGTTTGCTTTACTGCCAAAAAAGACGGCAGCAGCGTGTATGCCATATACTTATTGGATGAACAGGAAAAGTTGCCGGCAACCATCACTTTCAAAGGCATTACCCCTGCCGGGAAAGCCCGTGTGGAAATCCTCGGCGGAGCGAAAAACCTGGTGTGGAAAAGTGTGAACGGCAATACCGTTATCCACATCCCCGCAGCTATGCAGGGTAAGGGTTTCAAGCATGCGGTGGCGATTAAGATTACCGGTGTGGAAAAAGTGTGATTATAATGTGAATTAGTGTTGATAAATATAAAAAGGACTGGCGGGTTTCTGTCAGTCCTTTTTTAGTTTTTATACGTAGGTATAGTCAAAGGAGCCCCGTAGCCCTTCGTGAAGACGCTGTTGCTAACCGAAGCGCCCTATTTAGTTTTTCGGATTAACGATTGATTAACCGCAAATGACTGGAATTTTATAAAAATTGCATTGGCAGAGAGTTTTAGTAGAAAATAACCATATCTGGACTCAATACAGAACTCGGTATTTACAGGGATAGTAATGTGAATAAGACCCCCACATTTAATCATGAACAAGAACCCTCGTATTCTGTTGGTAGAAGACGATAAAGTCTTCGGTGGTATTGTAAAACGCAGGCTGGAAGAAGCCGGATTCCGGGTGGAGCATTGCCTCGACGGGGCAAAGGCCTGGCAGGTGTACCAGCGCTCCAAATTCGACGTGTGCCTGCTCGATATCGTGCTGCCTGGTATGAATGGTTTTGAACTGGCCCGGAACATCCGGGAAAAAAGCACCCTGGTGTGCATTATATTCTTTTCCGCAGAAAGAACGGAGGACAATGACCGTATCGAGTCGTTTGAGATCGGCGGCGATACGTATCTCACCAAACCATTCAATATCATGGAGTTAATGCGGAAAATCCTGGTATTCCTGAAGTATTCCAGGCCTATCCGGTCGGACCTCCTGCTGGCCCACTCCGTGGATAACTACACCTTCCATTACCGCAAGCTGAAAATACTGGACAATACCACCAAAGATGCCGTCGGCAAGCTGTCGCCCCTGGAATCCAAGGTCTTACGGTATTTTTTCAGTCGGCCTAACGTCATCATCCGCCGGGATGAACTGCTGATCAAGGTTTGGGGGAAGGACGATTTGCAGAACAGTCGCAGCATGGATGTGTATGTTACCAAAGTAAGGCGGCTGATCCGGGAATACCTCAAGGACGTGGAGCTGGAAACCTACCACAACGCCGGCCTGCGGCTGAAAGTGCCGGAAGGGAAACGGATAGAACGCATTTCCGTGCCGCTGGACAATCCCATCAGGCTCTGAACCGTTCAGGATTGCCCGATTCCATAGCCAGGTTTCTTTCAGATTAGATTTAATCGTAACTTTAAGGCAATGGAAACAGTGGTAGTTCAAAAATATAATTTAGACGAAGAGCAGGAAAAGAAAGAGATAGTACGACATTACCGGGCCTTGCTCAGGGCGCTGAAACCGCGACTGAAAAAGGGCGACAGGGAGCTGGTACGAACTGCTTTTGAAATGGCGGCAGATGCCCATAAGGAAATGCGGCGCAAATCAGGCGAACCGTATATCCTGCACCCGCTTGCCGTAGCGCAGATTTGCGTGGAAGAGATCGGACTCGGCGTCCGCTCTGCCATTTGCGCACTTTTACATGATACCGTAGAGGATACCGAAGTGACGCTGGAAGATATCACCAGGGAATTCGGTACCGAAATTTCACATATCGTTGACGGGCTGACCAAAATCAGCACCGTGATTGATTCCAGCACCAGCACGGCGCAGGCGGAGAACTTCAAGAAAATACTCCTCACCCTGGCGGACGATCCCCGGGTGATCCTGATCAAACTGGCGGACAGGCTGCATAACATGCGTACGCTCGACAGTATGAGCCGCGAAAAGCAGCTGAAAATCGCTTCCGAAACGGTGTTCATCTATTCCCCGCTGGCCCACCGCCTCGGCTTGTACAATATCAAGTCCGAAATGGAGGACCTGGCCATGAAGTACACCGAGCAGCAAACCTATAAGGATATTGCCCGCAAACTCAAGGAAACCAAGCGCGAACGCACCCGGTATATCAACGAGTTTATCAAGCCTATCAAGGAAGTGTTGCAGGAAGAAGGCTTCCAGTTCGAAATCTACGGCCGTCCGAAGTCGATTCACTCCATCCACAATAAAATCAAAACCAAAGGGGTGTCCTTCGAGGAAGTGTACGACCTCTTCGCCATCCGTATTATCCTGGACTCCGCGCCGGATAAGGAAAAGGCGGATTGCTGGAAGGTCTACTCCATCATCACGGATTTTTACCATCCCAGCCCGGAACGTACGCGCGACTGGCTCAGTAACCCTAAATCCAATGGGTACGAAGCCCTGCACGTAACGGTGATGGGCCCGCAGGGTAAATGGGTGGAAGTGCAGATCCGCTCCAAACGTATGAACGACTACGCCGAAAAAGGGGTGGCCGCTCACTGGCGTTATAAGGAAGGCAGCACCTCGCCCCAGCAGGAGTCCAAGTTTGACCAGTGGTTCATGCAGATCCGGGAAATTTTGAGTAACCCGGATTCCAATACGCTGGACTTCCTGGCCGATTTCAAGAGCAATCTCTTCACAGAGGAAATCTACGTATATACGCCGAAGGGAGACCTCAAAATCCTGCCGGTAGGCTCTACAGCGCTGGATTTTGCCTACTCCATCCACAGTGCGGTGGGTAACAAATGTATAGGCGCCAAAGTAAATTACAAGCTGGTGCCGCTCAGCCACAAACTGCGCAGCGGGGACCAGGTGGAGATCATCACCTCCAATAAACAAAAGCCTTCCGAGGACTGGCTCAACTTTGTGCTGACCGCCAAAGCGAAATCCAAGATCAAGGATGCGCTGAAAGAGGAGAAAAGAAAGATTGCCATGGATGGGAAAGCCGCGCTGGAACGCAAGCTGGACCACATGAAGATCAACCCCAGCCAGCACAATATCAATGAGCTGGTGCAATATTATAAACAGTCCAGCCCGCTCGATCTGTATTACCAGATCGCGGTAAAAAATATAGACCTCAGGGAACTGAAGGAATTCACCCTATTGGGTGATAAGCTGGAGCCGCCTAAGCCGGCGCCGGTAAAACAGCCGGAACACGTGTCCGAAGAGGCGGTGAAGCACCAGATCCCGAGCAAGAAGGACGCGGAACTGATCATTTTCGGGGAAAGCTCCGACAGGATTGCCTACAAGCTGGCCAATTGCTGCCGCCCGATCCCGGGGGACGACGTGTTTGGCTTCATCACCGCCAGCGAAGGGCTGAAAATCCACCGTACCAACTGCCCCAATGCCGCGCAGCTGCTGGCCAATTACGGGCACCGGGTGGTGAAAACCAAGTGGGTGAAGAATCGCGAAATCTCCTTCCTGACCGGTTTGCGTATCATCGGTATGGACGATGTGGGCGTGATCCACAAAATCACCAATATTATTTCAGGAGAGCTGAAAGTGAATATCTCCGCGCTCAGTATTGAGTCTAAAGAGGGCCTTTTCGAAGGTTTGATCAAAGTGTACGTCCACGATAAGGACGAGCTGGACGAGCTGGTGGAAAAGCTTAAAAGCCTTGATGGTATTCAATCCGTACAACGCCTGGAGGAATCCTGATCCGTATTTTCTTTTATTTTTAGGGGGAAGATTTAGCGCCGCGGCGCCAAATCTTCCCGTACCGGGCCATCGTGGCCAGGGTAGGTCGATTCGTGACCAGCCTTCCGGAAATGCACCCCCGTTACCGGCCCCGATTGGAGAAATCAATTTACAGAGTTTGTAATTGTTATAAATCGCTTTAATTTTGCGTCTTCTTTTAAAGCAACAACCTCCGATAAATAATTAAATCATTATGGTAGACGTTTTGTTAGGCCTGCAATGGGGCGACGAAGGTAAAGGTAAAATTGTGGACTATTTTGCCGGTAAATACGACGTGATTGCCCGCTTCCAGGGCGGTCCGAACGCAGGACACACATTGTATGTGAATGGACAGAAAGTAGTTTTACGCACCATTCCATCCGGTGTATTCCACGATAGCACAATTAACCTTATCGGTAACGGTGTGGTGCTGGACCCCGTAGCGTTCCAGAAGGAAAGCCAGGATATTTCCGCATTGGGCATTGACCTGACAAAAAATCTTTTCATTGCAGAAAAGACCCATATCATCGTTCCTACGCACAGAGCGCTGGATAAGGCTTCTGAAATCGCGAAGGGCAACGACAAAATCGGTTCTACCTTAAAAGGTATCGGCCCGGCCTATATGGATAAAACCGGCCGTAACGGGCTGCGCGTAGGTGATGTGATGTCGCCTGACTTCGAAAACCTCTACGCCAAACTGAAACAAAAACACCTGGAGCTGCTGTCGCACTTCGACATCAGCGAATTCAGTGCTGATATTGCTGCATGGGAAGCCGAATTCTTCGAAGCAGTGAAATTCCTGCGTACCATGAACGTGGTGGCAGGCGAATACTTTATCAATGAGAAGCTGAAAGCCGGTAAAAAAGTGCTGGCAGAAGGCGCTCAGGGTAGCATGCTGGATGTGGACTTCGGTACTTATCCGTTCGTAACCTCCTCCAATACCATCTCCGCCGGCGTTTGCAACGGCCTGGGTATCGCGCCGCAGTGGATTAAGGAAGTGATTGGCGTAACCAAAGCTTATTGCACCCGCGTTGGTAGCGGTCCTTTCCCTACTGAACTGCACGACGCTACCGGCGAAAAGCTGCGCGCTGCCGGCCACGAATTTGGCGCCGTTACCGGTCGCCCCCGCCGTTGCGGCTGGATCGACCTCGTGGCACTGAACTATACCTGCATGCTGAGCGGCGTTACCCAACTGGTAATGACCAAATCCGATGTACTTGATGAGTTTGATGAAGTACTGGCATGTACCGCTTACGAAATCAACGGAAAACAAACCAAACAACTGCCGTTCCAGCTCAATGGACTGGCCGTTACGCCGGTATATGAAAAGTTCCCGGGATGGACAGAAAAGACAGCTACCTGTAAGCAATTCAATGAGTTACCAAACGAAATGAAAAGCTTCGTATCTTCAGTGGAGAAATATCTTGGCGTTCCCGTGAAATACGTTTCCAACGGCCCGGGACGCGATCAGATACTCGAAAAGTAGGTCCAAAAAATTACGGAAAAAAAACGGCAAAAAAAATTTGGCGAATAAAAAAAACTATTAAAACTTTACGGCAAAGAAATAAGTGAACCTATTATGAAATCAAAATCTGATAAAGAGAAAGAGACTAAAAAAACTACTTCTCCTAAGACTGCAAAAGACGCTCCTAAAGCTGCGGCCAAGCCTAAGAAAGAGGTGGATGAAGATGATGAGGATGAAGATGATGAAGAGGAAATAACTTCTAAATCTTCTTCAAGAAAATCAGATAAATCTTCCTCTAAATCCAAACGTAAGTCTGATGACGACGAGGATGATGAAGATGATGATGATATGGACGATGTAGACGACGCATGGGAGAAGGGCGAGGATGAGGACTATGATCCTGATTTCGAGGAATTCGACATGCCTAAGTCTAAAGGTAAACGCGGCCGTCCGAGCTCTAAAAAAGGCGACGATGACGATGATCTGGGCTTTGATGATGAATTCAAAGACATGGATCTGTTCAACGATCGCTTTGACGATGATGACGACGATTTCTAAGCACTAAATTGATTATTATCAGGAATTTCCATTTTTTCCCGGTTGATGATCACCAAATATTTAAGCAACAAATGTTGAATTGGGCTGCCCGGTTCAACATTTGTTGTTTATTAGATAACAATTACTATCCGTCGTCTTATCATCAATACGAAGCCATACTTGGAGCAGACGCAGTGGACACGCTGCAAATGCCCGCAGGCCAGGCCTTTGACGCACTACTGCAATTTCACCACAGCCGTAAGGACTGGTTATTCGGCCACCTCGCCTACGACCTCAAAAATGAAGTAGTACCTTCCCTGCACTCACAAAACCCTGATGGAACCGGCTTTCCGGACTTATTCTTCTTCCGCCCGCGCATCGTAATGCTGCTCGAAAAAGAAGCGGTAGGCATCGGTATGCTCAATGCCTCCGAAGAAGAGGCGCATGCCGTACTGCAGGAATGCCTCAGCATGCCGGCCACCATCGCAGATCCTGCGCCTCCCGTAGCGCAGCCGCTGCAGGCGCGCCTGGATCACGACGCCTACATCGCCGCCGTAAAATCCCTGCAACAGCACATCCTGCGCGGTGATTGCTACGAGGTGAACTTCTGCCGGGAAAACTTCATCACCGGCGCCAACGTATATCCGCCGGCGTTATATACCCGGCTCAGCGCCTTATCCCCCGCGCCTTTTGCGGCCTTCTACCGGCTGGACGACAAATACATGGTCTGTTCCAGCCCGGAACGCTTCCTGCAGAAAAAAGGCAGCCACGTCATCTCCCAGCCTATCAAAGGAACGAGCAGGAAAGATGCTGACCCCGCCGTCAACGAAGCGCTGAAACAGGCGCTGCTCCACAATGCCAAGGAACGGGCGGAAAATGTAATGGTGGTAGACCTCGTGCGCAATGACCTCAGTCACGCCGCCGTGAGAGGCTCCGTGCGGGTGAGCGAACTGTTTGGCATCTATTCCTTTGCCCAGGTGCATCACATGATTTCTACCGTGGAGGCCACCCTCCCCGCAGGGCAGCCCTTTACCGAAGTGATCAGGCACGCCTTCCCCATGGGCTCCATGACGGGCGCCCCCAAAAAAAGGGTGATGGAATTGATTGAATCGCACGAAAAGAGCCGCAGGGGCCTGTATTCCGGCGCCGTGGGCTATATTACGCCGGAAGGGGACTTCGATTTCAACGTAGTGATCCGCAGCATCCTGTACAATGCTACCCGCCAATACCTCTCCTTCCAGACAGGATCGGCCATCACCTTTTACAGCGATCCGGAAAAAGAATGGGAAGAATGCCTGCTGAAAGCGGCCGCGCTGCGCAAAGTACTCAGCGCTTCGGAAACAACTGCTCCATCGCCCGGTCGATAGTAGGGTAGGAGAACTGGAAGCCTGTTTGCTGAATTTTCGCGGAAGATGCCCGCACGCTCTTCAACACCTCCACGCTCATTTCGCCCAAAGCCAGCTTCAGTGCCGCTGCCGGCACGTAAGCCATCATATAGCTTTTGCCTTTCGCCGCCCGGGCCATCGCCTGGATCAATTCCTTGTTGGTAACGGGATTGGGCGCCACGGCGTTATAAATGCCTTCCAGCTTGTCGTTCACAATGGCGTTGAAGAACAGGCGCACCAGGTCGTGGATATGTATCCAGCTGATGTATTGCTCGCCGCTGCCCATGATGGTGGCAAAGCCAAAGCGCAGCGGTTTGTAGAATTCCTTCAGGGCGCCGCCATCCCTGCTCAACACCATGCCTATACGAAATACCACGAGCTTTTTACCCAGGGAGCGTACATCGCCGATGCTCTGCTCCCAGAGCTGCGTGGTAACGCCCAGGTAATCCGCCGCGGCGGGGTCCGACTCGGTGAAGACATGGTCCCTATACTGGCCGTAGTAGCCGGTAGCGGAGGCGCTGATTACTTTTTTTACTTTATTGGGAGTGGATAACAAGGCTTTTACGATCAGTTCACTGCTTTGGGTGCGGCTGGTGACAATCTCCTGCTTGCGGGCCTCCGTCCAGCGTTTGTCGGCCACATTGGCGCCGCTGAGGTGTACGATGTAGTCCGCCTGCTGCAGGGCGGCAGTATCTATCGTCTGGGTGTTAACATCCCATCGGGCATAGGTGATCTGCTTATTGCGACCGCGCTCTGGTGTACGTGTGAGTACAATTACCCTGTACCCTCTCTCCAGTAAAAGGTCCGTTAATGCGGTGCCTACCAGTCCGGTGCCACCGGTGATTAAAACGGTTTCCATTGAGAATATGCTGTTTTAAAAAAATTAATTAAATGTACACAATAAATCCAGCCTTTTGGTATTTATGTAACGGGAAAAGGTCTACGGAATTGTGCATGGAAATTGCTTACCAATATTCTAAATTTTAATGTAAGTTTGAAAATCAGGTAAGCAGCAATCCGTCTGCCACTCCTTACCAACAACTTTTTGAAATACAACTGAAGCATGCATATACTATACCGCATCCAATTGTTGCTTTTGATGCTGCTGGCCGGCGCCTCGGCGACGGCTCAGAAAATATCCTATTCCCAGCCCGAAAAGGATGATTACAAAAATACTGAGTTTGAGATCATTGGCCGGGTAGCCGGAAATATACTGGTGTATAAATCCGACCGCGGAGACTACGCAGTTTCAGTGTATGACAACGCCATGGAGCTGAAGGAGCGGGTAGCGCTCGACTTCCTGCCCAAAAAGGTGATTAGTATGGACTTTGTGGCCTATCCCAACAAAGTACTCATGATCTACCAGTTCCAGCATAAGGACGCCGTGTATAGCTACTGCGCTACCATGAGCCCTGATGCGAAATTTGCCACAGAGCCCCTCCTGATCGATTCTACCCGTATCGGGTATTATTCCAGGGAAAATAAGGTGTACTCCCTGGAAGTATCCGAGGATAAGAACCGCATCATGATCTACAAGATCAACCAGGACAATGAGAACAACAACCTCTTCTATACTTTCCTGTACGACAGCGCCATGCAGCTGGTGAACAACAGCAAGGTAAGTTTGCCCATGCAGTCCAAAAAGTACTTCCTCAGCAACTTTAACCTCACCAATGATGGCGATTTCATCTTCAATAAACTGGAAAGGACCAGCAGCAAGGATTACGTCATCAGCGGCAACATGATCGTGAAGCACCCGCTGACAGACAGCTTTGAGGTTACGCCGCTGCAGTTTAAGTCCCAGATGCTGGACGAGGTAAAAATGAAACTGGACAACCAGAAAGGTACGGCCCTGATCACCGCGTTCTACTACAAGCAGAAACGCGGGAATGTGGAAGGCCTATATCTCTACAAATATGATTTCAAAAATCAGAAGACGATTTATGAGAAATCAGTGGTGTTCACCCCGGAGCTGAAGGCTGCGGCCCGTACGGAGTCCAGCACCAACGCTGCGTTTAACGACTACTTCATCCGCCGGGTGATCAATACGGCCAACGGCGGCTTCCTGATCACCGCCGAGGCATTTTCCACCTCCAGCCGTTACCAGCCGTGGAACCGCTGGAATTATATGTACGGTAACCCGTACAGCGGTTTTTATTCTCCCTACTATTATTCCCCTTACTCTCCGTGGTACTATAACCCGGGCTACTGGAACAACTCCCAGGGCCTGCGCTACCATTACGATAAAGTGATTGTCCTCTCCTTCGACGATGAAGGAAACATGCAATGGAATAACTTCATTAACAAAAGCCAGTTTGATGATAATGCCGACCTGTATCTGTCGTACATGATGGTAAACATCGGCAGCGAGCTGCGCTTCCTGTACAATGACCTTGACCGCAGAAGTTACATCCTGACAGACAACAGCCTGGAGCCGAGCGGAAAGGTTAACCGCATGCCTACCCTGCGCAACCTGGATAAAGGCTACACCTGGATGCCCCGCTATGGTAAACAGATCAGCGCCAGGTCAGTACTGATACCATGCATCTACAGGAATTATATTTGCTTTGCTAAAATTGACTTTTAATCACACCTTTGCACTGTGATAAAATTTTTCCGTTCCGGCAATCCCCTTACGGTATTGCTGTTGTTGATATACACGCTGGTTGTAAAGTTTTTCTATCTGCTGCATCCGTCCACCTGCCTGGCAGACGGTTCAGAGGGATTGCTGTATAAGCTGATCGTAAAATGGCTGCATAGCTTTGCAGGGGAGAGCCCCTTGTTCTTCACGTCGCTGGCCATTTTGCTGATATTGGTGCAATCGCTGCTGTTTACAAAGATTGTAAACCACCACCGTTTGTTTGCCAAACCCACCTACCTTCCGGCAATGGCTTACCTGTTGTTTACCTCCATGCTGCAAAGCTGGAATGTATTCTCCCCGGGGCTGCTGGTTAATTTGATCATGCTGTGGGTGGTATCCAGCATAACGTCGCTCTATACACGTACTTCCGCCAGGGATGTGGTATTCAATATCGGTTTTGCCATCGGCATTTGCGGGTTGCTGTATTTCCCTGCGGTGATCTTTTGCCTGTTGCTGCTGGTGAGCATGCTGATCATGCGGGCCTTCCGCCTGGCGGAATGGATCATTGCCCTGTTGGGATTGATTTGCCCGTTATACCTCATGGGCACCTATTTGTTTCTCACCAACCAGATTACCTTACTGAAGATGATACCCAACATCGGGTTATCGCTGCCGGTTATCACGGATTACAAGGTTTGGGGCGCCATGGTAGCCTGCCTGCTTTTCTTTTTCCTCGGCTGGCTGTTGCTGCAGCGGCCGCTGAAGAAAATGCTGATCCAGGGGCGTAAGATATGGGCTGCTTTGATCGTGTATGTGGCGGTGGCGGTGCTGATCCCTTTCTTCGGTATTCATTTTTCACCCGCCTACTGGGTGCTGGCGGTACTCCCGGTTTCCCTCTTTGCCGGCAACGTATTCTGGTGCATCCCCAGCGATGCATTTGCTAACATCGTGCATCTCATAGCATTCGCATATGTGATAGTTATGCAATATTTCAGCTGATGGCCCATTTTTAAGCTTCTGATACTCAATATTTTGTTATTTCCGGATGAACGGCAATGGAAAATTGCGAGCGGCGAAGTAATTTTGTGCTTTCCCAGTAGATTTGTTGGGAGATGGAAATGCCGGTTAACAACGGAAAACCAGTGATTTAGGTAATAAAAGTTTGGCAGTATTCTTGGATATCCAAACCTAAACGGGGCCATCCATAATTACCAGATCCCGAATAAATGCTTGAAAACAACAATTAATAAATCGAACCACCAACCAATTAAAAAGCTAAGTATGAAGAAGTTATTAACAGCTATGGTTTTATTTGCCTTGCCTTTCCTGGCAAGCGCCCAGATAGAGAATCCGGTAAAATGGAAATTCAGCTCAAAGAAAATTGACGCGACGACTTATGAACTGCACATGACCGCCATCATTGATGCGGGCTGGCACCTGTACGCGCAGGAAGCCGGTGAAGGTCCTGTTCCTACCACTTTCAAAATTGCTAAAAATCCGCTGGTAACGCCGGTAGGTAAAATCCAGGAAGTGGGTAAACTGCATAAGAACTTCGATAAAAACTTCAATTCCGAACTGAAATACTACGAAAACACCGTTGACTTTGTACAGAAAGTGACCGTGAAAGGTAAAGCTGCCAACAAAGTGAAAGGTACCGTTGAATTCATGGTTTGTGACGATCACCAGTGCCTTCCTCCAAAAGAAACTGAATTCGTTATTACTGTTGGAGGTAAATAAGTTGCATCCGCTACTAACGTATAAAAGAGTTTTATCAAACGAGTTCCACTTAACGGGAACTCGTTTGTTGTTTAGTTTCCAAACTATTATTTAAAGCCTATTGACTTTATGAAGCATTTGCTTTCATTACTGATACCTGTTTTTGCAATCTTTGGATTAAGTGCCAATGCGCAGGATCAAAGCCCGAAACCAGTGAAGTGGGAATTTTCCGCTGAAAAGAAAAACGATACAGCCTATACCTTACACTTAAAAGGTACGATCGAAAAAGGCGTACAGCTGTACTCCACCACCATGGCGGACGATGCGCCCAACACCCGCGTGGTGCTGGACAGCGCCGCAGGCGCCATTACCGGTATTACTGAAAAAGGCCAGCTGCAGACAAAGAAAGAACCACTGTTCGATAATGTGGAAGTGAAATATTTCGAAAATGAGGTGGAGCTCGTGGCGGAAGTAAAACCTGCTGCCGGCGCTGACAAACTTTCCGGTTCCGTCAACTATATGGCCCTGAAAGGGGAGGAAGTACTGCCGGAAGAAGCGGCTTTTGACGTGGCGCTGCCGGCAGCTGCCGTTGCCGCTACCAGCGATGCCGCTACTGCCGCTGCCAGCGATGTAGCGGATGATGACGCATCCGATAAATCCCTGCTCTGGATTTTCCTCGCGAGCTTCGGGGGCGGTTTTATTGCGCTGATCACTCCATGCGTGTTCTCCATGATTCCTATCACCGTGAGCTTTTTCACAAAGCGGAGCGCTACGCGTGCGCAGGGTATCAAGAATGCGTTTATCTATTCCCTGTCCATCATCATCATTTACACGTTC
>Ga0164243_10010542_pt1 | contig 13274 bp, 9 predicted proteins | sample OricompcompostOP_FD_108781 | JGI IMG/M metagenome (GOLD analysis project Ga0164243, IMG submission 108781) | Organic Plus compost microbial communities from Emeryville, California, USA - Original compost - Organic plus compost (OP) | ecosystem: Engineered > Solid waste > Mixed feedstock >... | reverse complement strand
TCTTGATGCGGAACCCGATCGTCTTCTGCAGCGCGAAGCCGATGAGCCAGGCCACCACGAAGGAGAAGACCAACACGGCCACCGCGGCGATCAGCTGGACCACGAGCTGCTGGATGCCGCCGCCGAGGAAGAGACCCGTGCCCGTCGCGAAGAACCCGAGGTACAGCGTGCCGATGAGCCCGCCGACCAGGTGGATGCCCACCACGTCGAGGGAGTCATCGAAACCGAGCTTGAACTTCAGCTCGACAGCGAGAGCGCAGACCGCACCGGTGACGACACCGAGCAAGAGCGCCCATCCCGGGGTGAGGTTCGCGCAGGCCGGCGTGATCGCGACGAGCCCGGCGACCGCGCCCGATGCCGCGCCGACCGACGTGGCCTTGCCGTCCTTCAGCTTCTCGACGACCAACCAGCCCGCGATGGCCGCCGCGGTGGCGCCGAGGGTGTTGATCACGATGAGCCCGACCCCGGCCATGTCGTTCAGCCACTCCGCACCGGCGTTGAACCCGAACCAGCCGAACCAGAGGATGGACGCGCCGAGCATCGTCAGCGGGACGTTGTGCGGCTTGAGGATTCCCTTCTGGAACCCGACGCGCTTGCCGAGGACGAGCGCGAGCGCCAGGGCCGCGGCGCCGGCGTTGATGTGCACCGCCGTTCCACCGGCGTAGTCGATGACGGAGATTCCGGCGTCCTCGCCGAAGAGGGTCGTGCCGAGGTTCATGATCCAGCCGCCACCCCACACCCACGCGGCGACCGGGAAGTACACGAGCGTGGCCCACACGCCCGCGAAGATCATCCATGAGCCGAACTTCGCGCGGTCGGCGATAGCGCCGGAGATCAGGGCGACCGTGATGATGGCGAAGGTCGAGCCGTATGCCGCGCCGACGAGGTCGGCGTTCGCCGTCTCACCGGACGCGAGTGCGGTCAGACCGAAGTCCGCGAAGGGATTGCCGGAGAAGTCCCATATCCCGCCCACGGCGCTCATGTTGAATCCGTAGAGGATCCACAGCACGCCGACGAGCGCGAGCGCGCCGAAGCTCATCATCATCATGCTGACGACGCTCTTGGCCTTGACGAGGCCTCCGTAGAAGAAGGCGACCCCTGGAGTCATGACAAGCACGAGGGCTGTTGCCGTCACTCCCCAGGCGAGGTTTCCGGTATCCATGTTCTGTACCTCTCACATTGCATCGGGCAGACCGGCGATGGTGCGTCACCGGCGTGCACCAAGAGTGCTGCCCGGAGGTTTCCGCGGAGGTGCAGCGCGTGTTTCGATCCTGTTACGAGCGAGGCGCGTGTGTAAAAAACATGTTTCGGGACGACGGGAGGCGGCCGGTCTCGAGCGTCTTCACTCCCCCGACGTGAGAGCGATCATCCGTGACATGGACCTGAGGTATTTCTTTCGGTATCCGCCGGACATCATGTCGCCGCCGAACACCTCGTCGAGCGGTATCCCGGTCGCCGCGACCGGTATCTGCGCGTCGTACACCCTGTCGATGAACGCCACCAGGCGCAGAGCCTCGTTCTGCGAGTCCAGAACGCGAGCATCGCGGATGCCGATGAGGTCGATCCCGTCGATCATCTTGATGTATCGAGACGGGTGCACCGTGGCCAGATGAGCGATGAGAGCGTCGAAGCCGTCGTCCGACACGACCTGTCCGATATCGGCGACGAGATCCAGGCGGCGCTCGTACTCCTCGGGGGCGAGCGCTGATGCGTGGCCGTCGACGGCGCGACGACGGTAGTCGTGCCCGTCGATCCGGAGCGTGGTGAAGTGCTCGGACATCGAGTGGATCTCGCGGAGGAAGTCCGCTGCGGCGAATCGCCCCTCCCCCAACGCGTTCGGGGGCGTGTTCGACGTTGCCGCCACGCGGGTGCCGGAGGCGACGAGCTCCGTGAGGAGGCGCGTCATCATCATCGTGTCGCCGGGGTCGTCGAGCTCGAACTCGTCGATGCAGAGAAGGGCGGACCCCCTCAGGAGATCGACCGTCTGCGCATACCCGAGGGCGCCGACGAGTGCCGTGAACTCGATGAACGTCCCGAAGTACTTCCGCGGCCCGGGCGCTGCGTGCCAGAGTGCGGCCAGCAGGTGGGTCTTCCCCACGCCGAAGCCTCCGTCGAGGTAGACGCCGGGCTTGGTGTCCGGCTCCTTCTTCCGCCGGCTGAAGAGCCCGCCGCTCCTCTGTCCCCGCGACCATGCACCGGCGAAGTCGACGAGGGCCCGACGAGCCTCCTGCTGGGAGGGGAACTCCGGGTCCGGCCGGTAGCTCTCGAAGCTCGCCGATTCGAACTGTCGTGGCGGGACGAGGCTCCGCGCGATCTCGTCGGCGGTAATCTGGGGAGTGCGATCGGCGATGCTGATGCGGCCGGGCGTGCCGGTCTGAGACATGGAATACCTCGTGTGTGTCACTGTCTTACGAACCGGCGCGCAAGAGGCCGTGTTCATGCGTAGATTCGCCGTATGGGATGCCCACAAGCCTAACGCCACGCGCATCCCGGCGCCGACGCAGGCGAGCCACCCGACCGGAGGAGAACAATGTCCGCTGAGCCAGACACGACGAGCGCGAAGTTCGCGGAGTACGCGCACCCCAGTCGTCTTGTGACGGCGGAGTGGCTCGAGCCGCGTCTGGGTGAGGCGGGCATCGTGGTCGTCGAGTCGGACGAAGACGTCCTGCTCTACGAGACCGGGCACATCCCCACCGCGGTGAAGATCGACTGGCACACGGACCTCAACGATCCGGTGACGCGGGACTTCGTCGGACCGGAGGACTTCGCGACGCTCATGAGCGAGCGCGGGATCTCGCGAGACGACACGATCGTCGTCTACGGAGACAAGAGCAACTGGTGGGCTGCATACGCGCTGTGGGTGTTCAGCCTCTTCGGGCATGAGGACGTGCGCCTTCTGGACGGCGGGCGCGACAAGTGGATCGCCGAGGGGCGCCCTCTGACGACGGACGTCCCCGAGCGTCCCACGACTCGGTACCCCGTCGTCGAGCGCGACGATGTCACGTTGCGCGCGTTCAAAGAGGACGTGCTCGCGCATCTCGGAAAGCCACTGGTCGACGTGCGCTCACCCGAGGAGTACACGGGTGAGCGGACGACGGCTCCCGCCTACCCGGAGGAGAGCGCATTGCGCGCGGGGCACATCCCGTCGGCGACGAACGTGCCGTGGGGCAGGGCCGTGGCCGAGGATGGGACGTTCAAGCCGCGCGCGGAGCTCGAAGCGATCTATCGCGATGAGGCCGGTCTCGCTGACGACGACGACATCGTCGCGTACTGCAGGATCGGCGAGCGGTCGAGCCACACCTGGTTCGTCCTGCAGCATCTCCTGGGGTACGAGAAGGTCCGGAACTACGACGGCTCCTGGACCGAGTGGGGCAGCGCGGTCCGCGTTCCCATCGCGCTCGGGGACGACCCGGGACAGATCCCGGCGAATCGCTGACCGTCTACGAAGCACCAGGGCGTCGATGACGGGGTCTGGTCGGCCCCTCTCGTCGACCGACCGCTAGCCTGAGCGACCGCTGACCAGCGGCCCGTGCACCGTCGGGAGGGGGGATAATCGGTGTGATGGAGACCATTCCCCTGCCCGTGCAGCTGGCGGAGATCCGCGACGAGTTCCTGGCCGTGGACGAACGGTCACGTCTGCAACTGCTGCTCGAGTTCTCCCAAGAGCTCCCCGAGCTTCCCGAGGCATACCGCGATCACCCGGACCTCCTCGAGCGAGTCGTCGAATGCCAAGCGCCGGTCTACCTGTTCATCGAGGTGAACGGCGACCGTCGAGTCCACATGCACGCCACCGCACCCGAGGAGGCGCCGACGACGCGCGGCTTCGCGAGCATCCTCGCTCAGGGAATCGACGGGCTCACGGTGGAGGAGCTGCTGGCCGTCCCAGGAGACTTCCCGCAGATGCTCGGCCTCAGCAGAGCCGTCTCGCCGCTCCGGCTCAACGGGATGTCGGGGATGCTCCAGCGTGCGAAGCGGCAGGCGAGCGCTCACCTTCCGGCCTGACCGGCGCCGCAGCGCGCTGACCGCCGCTCGTACTCGCGCCTGACCTCGCGCCGTCCCTCGCGCTCAGCCAGTCGAGGATGGCCTTGCTCCAGCGCGTCTCGGCGTAGTTCCAGAGCTTTGTGTGGCGGGCGACCCCGAAGCGCGCGAAGGTGACGAGGTCCGGGCGTGCTGCCGCGAGATCATGCGAACCGGACGACGGCACGTAGCCGTCGTCATCGCTGTGGAGGATGAGAATCGGGACCGCGAGCTCGTCCGCACGGCTCACGATGTCGAGCCCGACCAGGTTCACGGGCGCGGCGAGCCCCGTCAGCGTTCCGCCCCATCTACTGCTGAGAGCCGCGACCGCCGTTCGCCTGAGGACTCCCGGCACCCGTTCGACATCGGCCTGGAAGTCGAGGACGCGCTTCCAGTCGAGCACCGGGGACTCCAGGATGACTCCGGCGATGTCCTGAGCGTGACTGCTGCGGAGCACCGTCTGCATCACCACGGCGCCGCCCATGGACCAGCCCATCAGGTAGATCGTCCGCGCGCCTTGCTCCAATGCATACAGAACGGCCGCGTCGACGTCGGCCCATTCGGTGTCGCCGAGCCCATAGAGCCCGTCGGCGCTCCGCGGCGCGTCTCCGTCGTTCCGGTAGGAGATGAGCATCGATGTGATGCCTGCCGCCGCGAACACCGGCACGGCACGCAAGCCTTCCTGTCGCCGTGTGCCGCGCCCGTGGACGATCACCGCCCACGGTGCGTCCGCGTGACCCTCTGGCGCCGAGACGACCCACGCCGGGGCTTTCCCGAGCGCTGTCTCGACGACGACGTCCTCGTAGGGTAGTCCGAGCTCGCGCGGATGCTCATAGAACCAGCCGCTGAAGGTGGCCCGGCCTCGCGGATCGACCCCCTCGAGTCGCTCCGGATGGATGAGGGATCGCGTGACGGTGGAGCGGTCCTTCCAGAGGACCTCGCCGATCTGCACGTACCTGTCGTCGGGACCACACCAGAGGCCGTAGCGACCGGGGAGCACCGTGTCGGGAGTGGCTGTCAGCGTGATGGTCCCCCGGCCGCGATCGAGCGCGAGCACCTCGACGTCCTGCTGTCTCCGGCGTGGCGGCGTGACCACCATGCGGGCGATTGCGGCGGTCGCTGCCGTGGCACCGATGAGTGCGGCGCCTGACGCGACGAGCCCGAAGGACAGCCAGCGTCCGATGCCGCGCCGCCGAGGCGGACGGGGCTGGTCGGCGTGGCTGTGTCCAATCATCGGCGTATAACTCTAGTCTGCATTCGTGGCTGATAGACCGACGAGTTCCGCGGAGCCTTTGGAGTTCCGGCTCGCGCTCGAGTCTGTGCGGAACGCGACGCTCCGCCAGGAGCTCGTCGTGTCAGAGATCCCTGCGCCCGCCCAGCTCGCGCCGAACGCGGTTGCGCTCTCGGCCGACGTCAACCCCGCGCGGCACGGCGAGGACTCCGAACTCGGCACAGGCCGGTTCATCCTCCTGCACGACCCGCAAGAGCCGGACGCCTGGGGCGGGGCGTTCCGTATCGTCTGCTTCGCGCAGGCGCCCTTGGAGACCGAGATCGGACTGGATCCGTTTCTCGCCGACGTGGCGTGGTCGTGGCTCGTCGACGCCCTCGACGCGCGACACGCCGACTACAGCGCAGCGAGCGGAACGGCTACCAAGATCATCTCCACCGGGTTCGGAGAGCTCGCCGCGCAGGGCGACGGCGCTCAGATCGAGCTGAGAGCCTCGTGGACGCCAGCGGGCACTGACGTGTCGGCGCATGTCGAGGCATGGGGCGAGCTGTTGTGTATGCTCGCGGGGTTACCACCGACGACGGAAGGGGTCACCATGATGCCTCGCCGCAGGACGGCTCGTGACTGAACGTCACGTCATCGATACCCGCGCAGAGTATCTGGAGGCGACGGAAGCGCTTGCCCATGGGACCGGACCGGCTGCGGTCGACGCCGAACGGGCATCCGGGTACCGGTATTCGCAGCGCGCCTATCTGATCCAGATCTACCGGCGCGACGCCGGCATCTTCCTCTTCGACCCGCCCGCGATCGGACGGTTCGACGAGCTCGAGGCGGTGCTCGCCGGCACGGAATGGGTCTTGCACGCGGCCAGCCAGGACCTCGCCTGCCTTCGCGAGGTGGGGCTCGATCCACACTCGATCTTCGACACCGAGCTCGCTGCGCGCCTGCTCGGTTTCGCGAGGGTGGGCCTTGGAGCGGTCGTCGAGGAGCTTCTCGGCGTTCACCTGGCCAAGGAGCACTCCGCGGCGGATTGGTCGACGCGGCCGTTGCCCGAGGCATGGCTGGAGTACGCCGCGCTCGACGTCGAACTGCTGGTCGACGTCCGGGACCGTCTGGAGACACTGCTGGCGGAGCAGGGGAAGACCGAGATCGCCGCGCAGGAGTTCGAGGCGGTGAGGATGAGGGATGTGAAGCTGCCGAAGCAGGAGCCCTGGAGGCGGCTGTCCGGCATCCACTCCGTCCGCGGCGCCCGGAACCTCGCGATCGCCCGCGAGCTGTGGACCGCGCGGGACGCCCTCGCGCGCGAGCGGGACATCGCCCCGGGCCGCCTGGTCCCGGATGCGTCGATCATCGCCGCTGTGAAGGCGGAGCCGAAGAGCCGGGCCGAGCTGGCCGCCCTGAAGAATTTCACCGGCCGAGCGAGCCGGAGCGACATCGCGACCTGGTGGCGGGCGATCGAGCTCGGACGAGCCACCGACGATCTGCCGGTGCCGCGGCCGCCGAGCGACGCCCTCCCTCCGCCTCGGAGCTGGGCGGACCGGAACCCGGAGGCGGACACCCGTCTGAAGTCGGCCAGACAGGCGCTCGCTGAGCTCGCCGATGCGATGACCATGCCGGTCGAGAACCTGCTCACGCCAGAGACGCTCCGGAGGCTCGCCTGGGCGCCGCCGGAGCCGATCTCGGTGGCCACCATCGGAGCGGCCCTTGCGGACGCGGGAGCTCGCCCGTGGCAGATTGCGGCAACGGCACAGCCGATCGCGGATGCCTTTATCGACGCCCGACAAAGGGTGTCGGAAGGCGATGAAGCCGCTTCGTAGGAACGATCAAAGGATTCTTTCCGCGCTGAACCCGCTCCTAGGATCGAGACGATCCCGATCATGAGGAGGCAGAGTGGCCGAGAGAGCTGACGTCTTTTTCGTCGACGGAGTCCGGACGCCGTTCGGACGGGCCGGCGAGAAGGGCATCTACTGGAACACACGCGCGGATGATCTCGTCGTCAAGGCGATGATCGGGTTGCTGGAGCGCAACCCGCAGGTGCCGAAGGAGCGCATCGACGAGGTGGGCATCGCAGCGACCTCCCAGCAGGGAGACCAGGGGCTCACTCTCGGCCGGACGACCGCGCTGCTCGCAGGCATCCCCCGCACCGTGCCCGGCTACGCGATCGACCGGATGTGCGCCGGTGCCATGACCGCTGTGACGCAGGTCGGCAGCGCGATCGGCTTCGGCGCATACGACGTCGCGATCGCGGGTGGCGTCGAGCACATGGGGCGGCACCCTCTGGGAGCAGGGGCCGATCCCAATCCGCGCTTCGTCTCCGAGAAGCTCGTCAGCGCCGATGCCCTCAACATGGGCAAGACCGCCGAGCGGATCCACGACCGTTATCCGCACCTCACAAAGGAGCGCGCCGACCGCTATTCCATGCGCAGCCAGCAAAAGGTGGCGGCCGCCTACGCGGCGGGCAAGATCCAGCCCGATCTGGTGCCGATCGCCGTGCAGAGCGAGGAGGGCTGGGGTCTGGCGACTGAAGACCAGGGCATGCGCCCGGACACGACCATGGAGGGCCTCGCCGGCCTCAAGACGCCGTTCCGGACGCACGGGCGGGTGACCGCCGGAAGCTCCTCCCCCCTCACGGACGGCGCGACGGTGAGCCTGATCGCCGGCTCCGACGCCGTCAAGGAGTTCGGGCTCGCCCCGAAGATGAGGATGGTGAGCTTCGCGTTCGCCGGCGTCGATCCCGAGATCATGGGGCTCGGGCCCGTTCCATCCACGGAGAAGGCGCTCCGCAAGGCGGGCCTCACGATCGACGACATCGGCCTTCTCGAGCTCAACGAGGCATTCGCGATCCAGGTGCTCGCCCTGCTCGATCACTTCGGAATCGATGACGACGATCCTCGCGTCAACCCGTGGGGAGGCGCGATCGCGGTCGGGCATCCGCTCGCGGCGTCCGGTGTGCGCCTCATGATCCAGCTGGCCGCGCAGTTCGCCGAACGGCCTGACGTGCGCTACGGTCTGACGGCGATGTGCGTCGGCCTCGGCCAGGGCGGCAGCGTGATCTGGGAGAACCCCCACTGGAACGGAAAGAAGAGGTCACGATGACGGACTACCAGGCGCTCGACTTCTCCCGGCTCATGGAGCTGTCGGCGGACGAGGTCGTCACCCACTCGTACGTCCGTGATGTCACCCTCCCGGGCGGCAAGCGCATCGCGCTCCTGACCCTTGACAACGGCAAGGACCACACGCGACCGAACACCCTCGGCCCTGCAACGATGCTCGAACTGGATGCGACGCTCGACGTGTTGACCGCGCGAGCAGGAGCACACGAGATCGACGCCGTCGCCATCACCGGCAAGCCCTTCATCCTCGCCGCCGGCGCCGATCTCAGCAAGGTCGGCGACCTCGACTCGCGCGAGTCGGCGCTGCTGCTCGCACAGCTCGGGCATCGTGTGTACGGCAAGCTCGGTACCCTGGGCGTGCCCTCGTTCGTGTTCATCAACGGGCTCGCGCTCGGTGGCGGACTCGAGATCGCACTGAACGCGGACTACCGGACGATCAACGAATCGGCCCCCGCGATCGCGCTGCCCGAGGTGTTCCTCGGGCTCATTCCGGGATGGGGTGGCGCATACCTGCTCCCAAACCTCATCGGCATCGAGAACGCGCTCAAGGTCGTCATCGAGAACCCGCTCAAGATGAACCGGATGATGAAGGGGGTGGAGGCCTTCGACCTCGGGATCGCCGACGCGATGTTCCCGGCCGCCCGATACCTCGAGGACTCCCTCGAATGGGCCGGCCGCGTGCTCGACGGCGGCGTGCGGGTCGAGCGCAAGAACCGGCCGGGCACGATCGAGCGAATGGTGAAGTGGGATGCCGCGATCGGCATCGCACGGAAGACGCTCGAATCGAGGATCGGCAGAGTCCCGAAGGCTCCGTACGTCGCGCTCGACCTGCTGAAGGCGGCGAAGAGCGGCACGAAGGCCGAGGGCTTCGCGCGCGAGGACGAGGCACTGGCGGACCTGATCGCCGGCGACCAGTTCCAGGCATCCGTCTACGCCTTCAACCTCGTGCAGAAGCGTGCGAAACGTCCGGCGGGAGCCCCGGACGCTGGGCTTGCGCAGCCGGTCACGAAGATCGGGGTGATCGGCGCCGGACTGATGGCGACACAGTTCGCACTCCTGTTCCTGCGACGCTTCCAGGTCCCCGTCGTGATCACTGATCTCGACCAGGCGCGCGTCGACAAGGGCGTCGCGCACATCCGGTCGGAGATCGACGCGCTCCTGGAGAAGGGACGCATCTCCCCGGATGAGGCGAATCGCCTCACCGCCCTGATCTCCGGCACGACCGACAAGGCGGACTTCGCCGACTGCGACTGGGTCATCGAGGCAGTGTTCGAGGAACTCGCCGTCAAGCAGGCCGTGTTCGCCGAGGTCGAGCAGCACATCTCCGATACCGCCGTCCTTGCGACGAACACATCATCGCTCTCGGTCGAGCAGATCGGCGCGAAGCTCGCGCACCCCGAACGCCTCGTGGGCTTCCACTTCTTCAACCCGGTCGCCGTGATGCCGCTCATCGAGGTCGTCAAAGCCCCGGCGACGAGCGATGTCGCGCTCTCGACCGCGATAGCGACCGCTGCCGCGCTCAAGAAGAACGCCGTGATCACCCGCGACACGCCTGGATTCGTGGTCAACCGTGTACTCGCGAAGCTCCTGGGTGAGGCGATGCATGCGGTCGACAACGGCACGCCGTTCGGAACGGTCGACGAGGCGCTCGCTCCACTCGGCCTCCCGATGGCGCCGTCTGAGCTTCTCGATCTGGTCGGCCTGACGGTCGGCGCTCACGTCCTCGACACCCACGCGGCGGCGTTCCCCGACCGTTTCTATCGCAGTGAGAACCTCCACAAGCTCGCCGAGCACGGCACCCTCCTCGAGAAGGACTCGAAGGGCAAGATCAAAGGTTTCGACAAGGGGGCCCTCAAGCTCCTCGCGGGCGGGAAGAACCCGATGAGGGCTGAGGAGATCCTGAGGCGCGTCGAAGACGGTCTCGCCGATGAGATCCACCGGATGCTCGACGACGACGTGGTGCACGCGGCCGAGGACATCGACCTGTGCATGATCCTCGGCGCCGGCTGGCCGTTCCATCTGGGGGGCGTCACTCCCTACCTCGATCGCGTGGGAGCGAGCGAACGTGTCTTCTCCGACACCTTCCACCATCCGCCCATCAGAGGCGTGTGACCCGGGCGCTCTGAGAACCGACCGGGTGGGGTGCGTTCAGCGGGACCGCACCCACCCGGTCCTGCTCACCGGGATACGCGGACGTCCGAGCGCCTGAGCGTCAGCGCGGGCCGCGGAGACGGAGCGAGGACTCCTCATGTGCGTCCGCACCGTCGATCGGGTCCGTCTCACCCGGCACGGAGCGGGCGACGGGAAGCTTGCTGCCGAGGATCTGCGCCACGACATTGCGCGCGATCTGCCTGCCGGTGAGACCGGCATCCTCGAGGATCTGCTCCCTGGTCGCGTGGGGGATGAACTCGTCCGGCACACCGAGCTCGTCCACCGCGGTGTCGACACCCGACTCTCGCAGCTTCTGCCGGATGGTGGTGCCGATGCCCCCGACCCGGATGCCGTCCTCGATCGAGATGAGGATGCGGTGGGCACGCGCCAGATCCACGATGCTCTCCGCGACCGGAACCACCCAGCGGGGGTCGACCACCGTCGCACCATAGCCCTGCGCGGCGAGCCGGTGCGCCACATCCAGCCCCACGGAGGCCATCGGCCCGGCCGTCACGATCAGCACGTCGGGCGAGACGCCCTCGTGAAGGATGTCCACGCCGTCCGACAGGCGGCGAATGGCCGGGATGTCTGCGCCGACGTTGCCCTTCGGGAAGCGGATCGTCGTCGGTGCATCGTCCACCGCGAGGGCCTCGCCGAGGAGCTCGCGCAGCTGGCGACCGTCACGCGGAGCCGCTATGCGCATTCCGGGCACCGTCTGGAGCAGTGCCAGGTCCCAGATACCGTGGTGGGACGGCCCGTCCGGACCCGTGACGCCCGCCCGGTCGAGGACGAACGTGACGCCTGCCTTGTGCAGAGCGACATCCATCAGAACCTGATCGAACGCCCGGTTCATGAAGGTCGCATAGAGCGCGACGACCGGATGGAGACCTCCGAAGGCCAGCCCGGCCGCAGAGGCGACGGCGTGCTGCTCGGCGATGCCCACGTCGAGCACTCGCTCGGGGAACCGCTCGGCCAGCCGGTGCAGACCCGTCGGGCGGAGCATCGCCGCGGTGATCCCGACGATGCGCTCGTTGTTCTCGGCCTCCGAGACGAGGGCGTCGCTGAACACACCGGTCCACGACGGCGACCTCGATGCCCCGCCGCTCGAAATCGGCTCGCCCGTCAGCGGGTCGATGATCCCGACGGAGTGGAACTGATCCGCCTCGTCGTCGACCGCCGGGCCGTAGCCCTTCCCCTTCTGGGTTATCGCGTGCACGATCACCGGAGCGTCGTAGTTCTTGGCCTGGGTGAGCGCCTCCTCCATGGCCTCGAGGTCGTGCCCGTCGATCGGCCCGATGTACTTGATGTCGAGGTTCGAGTAGAGGGAGTCCGTGTTGCTGAACCGGCTGAGGAAGCCGTGCATCCCGCCGCGCACACCGCGATACACGGCTCGTCCGGGTGCGCCGAGCCGATCGAAGGCCTTGCGGCTCGACAGGTACAGGTTGCGGTAGCTCTTGCGCGTGCGCACGTTGTTCAGGAACCGTGCCATGCCACCGATCGTGGGAGCATAGGAGCGGCCGTTGTCGTTGACGACGATGACGAGCCGACGTGTGTTGTCGTCGCTGATGTTGTTGAGGGCCTCCCAGGTCATCCCACCGGTGAGGGCGCCGTCCCCGACGACGGCCACGACGCTCCGGTCGTGCTGACCGGTCATCTCGAAGGCTCGCGAGATCCCGTCCGCCCAACTCAAGGAGCTCGAGGCGTGCGAGCTCTCGACGATATCGTGCGGAGACTCGGCGCGCTGCGGGTAGCCGGCGAGGCCACCGCGCTGGCGGAGCGCCGAGAAGTCGTGGCGCCCCGTGAGGAGCTTGTGCACGTATGACTGGTGCCCGGTGTCGAACACGATCGCGTCGTGCGGGGATTCGAAGACACGATGGATCGCGATCGTGAGCTCGACGACCCCGAGGTTCGGCCCAAGATGACCGCCGCTGCGGGCCACCTCCCTGACGAGGAAGGCTCGGAGCTCGGCCGCGAGCAGCTCCAGCTCGTCGGCCGAGAGTCCGTCGAGGTCACGCGGGCCGCTGATCCGTTCCAGGATGCCCATTCACATCGCTTTCCGGCGCGGCCTTGTGCCGCGACCACTGCGCTTAACTGTACGCGCTGCCCTGGAGGAAACCTGCGAGGTCCCTCTAGGGCAGCGTGAGTGCGAGGCTCAGGCGACGAGGCTTCTGAGCACGTACTGCAGGATGCCTCCGTTGCGGTAGTAGTCGGCCTCACCTGGGGTGTCGATCCGGACGACCGCGTCGAACTCGATGGTCTGCTTCCCCGACGGAGAATGCTCGCTCGGCTCGGCGACCACGTGCACCGTCTTCGGGGTCGTGCCCTCGTTGAGCTGCTCGATCCCCGTGATCGTCACCTTCTCGGTGCCGTCGAGACCGAGGCTCTCGGCGGTCTCTCCGGCGGGGAACTGCAGGGGGACCACGCCCATGCCGATCAGGTTGGAGCGGTGGATGCGCTCGAAGCTCTCGGCGATGACGGCCTTCACGCCGAGGAGCGACGTGCCCTTCGCCGCCCAGTCGCGGCTCGAGCCGGAACCGTACTCCTTGCCGGCGAAGACGACCAGGGGCACGCCCTGCTCCTGGTAGTTCTGCGATGCGTCGAAGATGAAGGCCTGCGGTCCGTCCGGCTTCGTGAAGTCGCGCGTGTACCCGCCCTCGACGCCGTCGAGGAGCTGGTTGCGCAGGCGGATGTTCGCAAAGGTCCCGCGGATCATCACCTCGTGGTTGCCGCGCCGGGAGCCGTAGGAGTTGAAGTCCTTGCGGTCG
>Ga0164243_10010541_pt1 | contig 13275 bp, 15 predicted proteins | sample OricompcompostOP_FD_108781 | JGI IMG/M metagenome (GOLD analysis project Ga0164243, IMG submission 108781) | Organic Plus compost microbial communities from Emeryville, California, USA - Original compost - Organic plus compost (OP) | ecosystem: Engineered > Solid waste > Mixed feedstock >... | reverse complement strand
TCCGAGGGACCCGAGCGTCGCCGGGTCGGATCCGCGGAAGGTCGATGCGGTCACGTCGGGGTCCCCGAGGGCCACGATGCTGACCCCGCGCGCCGCGAGGGCACGAAGCACGTGCACGGTGGCGGGGCCGTGCTCGTGGAAGTCGTCGACGACCACGAGTCGCAGCCCCGCGAACCCGAAACCCTCGCGGAGCAGAGCGGTCGCCTCCGCCACGAGCTCTGCTGAGTCCAGGTACCTCGCGTCGAAGCTGTCGACCACTCCTTCGTACTCCGCGACGAATGCCGCCGCCGCGATCCACTCGGGGCGCTCATGCCGTCTGCCCAGCTCCATCAACCGCTCCGGCCGGACACCGGCCTCCGTCGCGCGCATCATGAGCTCGCGCAGCTCGGTGCGGAACCCGCTGAGCGATCTGACCTCCCGGTCGAGCTCCGCCGGCCAGTCGGGTCCCGTCCCTTCGTCCAGGTGCCCGCGCAGGAGATCGGCGATGATCGCATCCTGCTCTGCGCCGGTCAGAAGTCGCGGCGGCTCTTCTCCCCGCAGTGCGGCATGCGACCTCACCACCTGATAGGCCACGGAGTTGAGCGTGCGGGCGAGCGGCCCCTGCGTCGGCAGCGCGACACGGAGGGCGAGGCGGTCACGGAGCACGGTGGCCGCACGCCGGTGAGGCGCCAGGACGAGCACCTCCGAGGGTTGATACCCGCGCTGGAGCAGCCTGTCCGCCACGAGCTCGATCACCGTTGTGGTCTTGCCGGTCCCGGGCGCCCCGAGGACGGCGGCGCTCTCGTCGTCGGCCAGCCGGAGGACCGCGCGCTGCGAGACATCCAGGGACACTTCAGCCGCGTGGGCGGTTGTCTGCCGGAATCCCCTGATGGTCACACAGCAAAGCTATCCAGAGCCACCGACAGCGGGCGGATGCGCGCGGCGTGTGGCGCTGTTCGCTCAGGGCGAGGCAGACAGCGCGCGGGCCCCGTTCGTTCTGTCGTAGGGTTGGCGGTAGGCGATTGAAAGGCACTTCTGTGGAAATCAGAATCGGAATCACCAACAGCCCCCGCGAGCTCACCTTCGAGACGGACCAGTCCGCGAGCGACATCGAGAAGACGATCCAGCAGGCTCTCGAGAGCGACAAGAAGTACTTCACGCTCGGCGACGACAAGGGAAAGCTCTACATCGTCCCCGTCGCTGGGCTCGCCTACGTCGAGGTGGGCAGCGAAGAGTCCCGCCGCATCGGCTTCGTCGCCTGAGGCCGCAGAGATGGAGCTCCTCTTCGTCACGCTCGGCGGCATCGTCCTCGGTCTCATCGCCCGCTACTCCCTCCCCTGGCGGCAGAGCCACGGGCTGCTCCTGCTGCCTGCGGTCGGCGGCATGGTCTCGGCGGTCATCTGGGTCGGTCTCACCTGGCTCGGGTGGGCCTGGGACGGCGGCTGGATCTGGTGGGTCGCGCTGGGCGGAACGGCCGTCGTCGTGGCCGCTGCGGGTCTTCTGATCGGCCGCATCCGCTCCACGGCCGACGAACGGCTCCGCGTTCGGCTCGGAGCCTGACCCTCGCTCTTCGCCCGCAGCTGGGGAACGACCCCGCAGCTGGGGAACGGCCTAGGCGGTGAGGCCGAGCGCGTCCATCCGTCGCGTGTGCGTCGCGATCAGCTCGGTGAACACCGGCTCTATGCGTTCCTCTGCGCGTGCGCGGTCGCCCTCGTGAAGCGCGGACTGCGCGAGGAGCAGGGTGTCACCGACGAGTCGCCTACCCCACAAGGCGAGGAGGTGAGCGCGAGTGGGATCAGCGGCGATGGCATCCGTCAGCATCGCGACGATGCCCGCGGCTCCCGAGTCGGCGCCGAGCAGGACTGCGACCCGGGGGCCGGCATCGGACGGCAGGCCGCCAGCCAGGCTGACGAAGAAGTCGTCAAGGAATCCCTGGCAGATGTAGACGCTGACCAGACTCTCGTCGACGGACCCGCCGCGTGTCGCCTCGAGATAGCGATCGATAGCGGGGGCGAAGCGCGCCATCGCCTCGGCCGGATCCTCCCCGCGCCGCCGGATCTCCGCGACGACACCCTGGTGCTTGGCGAGCGCCGCTCCGGCCGCTGCCGCGAGCGTCTCCTTGGCGCCGAGGTCGGTGCTCCGCGCCGACAGCTCGGCCAGCTGCTGCGAGAAGGCGAGCTGCAGGTATGCCACCTGGCCGAGGAAGCTCGACGTGTCGGGCGCGAGCTCGGCGAAGTCCACGCGCGTGGTCTGCAGTTCGCTGGCGCGTGGCCGGATGCGCGGGGGCACGACACGGGGACGACGCTGAAACCAGGAGACCACGGCTCAAGTGTACGGGTGCGGCTGCCGTCGATGATCGCGCTCCGAGGCGGGGGTGGCGATCGTTCAGGTGGGCTCCGGTAGGATTGTGGGGACGCCCGGCGACGGATCGGGCCCGCTGCGCCTGAGTGAATGTTTCGGCGTGGACCGCTTACATGCACCGACAGGTAAATATTCTCGTGACTTTCATCGATCTCGGCGTCGACCAGGACATGGCCGACGCCCTCGCTTCCACAGGCATCGTCTCTCCCTTCCCCATTCAGGAGCAGACCATTCCGCTCGCCTTGAGCGGGCAGGACATCATCGGCCAGGCCAAGACCGGAACGGGCAAGACATTCGGATTCGGCCTTCCCCTCCTGCAGCGGCTCGGACAGGATCCCGAACCAGGAGTGAAGGCCCTGGTCGTCGTGCCGACCCGCGAGCTCTGCGTGCAGGTGACCGAAGACCTCGAGCTCGCGGCGTCGAACCGCCCGACGAAGGTCGTGTCGATCTACGGCGGCAAGGCGTACGAGGGGCAGATCGAGCAGCTGAAGGCGGGAGCTCAGGTCGTCGTGGGGACGCCCGGACGACTGATCGACCTCAACAACCAGCGCCTGCTCGACCTCAGCCACGTGCGCGAGATGGTTCTCGACGAGGCAGACAAGATGCTCGACCTCGGTTTCCTCGCCGACATCGAGAAGCTCTTCTCGAAAACCCCTGCCACGCGCCACACGATGCTGTTCTCGGCCACGATGCCCGGACCGATCGTGGCGCTGGCCCGTCGATTCATGACGCGGCCGATTCACATCAGGGCATCGGATCCGGACGAAGGTCTGACGCAGGCGAACATCAAGCACCTCATCTATCGCGCCCACAGCATGGACAAGGACGAGGTCATCGCGCGGATCCTGCAGGCGGAGGGCCGTGGCAAGACCGTGATCTTCACCCGGACGAAGCGCGCCGCGGCGAAGCTCGTGGAGGAGCTCAACGATCGCGGATTCAACGCCGCCGCGGTGCACGGCGACCTCGGCCAGGAGCAGCGGGAGCGCGCCATGGCTGCGTTCAAGGCCGGCAAGAAGGACGTTCTCATCGCGACGGACGTCGCGGCGCGAGGCATCGACGTCGACGACGTCACGCATGTCATCAACCACACCATCCCGGACGACGAGAAGACCTACCTGCACCGGGCAGGGCGCACCGGCCGTGCGGGGAAGACCGGCATCGCCGTCACCTTCGTGGACTGGGAGGACCTCCACAAGTGGGCGCTCATCAACCGGGCCCTCGACTTCGGTCAGCCGGAGCCCGTGGAGACTTACTCGTCCTCGCCGCACCTCTACAGCGACCTCAACATCCCGGAGGGCACGAAAGGCCGGCTCACGGCACAGAAGCCGGCAGGCGTGCCCGCCGGTGCGTCCGGTGGGGCGGCCTCGTCGCCGTCGCGCTCCCGTAACCGCAGGCGCACCCGCGGCACCGGCGGACAGGGACCCGCGGCCACGGCGGCCCCGACGGATGTCGTGGCGACGGGAACGCACGACGGTCAGGGCCACCAGCACCACGACGGCAACAGCGGACCGCGTCGGCGCTCACGCTCACGTCGCCGCGCACCCCAGCCCGAGTAGGCGTCGGGCGCCCGCGATCCCGGCGAGGGCATCCACGAAGCCGAAGCCATGCGCCCGCGAGGCGGCCGGCACCGGCACGGGTCAGCCGTAGACGGGACTCGATCCCGTCCCCTCGGCGACGATCGCCGCGACGACTTCTGCGCGAGTCGTGTTCTCCCCCAGCCGGTTCGGTTTGCCCGCACCGTGATAGTCGCTCGACCCGGTGAGCGCGAGCCCGAACCTGTCGGCGAGCTCGTGCAGTCGTCGCCTGCCGTCCTCGGTGTTCTCCCGATGGTCGACCTCGAGCCCGAAGAGGCCCGCATCCACCAGCCGCCCCAGGTAGCTCTCGTCGAGCACGCGGTCGCGGCCCCTGGTGGCCGGATGCGCGATCACCGGCACTCCGCCGGCGGCACGGATCAGCTCGACCGCGTGCAGAGGCTCCGGCGCGTAATGCGGAACGTAGTAGCCGGTCGCCGGGTGAAGGATGCCCGCGAACGCCTCGCTGCGCGTCGGCACGTACCCCCGCGCGACCAGGGCGTCCGCGATGTGCGGCCGGCCGACCGTCGCTCCGGGCGTCGTCTGCGCGACGACGTCCTCCCAGGTGAGGGCGTAGTCCGCCGAGATCCGCTCGACGATGGACTCCGCCCGCTTCAGCCGCGAGTCGCGGATCCTCGCCGTCTCGGTCGCGAGCTCGCCATCGTTCGGGTCGAAGAGGTAGGCGAGCAGGTGCACGCTCTTCCAGCCGAGGCGGGTGGAGAACTCCATGCCGGGGATGAGGGTGATGCCGCTCTCTCGCGCCGCCTGTGAGGCCTCATGCCAACCGGCAGTCGAGTCGTGGTCGGTGAGCGCGACCGTCCCGAGGCCGGCCTTCACGGCTGCGCGGACGAGCATGGTCGGCGTCTCCGTTCCATCGGAGACACTCGAGTGCGTGTGAAGGTCGGCCGGCACACGGATCTCATGCGCGTCAGCCATCTCTCAAGCATACGGCGGCGGAGCGGTCGGTCCGGTGCGCTGAGAGCATCGCGCGGGCTGCTCAGGTGACACCGGGTTTTCGTTCAGATCACCTGGATAGGGTGGCAACGCCATGCTCAAGATCCTCGGTGCCCTCGTTGCGCTCGCCGTCGCCGCTGGACTGCTCGTTCTCGGCTGGCCCCAGCTCTTCGGGCTGCAGACGACGTGGATCATCGCGCAGGCCGTCGCGATGCGGGGCCTTCTCGTCGGCGGTTCGCTCATCGCCGTGCTCGTCTTCCTCGGTCTTGCCGCCGTACGACCGATCCGGGCGCTCGCCGGCAGCATCGCCGGACTCCTCCTCGTCTTCTCGGTCGCCAACGGGGCGATCCTCGCGGACCGCGGGCTCGGCGGCGGTGCTCCGCGCGACGGAGGGGACGATCAGGTCACGGTCCTCTCCTGGAACACACTGGGCGATGCCCCTGGGGCGCAGGCCGTGGCAGAGCTCGCGGTGAGGGTGAAGGCGGATGTCGTCACACTGCCGGAGACGACGGAGGACGCTGGCGTGCGGATCGCGGAGACCATGCGCGCGCTCGGCCGTCCGATGTGGGTGCACACGACGGCTTACGACGACTATCTGGCGGCCCGGTCGACGACGGTGCTCGTGAACCCCGCCCTCGGCGACTACCACATGGTCACGGCGGGCACCGAGCGCGAGCAGAACACGAAGGTCCTGCCATCGGTCATCCTCCAGCCGGCGAGCGGCACGGGCCCGACGATCATCGCCGCCCACGCCGTCTCGCCGATCTCCGGCCAGATGGACAATTGGAGGGACGACCTCCGCTGGCTCGCCGAGCAGTGCGGGTCGGGCAGCATCATCATGGCTGGCGACTTCAACGCGACCCTCGACAGCATGTCGGGCCTGGGGGTGGATGGCGGGACGCTCGGCTCCTGCCGGGATGCCGCCCTGCAGTCGGGCGACGCCGCCGTCGGCACCTGGCCAGCCGGCATCCCTCCGCTGGCCGGAGCACCCATCGACCACGTGATGGCGACAAGCGACTGGTCGGTCGAGGACGTCCACGTGCTCGACGAGTATGACGGTGCGGGGAGCGACCACCGTCCGATCGTCGCCCACCTGCGGCACTCCGGCTGATCCGCAGGCTGACCGTGGTGCGACAATGGTCATATGGAGAGCACGAGGACGGACACGGCTGAGAACCAGGCACAGGCGACCTCGAATCGTTCGACGACGCCGACGTCGACGCGGTTCCGGGAGTACATCGGATCTTCATGGGCGGAGCGGGCGGATGCCCTGCCTCCCGCGCGCGAGCAGGCGCCTTTCGCCCGTCGCCGCCGCGACGCCGTCTCCCGGGCGTTCACAGGCAAGCGCCTCGTCGTGCCGGCCGGTGAGCTCAAGCAGCGCTCGAACGACACGGACTATCCGTTCCGTGCGCACTCGGCGTTCTCGCACCTGACCGGGTGGGCATCCGACTCCGAGCCTGACAGCGTTCTCGTCTTCGAGCCCGACGGCGACTCGCATCGGGTGACCCTCTACTTCCGGGAGCGCGCCGACCGCACGTCGAGCGAGTTCTACGCGAATCCGTCGATCGGAGAGTTCTGGATCGGCGCCCGCCCGTCGCTCGCCCAGGTGGCGGCGGACCTCGGAATCGAGACGCGGCACATCGACGAGTTCGTTCCCGGCCCCGAGGACGTGACGGTCGACGGGGAATCGGCGGCCGACGCCGAGCTGACCCGGTTCGTCTCAGAGCTGCGGCTAGTCAAGGACGAGTACGAGATCGAGCAGCTACGTCTCGCGGTCGCGGCCACGCAGCGCGGCTTCGACGACGTGATCGCCGACCTCCCGCGCATCACCTCTGTGACCCGTGGTGAACGTGCGGTCGAGGGCGTCTTCTACACGCGTGCACGACTCGAGGGCAACGCCGTCGGTTACGACACCATCGCCGCCTCCGGCCCTCACGCGTGCATCCTGCATTGGACGCGGAACGACGGACCGGTGGTCCCCGGCGACCTGATGCTCGTCGACGCCGGCGTCGAGCTGGACAGCCTGTACACGGCTGACATCACGCGGACCCTCCCCGTCTCCGGGACGTTCTCACCGGTTCAGCGGCAGGTCTATGAGGCGGTCCGAGAGGCGGCGGACGCCGCGTTCGCGATCGTGCGTCCCGGCATCCGGTTCCGTGAGGTGCACGCTGCGGCGATGGCCGTCATCGCGCGGCGCACCGCCGAGTGGGGCCTTCTTCCGGTGAGCGCCGAGGAGTCCCTCGAGCCGGAGAACCAGTTCCACCGCCGCTACATGGTGCATGGAACCAGCCACCATCTGGGCATCGACGTGCACGACTGCGCGCAGGCCCGCCGCGAGATGTATCACGACGGCGAGCTGAAGGCCGGCATGGTGTTCACGATCGAGCCCGGCCTCTACTTCCAGCCGGACGATCTGACCGTGCCCGAGGAGTTCAGGGGGATCGGTGTCCGCATCGAGGACGACATCCTCGTGACCGAGAACGGCGCAGAGAACCTCTCGTCGGCGATACCGCGGACCGCCGACGAGGTGGAGGCCTGGATCGCGAGGTCGCGCGACTGAGCTAGCGGTCGCGCTCGTCGCCGGTCGATGTGCCCGGCTGAGGGTCCGCCGGCGCCGGTCCCTGCTGCGGGCTCGTCTCGATGCGCTCGCCGTACGGCGGCGGGTCGGACGGATGGTGGTTCGCCGGCGGCTGCTGCGAGGGAACGCCCGCCGGCGACGAGACGCTCCCGCCCTTGCCGCCCTGCTCGAGCAGGTTGCGGGCACGGTTCGCGATGTCGGGCGGGGCGACGACCGAGTAGCTGGTCGCGAGCACCTGCATCACCGAGGTGAAATCGCGCCGACGGCGATTGAGCGAGTACGACACGACCATGAAGAGCATCCCGAACGCCGCGCCGATGAGCACGGCGGCGCCCACGAAGAGCAGGCTGCTCGCCGGGTTCACGATCACGAGCAGCAGGCCGAAGAAGAGACCGAGCCACGCGCCGCTCAACGCTCCGGCGCCGGCTGCACGACCATAGCTGAGCTTGCCGGTGACGCGCTCGACGCTCTTGAGCCCCTCGCCGATGATCGAGATGCTCTTCACCGGGAAGTCCGACTGTGCGAGCAGATCCACGGCTTCCTGCGCCTGGCGATAGGTCTCGAAGCTCGCCACGGTGTCACCACGCGGTATCTGCAGGTCGTCGAGGCGCCTGCCCTGGTTCGAGGATTGAGAGCTGCTCACTCCCCCATTGTCTCATCATCGCCGTGAAGGGCCCCGTGCTCGTCTCCGGCGGCGCGCCGGTGAACGGATGCAGCCCGTTGCGCGTCCGTTCCGGCCCGCATCCGCTCGGCGTCGTCGCGCAGGGCGAGCGAGGAGGTACGCCACCATCCGAACCCGACCGCACCCGCCGTCGTGGCGCCCATGAGGACGATCAACACGAGGTTCTGAAGGCCCTGCGTGTGGAACGACAAGGCGTAGACGCACGTCGTCGCGACGCCGACCACCGCTCCGAGAACCGTGAAGCTGGTCAGGTGCACCGCCGGGGACGGGCTGCGGCGCAACGCCAGCCCGATCACGAGAGCCAGCGGGGCGCCCGCGGCGACGAGCGCGCCGCCCGACCACGGCACGAGGACGATCGGCGAGAGGAACAGGACAGGCACGACCCCCTGGACGAAACTGCCGAGAGCCATGGGTCCGCCGGCGAAGAGGCCCGTGATGAGCGCATAGTTCGCGAGGGTCACCGGGGCGGCCAGGTTGAAGCCGACCCAGGAGATGATGGCGCCACGCACGAACTCGCCCGCGGTGAATCCCATGGGTCGCTCGAGGGTCCTCGGCGATCCGTAGCGCTGCGCGAGCGTCTGCCGCATCGTCATGAGCGCACCTCCGCCACGAGCTCGAAGAGCTCGTGCACGGGACGACGGAGAGCGGGGAGTCGCGTGAGGGGCAGCGCCACCTGCAACAGCCCGAGAGCCCGCTCCAGCAGCAAGCGGGTTCGCCGCTGTCCGGGCGAACGGTCATAGGTCCAGAAGAGCGCGAGAAGCAGATACGCGATCGTCAGCGCCTCAGGCAGGGCGTCGGCGATCTCATCGGGTACCCCGCGACGGGCGCCCTCGACCGCGGCGCGAAAGACCGCGACGACCTCCTGCAGGGCCGGCTCCGACTCCCCCGACAACGGGTTGATGGGCGACCGGGGTGACACCGCCGCCGACACGAACCCGGGGGCGAAGCGGTGATACGGCTCGAGCACCTCCAGGCCGGCCTGGAACGCGATGCGCAATCGCGCCGTCAGCGCGCTCTCGTCGGACATGCGGTCGATCGCTGTGCGACGGAGCTCACCGGTCACCTCCAGGTAGAGCTCCTGCACCAGATGGTTCTTGCTGGGGAAGTGATAGTTGGTGCTCCCGAGCGACACACCCGCTTCCGTCGCGATCAGTCGCACGGTCGTCTCGTCGTACCCGCGCTCTCGGAACGACCGCAGCGCGGTCTCGCGGATGAGCGCTCTCGTGCGCTCGCCCTTGGATCCGCCTCGATCAGAACTGAACATGTTCAGATATTAGCAGGCCGCTCTGTGCAGCAGGCAGCGCGGAACCAGCCGGGAGCATCTAAGTTAGAGGGGTGACAGCCACCAAGGTCTTCGTCGCCCGGCTCGCCGGGTGCACCGTCTTCGACCCAGCGGGCGACCGCGTCGGGCGAGTGCGTGACGTTCTCGTGGTCTACCGGAAGAACGATCCGCCCCGGGTCGTGGGCCTGATCGTCGAGATCCCCGGGAAGCGCCGCGTGTTCGTGTCGATCGGCCGGGTCACGAGCATCGCCGCCGGGCAGGTGATCACGACCGGCCTCATCAACGTTCGCCGGTTCGAGCAACGCGGTGGCGAGGTCCGTGTGATCGCAGAGATGCTCGGGCGCAAGGTGCTCTTCACCGACGGCTCAGGTGAGGCGACCATCGAGGATGTCGCGATCGAGGAGTCCGCCCCCGGCGAATGGGAGGTCAGCCAGTACTTCGTCCGGCGACCCAAGACATCCGCTTCACCCTTCGCCAAGGGGCCGACGACGTTCGCGACGTGGCGCGAGATCCGCGAGAAGACCGGGGGCACCGAGGCCCAGTCCGCCGAGCACCTGATCGCGACGTACAGCGACCTCAAGGCCGCCGACCTCGCCAACACCTTGCTGGACCTGCCCACCGAACGACGCATCGAGGTCGCAGAAGAGCTCCCCGACGACCGTCTGGCCGACGCCCTCGAAGAGATGCCGGAGGCCGACCAAGCGGAGATCCTCTCCCATCTCGATGACGACCGCGCCGCCGCCGTGCTCGATCGGATGCAGCCGGACGACGCGGCCGACCTCATGGCGCAGCTGCCGCGGGAGAAGGCCGAGCAGCTGCTCGGCCTGATGGAGCCGAAGGAGGCCGAGGACGTCAGGATGCTTCTGGCGTTCGAGCCCGACACGGCCGGGGGGCTGATGACCACCGAGCCGATCGTGCTCTCCGCGGACTCGACCGTCGCCGAAGGGCTCGCCCTGATCCGGCGAGCGGAGCTCGCCCCCGCTCTCGGTTCCGCCGTGTGCGTCACTCTCCCGCCGTACGAGCCGCCGACCGGCCGTTATCTCGGGATGGTGCATTTCCAGCGGATGCTCCGCTACCCGCCCCACGAGCGCCTGGGTGCGATCCTCGATCAGGCCCTCGACCCCGTTCGCCCCGACACGTCGGCCGCTGTCGTGTCGCGCATCCTCGCGAGCTACAACCTCGTGCAGGTGCCGGTGGTCGACGACAAGCATCGCCTCGTCGGGGTGGTGACGATCGATGATGTGCTGGACTACCTGCTGCCGGACGACTGGCGAAGTCAGGAGGACGACGAACCGGTAGCGAAGACGACGCAGGGACGGAGGGCAGGCCATGGCAAGAGCGCGTAGGAACGACATCCGGCTTGACGCCCCCAAGGGTCTCCGCACACCGATCATCCCGCCCCGCGGGCGCGAGTCGAGTGATCGTTTCGGTCGTTTCACCGAATGGGTCGCCCGCGCGATGGGCACGCCCTGGTTCCTCCTCTTCCTCACGGCGTTCGTCTTGCTGTGGATGGCGTGGAACACCTTCGGCCCGGTCGAATGGCGCTTCGACTCGGTCGACCTCGGTTTCATCGCGCTCACCCTGGTGCTGTCGCTCCAGGCCTCGTATGCGGCGCCTCTGATCCTGCTGGCCCAGAACCGGCAAGACGACCGCGACCGTGTGCAGATCGAACAGGACAGGCAGCGCGCGGAGCGGAACCTGGCGGACACGGAGTATCTGGCACGCGAGGTGGTGGCCCTACGGCTCGCGCTGAACGACGTGGCGTCGAAGGAGTTCATCCGGCAGGAGCTACGTGCCCTGCTCGAGGAGCTCGAGCGTGACAAGGGCGATGAGAGCCGTGCCGGAGCCTGACGCGACTACAGCCCCGCTCGATCCCGATCTGACCGCATCCGTCACGGCCGCGCTCGGGCGGGTCGTCGATCCGGAGATCAGGCGCCCGATCGCGGAGCTCGACATGATCGAGTCCGTTCGGGTGGAGCCGGACGGTGCTGCGAGCATCGCCATCAGGCTGACCATCGTCGGGTGCCCGGCGGCGACCGCCATCGAGAACGACGTCCGGGAGGCGGCCGGGTCCGTTCCGGGAGTCACGGGTGTCACGGTCGACGTGGGTGTGATGACCCCCGCGCAACGACGGGCGCTCACCGACAGGCTGCGCGGCGGGCGGGCGACACGCGCGATGCCGTTCGGCCCGGGAACGCTCACGCGCGTCTACGCGATCACGAGCGGCAAGGGCGGGGTCGGCAAGTCGACCGTCACGGCGAACCTCGCCGTCGAGCTCGCCTCGAGAGGTCTCGCCGTCGGGATCGTCGACGCGGACGTCCACGGCTTCTCGATCCCCGGCATCCTCGGGCTCGTCGACGACCACGGCCTCGCGCCTCGCCCCACCAGAGTGGACGACATGATCCTCCCTCCGGTGTCCTACGGCGTGAAGGTGATATCGATCGGGATGTTCGTGGAGGATCCCCAGACGGCGGTCTCCTGGCGCGGCCCCATGCTCCACCGCACGATCACGCAGTTCCTCACCGACGTCTACTTCGGCGACCTCGACGTGCTCCTCCTCGACCTGCCGCCCGGCACCGGAGACGTGGCCATCTCACTCGGCCAGCTTCTTCCCAACGCCGAGGTCATCGTGGTGACGACGCCTCAGGCCGCCGCTGCCGACGTCGCCGAGCGCAGTGCACTCGTCGCCCGCCAGACGGGCCAGCGCGTCATCGGGGTGGTGGAGAACATGGCGGGGCTCGCGCAGCCGGACGGAAGCATCCTGCCACTGTTCGGCACCGGCGGTGGAGCAGAGGTCGCACGACGGCTCAGCGCCGCAGACGACGCGGTCCCGCTTCTCGCGTCGATCCCGCTGAGCATCGCACTGCGCGAAGGAGGTGACGAGGGCACCCCCGTCGTCCTCACCCGCCCAGACGATGCGGCGGCGAGGGCGATCCGTGTCGTCGCGGATGCCATCCGTGCGCGCGGGATCGGGCTCGCCGGTCGCAAGCTCGGCCTCTCCCCCGTCTGAGCCGCCCGTTCCCAGCCGCCCTCATCCAGAGGCCCGGCATCACGCTGGAACGCCCGGCGAGACGCGGTGCTCGGTTATTCGGCCGCCTGAGACGATGACGAGTGCTCCACGAGCACGTCGCCGCCGGGAAAGATCAGGGTCTCGTGGCCGTCGTCGAACCGCACCAGGAACGGAGCGGTGCCATCCGGCCCCCTCGCCTCGATGACGGTCCCGTGCCGGTCCGGCGCTCCGACCACTCGTCCTCTGATGACCACGCGGTCGCCGTTGTCTGCGTGCATCTCGGATCACCTCCGTATCGCCAGCGTACGACGCAACCCGCCGGAGTCAAGCACGGACGCCCGGGTCCTCCGGCGGCCGACGCACTGTCGGCGATCAGGTCGACTCGGCGTCGTAAGGCGGCGGAACGGTGGCTCCTGAACCGATCTGCTGAAGCCGTTGATCCCACCCCCGCATATGGCCCCCAGCGGGAGAGATCCGCACGGGCGCACGTTCCGCCGACGCGGCGGCGGGCGCCCCTTCCCCCGCCGACGCCGAGGATGCGCGCGGCATCGCGTCGCTCGGCACATCCTCGAGCAACGCCTCTCGGATGATCCGGCGCGGGTCGTACTGCCGGGGGTCCAGCTTCTTCCAGTCGACCTCGTCGAACTCCGGCCCCATCTCGTCCCGCATCCTGTCCTTGGCACCCCTGGCCATGTCGCGGAGGGAGCGCACGAGCCGCGCGAGCTGCGACGCGTAGTGCGGAAGGCGCTCCGGCCCGAGCAGGAAGACGGCGATCACCCCGATGATGAGGAGCTTGTCGAACGTCAGGCCGAACACCAGTTCAGACTATCGCGCCGCGCCTCGAAGATCGCCGTGACG
>Ga0164243_10010540_pt1 | contig 13275 bp, 11 predicted proteins | sample OricompcompostOP_FD_108781 | JGI IMG/M metagenome (GOLD analysis project Ga0164243, IMG submission 108781) | Organic Plus compost microbial communities from Emeryville, California, USA - Original compost - Organic plus compost (OP) | ecosystem: Engineered > Solid waste > Mixed feedstock >... | reverse complement strand
TGCTGGCTGATGACCAACTTCCAGAACCCGCTGGGCAGCCTGATGCCCGACGACAAGAAGGCCGCGCTGGTGCGGCTGCTGGCGCGCCACGGCGTGCCGCTGATCGAGGACGACGTCTACGGCGAGCTGTACTTCGGCACGCGCCGGCCGCGCCCGGCCAAGGCCTACGACGAGGAAGGCATCGTGATGCACTGCGCCTCGTTCTCCAAGAGCCTGGCGCCGGGCTACCGCGTGGGCTGGGTGGTGGGCGGGCGCCACACGCAGGCCATCCTGCGCAACAAGCTGACCACCAGCCTGGCCACGGCCGCGCCCACCCAGGCGGCACTTGCGGCCTACCTGGAGCGCGGCGGCTTCGACCGGCACCTGCGCCAACTGCGCCAGACGCTGGCGCTGCAGCAGGGCGAATACATGCAGGCGGTGGCGCGCTACTTTCCCAAGGGCACGCGCGCCACGCGGCCGGTGGGCGGCTATTTCGTCTGGATCGAGCTGCCCGCGCACATCGACGTGCTGAGCGTGCACCGGGCGGCGATCGGCCACGGCATCAACCTCGCGCCCGGCGCGATCTTCTCGGCGCAGGACAAGTTCCGCAACTGCCTGCGCCTGAATTTCGGCCACCCGTGGGACGCGCGGGCCAAGGCCGCCATGATGACGCTGGGCAAGCTGCTGGCGGCGCAATAGCGGGCGCGGCGGCCTGATCCGCGTCTTCGCCGTTCGGCCGCGGCCCAGCGCCGGCAAGCACCCGCGCGGATCTGATCCGTTTTTTTACAATGCATCTGCACCTGTACTTACAGCAAGCTGGCAGCGTATGCTTGCAACCCGGCAGTTCCTATCAATGAATGCGCCCGGATGCGGCTGGTGCGGGCGCCTCGGTCTTCTTCCCATGTCGATCTCCGATTGCCTGCGCAGCATCTCCGCTTCCTGTACCCGCGCCGCCCTGCTGGGGCTGGCCCTGGCCTGTGCCCCTGCGGTGCGCGCGGCCGACGCGCCGCCGCCGTCCGCGCAGCCGCTGCAGCCCGGCACCATGGCCGCCCGGGTGGCCGCCTGCACCGCCTGCCACGGCGAGCAGGGCCGGGCCGGCGCCGACGGCTACTACCCCCGCCTGGCCGGCAAGCCGCAGGAATACCTGTACCACCAGTTGCTCAACTTCCGCGACGGCCGGCGCCAGTACCGGCCCATGCAGCACCTGCTGGCCAACCTGCCCGACGCCTACCTGCACGAGATCGCCGGCTATTTCGCCGAGCAGCACGTGCCCTATCCCGCTCCGCCCCCGGCCAGCGCCCCGGCGGACGTGCTCGCACAGGGCCGCGTGCTGGCGCTGCAGGGCGACGCCGCGCGCGGCCTGCCGGCGTGCGCCGCCTGCCACGGCGCGTCGCTGTCCGGCGCGCTGCCCGCCATCCCCGGGCTGCTGGGGCTGCCGCGCGACTACCTGGTATCGCAGATCGGCGGCTGGAAGAACGCGCGGCGCGCCGCCGCGCCGCCCGACTGCATGGCCGACGTGGCCAACCGCCTGACGCCGGCCGACCTCAGCGCGGTGTCCGCCTGGCTGGCCGCGCAGCCCGTGGCCGAACCCTATGCGCCCGAGCCCGCCGGCTCGGTCACGCTGCCCGCCGAATGCGGCAGCCAGACGCAACGCTGAGCCGGACTGCCCCATGAAGATCCTCATCTCCCGCATCCTGCTCGCCATCGTGGCCCTGTGCGTCGTCGCGGCGGGCGTGCTGTATTGGCTGGGCACGCGCACCGACGATGTGCCCGCCGCGGCCGCGCCGCAGGCCGACGCGGCGCAGTTGGTCGAGCGCGGCCGCTATCTCGCGCGCGCCGGCAATTGCATGGCCTGTCACACCGCGCGCGGCGGCAAGGCCTATGCCGGCGGCACGCCCATCCCCACGCCGTTCGGCACGCTGTACGGCCCCAACATCACGCCCGACGCGCAGACCGGCATCGGCGCCTGGAGCGCCGACGACTTCTGGCAGGCGCTGCACAACGGCAAGTCGCGCGACGGCAGCCTGCTGTATCCAGCCTTCCCCTACACCGAATACACGCGCATCACGCGCGCCGATGCCGACGCCCTCTTCGCCTTCCTGAAGACGGTCGAGCCCGTCAGCCAGACCAGCCGCCCGCCCGAGCTGCAGTTCCCGTACGACCAGCGCCCGCTGCTGGCGGCCTGGCGCGCGCTGTACTTCCGCCCGGGCGTGCAGCAGGACGATCCCGCCCAGTCGCTGCAATGGAACCGTGGCCGCTACCTGGTGCGCGGCCTGGGCCACTGCGCTGCATGCCACGCGCCGCGCAACAGCCTGGGCGCCAGCGTCGATGCCGACGCGCTGCCGGGCGGCGTGATCCCGGTGCTGGACTGGTATGCGCCGCCGCTGTCGGGCGATGCCGAGGCGGGGCTGGGACGCTGGTCGGCGCAGGACATCGCCACGTTGCTGAAATCGGGCGTGGCCGCGCACTCCACGGCCAGCGGGCCCATGGCCGAGGTCGTACAGGGCAGCTCGCAGCACCTGACCGACGACGACGCGCTGGCCATCGGCACCTATCTGAAGACCCTGCCCGCGGTGCCACCCGTACCGCCGGGCGGCGCCGCGGCGCCCTCGGCGGGCTCGCTGGAGCTGGGCGGCAAGCTATATGCGCAGCATTGCGCCCAATGCCACCGCGACGACGGCCGCGGCGCGCCGCCCGACTGGCCCGCGCTGGCGGGCAATCCCACGGTGACGGCGCCCTCGCCCGCCAACGCCATCCGCATGGTGCTCGACGGCGGCTTCGCGCCCGCCACCGCGGCCAATCCGCGGCCGCACGGCATGCCGCCGTTCGGCCAGGTCCTCAATGACAACGACGTGGCGCTGCTGGTCTCGTACCTGCGCAACAGCTGGGGCAATTCGGCCAGCGCGGTCACGTCGCTGGAAGTGAAGCGGGCGCGCGACGCGGCCACGGCCAACTGAGCCGGCAGCCCGCGCGCCGCGCAGACTCCTAGTCCTGCAGCGCCAGGCTCATCGCCACGTGCTCGATGCCGGCCTCGATGAAGGTGGCGCCCTCGGCGCGAAAGCCGTGGGCCTCGTAGAACGCCTTGGCGTGGGTCTGCGCATGCAGCACCAGCATGCGGTGGCCGTCGCCGCGGCCCTGGCGGATCAGCGCCTCGAGCACCTGTCCACCCACGCCCGCGCCGCGCAGCGACGGCAGCACCGCCATGCGGCCGATATGGCCATCGGACAGCAGGCGGCCGGTGCCCACCGGCCTGCCCTCGGCGTCATAGGCCACCGCGTGCACCGACACCGCGTCGTTGTCGTCCAGCTCGATGTCGGGCGGCACGGATTGCTCGACCACGAACACGGCGTGGCGCACCGCCGAGGCATCCTCGCGCAGGCGGTCCCAGGTGCCGACGACGATGCGCACGGCCGGCGCGTTCTTGTTCTGCATGAATGGCTCCTTCTGTTGCGGCGGGCGGATCGCCCCGCGCCAGCCCGCGATTGTGACAGGCAAAGCACGCACGCGGAACACGGTACCATCGCGGCTGGCCGATCCTCCGCCCCGCTCCATGCCGCTCGCCATCGCAATTTTCCTCCTCACTCTCGCCCTGGTCATCGTCCAGCCGCGCGGCCTGGGCATCGGCTGGAGCGCCGCGCTGGGAGCCGGTCTGGCGCTGGCCACCGGCGTGGTGCAGCCGGCCGACATCGGTGCGGTCTGGCACATCGTATGGAACGCCACCGCCACCTTCATCGCCATCATCATCACCAGCCTGGTGCTGGACCAGGCCGGCTTCTTCGAGTGGGCCGCGCTGCACGTGGCGCGCTGGGGCGGCGGCAGCGGCCGGCGGCTGTTCGTGCTGATCGTGCTGCTGGGAGCCGTGGTGACGGCGCTCTTCGCCAACGACGGCGCGGCGCTGATCCTCACGCCCATCGTGATGGAGATGCTGCTGGCGCTGGGCTTCGCACCGGCGGCCACGCTGGCTTTCGTGATGGCGGCCGGCTTTGTGGCCGACACGGCCAGCATCCCGCTCATCATCTCGAACCTGGTCAACATCGTGTCGGCCGATTTCTTCGGCATCGGCTTCGGGCGCTATGCCGCGGTGATGGTGCCCGTCAACGTCGCGGCGGTAGGCACCACGCTGGCCGTGCTGCTGCTGTGCTTCGGCCGCGACGTGCCGCCGCGCTACGACGTGGCGCAACTGCCCGCGCCCGCCAGCGCCATCCGCGACCGCGCCACCTTCCGCGCCGGCTGGGCCGTGCTGGCGCTGCTGCTGGCCGGTTTCTTCATCCTGGAGCCCCTGGGCATCCCGATCAGCGCGATCGCGGCGGCGGGCGCCGCCTGCCTGCTGCTGGTGGCGGGCCGCGGCCACGTGGTGGGCACGCGCCGCATCATGCGCGAGGCGCCCTGGCACATCGTGGTGTTCTCGCTGGGCATGTACCTGGTGGTCTACGGCCTGCGCAACGCCGGCCTGACGCAGTACCTGACGCAGCTGCTGGAACGCTGCGCCGACTACGGCGTGTGGGGCGCGGCGCTGGGCACCGGCCTGGCCACGGCGTTCCTGTCGTCCGTGATGAACAACCTGCCCACCGTGCTGGTGGGCGCCCTGTCGGTGTCTGACACCAGCGCCACCGGCGCAGTGCGCGAGGCCATGATCTACGCCAACGTGATCGGCAGCGACCTGGGGCCGAAGATCACGCCCATCGGCAGCCTGGCGACGCTGCTGTGGCTGCATGTACTGGCGCGCAAGGGGCTGAAGATCGGCTGGGGCTATTACTTCCGCATCGGCATCGTGCTGACGCTGCCCGTGCTGCTGGTGACGCTGGCGGCGCTGGCGTGGCGGCTGCAACCTTGACGGCCGCGAAAACGCCGCCGCGCCACGGCAAGCTTAATATTTCCAAAAGAAATAATAAAATCAAAATCAATTATTTTTAGAAATTAATCATTCTCGCTAGACTGTCGCGATGAACCAGAACGCCACTGCCTTTCCCCTTCCCGCTTCCCTGCCCCCCATCCGCATCAACCGCAAGCCGCTGTGGGCGGCGTTGCTGCTGGTGCTGGCGGGCGCCCTGTATCTGCTCGAGACCGTCGGCTGGCGCCAGAGCGCGCTGTGGATCGTCGGCGCGCTGCTGGGCGTCACGCTCTACCACGCCTCGTTCGGCTTCACCCAGGCCTGGCGCGTGTTCGTGTCCGACCGGCGCGGCGCCGGCCTGCGCGCGCAGATGGCCATGCTGGCCGTGGGGGTGCTGCTGTTCTTCCCGTTCCTGGCGCAGGGCACGCTGTTCGGCCAGCCGGTGGCCGGCCTGGTGTCGCCGCCGGGCGTGTCGGTGCTGCTGGGCGCGTTCCTGTTCGGCATGGGCATGCAGTTGGGCGGCGGCTGCGCCTCGGGCACGTTGTTCGCGGTGGGCGGCGGCAACACCCGCATGGTGGTCACGCTGCTCTTCTTCATCGTGGGCTCGGTGCTGGCCACGGCCAATTTCGGCTGGTGGTCCGCGCTGCCGGCGCTGCCGCCCACCTCGCTGGTCAAGACCTGGGGCGTGCCCGGCGCGCTGGCCGCCAACCTGGCGGTGTTCGCCCTGATCGCATGGCTGACGACCGTGCTGGAGAAGCGCCGCCACGGCCACCTGGTCTCGTCCGCAGTGCGCACCAGCCAGCCGCCGTCGCTGCTGCGCGGCCCCTGGCCGATGGTGTGGGGCGGCGTCGCGCTGGTGCTGCTGAACTTCGCCACGCTGGCGCTGGCCGGCCGCCCGTGGGGCATCACCTCGGCGTTCGCGCTGTGGGGCGCCAAGGCGCTGGAAGCGCTGGGCACCGACGTGTCGGCCTGGGCCTACTGGGCCAAACAGCAGGCGTCCCTGGCCGCGCCGTTGCGCCAGGACGTCACCACCGTCATGGACATCGGCCTGATGCTGGGCGCGCTGGCCGCGGCCTCGGCCGCCGGCAAGTTCGCGCCGGTGTGGCAGGTGCCGGGCCGCCAGCTGGCGGGCGCCGTGGTGGGCGGCCTGCTGCTGGGCTACGGCGCGCGGCTGGCCTACGGCTGCAACATCGGCGCGTATTTCAGCGGCATCGTGTCGGGCAGCCTGCACGGCTGGCTGTGGCTGCCCGCGGCCTTCGCCGGCAGCGCGCTGGGCGTGCGGCTGCGGCCCTGGTTCGGCCTGGCGGTGGAAAAGACCCCCGCCCCTGCGAGCTGCTGACGCGCCCTCTCCCCGACGCACGGTATTTCCCGCCTTCCGGCCCGTGGCTGCCATACCGGCAGCCACGGGCTTCTGTTATGGTGACGCCCATCCCCGTCATCCGGAGAGAGGCAATGCCCTGGATCGCCGGCCGCTACACGGCCCTTGCCCTGGTACTGATCGGCGCCGCCGCCACCGGACTGCTGGCCGCCCTCGGCGCGCGCGCCTGGCTGTGGGCCGCCGTGCCGCTGGCCCTGCTGGCCGCGCTCGGCATCTACGACCTGATCCAGCCGCGCCATGCCATCCGGCGCAACTACCCGGTGCTGGGCAACCTGCGCTTCCTGTTCGAATTCATCCGGCCCGAGATCCGCCAGTACTTCCTGGAAGACGACACGCAGGCCGCGCCCTTCTCGCGCGCGCAGCGCTCCATCGTCTACCAGCGCGCCAAGCAGGAACTGGACAAGCGCCCCTTCGGCACGCAGGAAGACGTCTACGGCGACCGCTACGAATGGGTCAACCACTCGATGACGCCGGCCCACGTGGCCGACCCCGACTTCCGCACCCGCGTGGGCGGGCCGGACTGCCGCCAGCCCTATTCGATGTCGGCCTTCAACATCTCGGCCATGAGCTTCGGCGCGCTGTCGGCCAACGCCGTGCTGGCGCTGAACGAAGGCGCGCGGCAGGGCGACTTCGCGCACGACACCGGCGAAGGCGGCATCAGCCGCTATCATCGCCAGCCGGGCGGCGCGCTGGTCTGGAACATCGGCTCGGGCTACTTCGGCTGCCGCGACGACTCGGGCGCCTTCTCCGAAGAAGCCTTCGTGCGCAACGCCTGTACCCCCCAGGTGAAGCTGATCGAGATCAAGCTGTCGCAGGGCGCCAAGCCGGGCCACGGCGGCATCCTGCCCGGCGGCAAGGTCACCCCCGAGATCGCCGAGGCGCGCGGCGTGCCGGCCTGGCGCGACTGCAACTCGCCGTCCAGCCACAGCGCCTTCGACAGCCCCATCGGGCTGCTGCGCTTCGTCGCGCGGCTGCGCGAGCTGTCCGAGGGCAAGCCGGTGGGCTTCAAGTTCTGCGTGGGCCATCCCTGGGAATGGTTCGCCATCGTCAAGGCCATGCTCGAGACGGGCATCACGCCCGACTTCATCGTGGTCGATGGCGCCGAGGGCGGCACGGGCGCCGCGCCGATCGAATTCGTGGACCACGTCGGCACCCCGCTGCGCGAGGCGCTGCGGCTGGTGCACAACACGCTGATCGGCGTGAACCTGCGCGAGCGCATCAGGCTGGGCGCCTCGGGCAAGATCATCACGGCCTTCGACATGGCGCGCGTCATGGCGATGGGCGCCGACTGGTGCAACGCCGCGCGCGGCTTCATGTTCGCGATCGGCTGCATCCAGGCGCAGGCCTGCCATACCGGCAAGTGCCCCACCGGCGTCACCACGCAGGACCCGCTGCGCCAGCGCGCGCTGGTGGTGCCCGACAAGGCGCAGCGCGTGGCCAACTTCCATCGCAACACGCTGCACGCGCTGGCCGAGCTGCTCGAGGCCGCCGGCCTGACGCATCCCAGCCAGCTGCGGCCGCACCACATCGCGCGGCGCGTCTCGTCGTCCGAGGTACGGCTGCTGTCGGCGCTGTTTCCCGAGCTGACGCCGGGCGAACTGCTGCGCGGCGAATTCCGCCACGAGGTGTTCCGGGTGGGCTGGAGCATGGCGCGGGCCGACTCGTTCCAGCCGGCCACCGACATCACCGACGCGCTGGCGGCGCTGAACCGGCCGCTGGAGCCCGCCGCGGCATAGCGGCATGGCTGCGCAGAGCGGGCGTCACAGCCAGCGCTCGAACAGCCGCGAGAAAGACTCCATGAAACGGTCGTCCACGCCGCGGCCCTCCCAGGCCTGCGGGTCCACGCGCACCGAGCTGGCGACGTCGCGCGCGAACTGCGCCTCCATCTGGCGGCCGAAACCGGCGCCCAGGATCACCGCGTTGATCTCGTAGTTCAGCGCGAAGCTGCGCCAGTCCATGTTGCTGGAGCCCACCGTGGACCACACGCCGTCGACCACCGCCGTCTTGGCGTGCAGCAGCGCATCGCGCCGCTCGTAGATCTTCACGCCGGCGCGCAGCAGCGGCCCGTAGTGCGAGCGGCCGGCATGCCAGACCAGCGACGAGTCGCTGAAGCCGGGCAGCACCAGCGTCACGTCCACGCCGCGCTGCGCGGCCTGCTGCAGCACCTCGATGAAGGCCGGGTCGGGCACGAAATACGCCATGGTGATGTGGATGGACTGCCGCGCGCTGGCGAAGGCCGACATCAGCGTCAGGTAGACCGCGTAGCCGTCGTCCTCGCCGGGCCGGTTGGCCAGCACGCGCAGCGTCAGGTCGCCCTGCGGGGCGGCCGGCGGCAGGATCCACCGGCGCAGCGGCGGCCCGCCCTGCGAGGCCCAGCCGTCGACCAGGATGCGCTCGAGCTCGCCGACGCCCGGCCCGCGAATCTCGATGTGCGTGTCGCGCCAGGGCGCGCTGCGCGCGGGCCTGTCGTCGTCGCTCCGCGAGCCCGACGAGTACACGCTGCTGATGTTCATGCCGCCCAGGTAGCCCACCTGCGCGTCCGCCACCAGCACCTTGCGGTGATTGCGCTCGTTGGGCGACCAGCCTGCGCGCGCCTGGGCCGGATTGAGCGGGTTGAACACGGTGACCTGCACGCCGGCCTCGCGCAGCCGGTCGAATAGCGCCTGCGGCGTGTCCAGGGTGCCCACGGCATCCACCATCACGGCCACCTCGACGTTGCGCTGGCGCGCCGCGACCAGCGCGTCGACGAAGCGGCGGCCGTCCTCGTCGTCGTCGAAGATATAGGTTTCCATGTGGATGTAGCGGCGCGCCTGCCCGATGGCCTGCAGCATGGCCGCATAGGCATCGCGCCCGTCGACCAGCAGCCGCACCTGGTTGCCGTGCACCAGCGGCGCGTCGCTGACGGCCGCCTCGACGGCCAGGTGATGTGCCAGGAAGTCGCGCTGCGCCGCCTGCGGCGCCAGGCGCGAGGCGATCCGCCCGCCCTGTTCGTAACTCTTGCGGCCCTCGTCGGCCGCGCGTTCGGACTGGGCCTGGCGCGCGCGCAGCAGCGTGGTGTCGGGCACGCTGGCGCACCCGGCCAGCGCCGTCAACAGGAGGACGAGAGCGGCCGCGGCCCGCCGCGGCAAACCGAAAGAAGACGATGCCTGGCGTGCCAATGCATTCAGGGCTGCCATTGCGTACGGCGCGCAGCCGGCTTGCGCGAGACGGCCGCCAGGCGCACGGACTGCATGCCCCAGCGGTGCGAGACGTCCCAGGGCCCGCGCGACTGCGCCACGTGCACGCCGCCCGCGTCGCGCAGCAGCGCCATCGCCAGCGGCACACTGGCCGAATGCACCTGCACGGCCACCAGGATGGTCTTGCCGAACAGGCCGCTGCCCAGTCCGCCCACCTGCCATGGCAGCCCGGCCACCATCCACAGCGTACCCAGCAGCGCGCCGGCATACGCGCCGGCGATGGCGGCCACCGCCACCAGCGCCATGCCGCCGCCCCAGATCGGCAAGGCCCCCAGCGCCGCGCCGGCCAGCGCGCCCAGCGCCGCCAATGCCGCCGCGGCCGCGGCGGCCCCCAGCCGGCCCACCCGCGTGTCGAGGTCCGGCGCGCCGCGCAGGCTAAGGTCGTCACCCGGCGCCGCGGACGATTCCCCCAGGAACAGGCTGACCGCCTCCTCGGCGAATCCATCGGCGATCAACGCGTGCGCCGCGCTGCGCGCGGACGCGACACTGTCGAACCGGGCAAGCACGATCACGGACATCCCAAGCCTCCTTGGCCTGACACTTCATTGAACGGCCTTATTCTCACTATTGCGGGCCTCGCCTTGCCTGATGATTGGCAACCAGCCGTAAAGCCGTATTTCTGCGCGGCCGCCACGGCCCCTTGGCGGCGGATTTCGTAAAAGTCCATTGCAATCCGCAGCCCCGCCTTGACACTTGCAACGTCCAACCGGGCACAATAGACCCGCCTGAGCCAGCCCCCCTCTCCCCCACCCGGAAGGATACGAACGCATGGCACGCACCCAGAACACCCTCGCTTGCGCCGCTTCTTCGCCGTCCTCGGCACAAGGCGCCGCCGCCGAAGAACTACGCACCGGCCTGTCCGCCCCGGTTCCCTTCATCAGCCCCAAATACCTGTACGACACCCTCGGCTCCAGCCTGTTCACCGCCATCACGCTGCTGCCCGAGTACTACCCCACGCGCTGCGAGGCCGAGATCCTGCGCGAGCACGCCGCCGAGATCGCGCGCCACGCGGGCCGCGTCGAATCGCTCATCGACCTGGGCGCGGGCGACTGCGCCAAGGCCGAGCGCCTGTTCCCCGTGCTGCGGCCCGCGCGCTACGTGCCCATCGACATCTCGGCCGAGTACCTGCAGGCCGCGGCCACGCGCCTGCGCCATGCGCATCCCGGCGTGGCCGTCATCGCGCTGGGCCGGGACTTCTCGCAGGCCTTCGACTTGCCGCCCGAGATTCCCGCGCAGGACCGCCTGTTCTTCTATCCCGGCTCCAGCATCGGCAACCTGGCGCCCGACGAGGCGCTGGCCCTGTTGGCGCGCATCCGCGACCTGTGCCCGGGCGGCGGCATCCTGCTGGGCGTGGACCGCGTCAAGCCGCGCGCCGTGCTGGAACCGGCCTACGACGACGCGCTGCGCCTGACCGCCGCGTTCAACCTCAACCTGCTGCGCCACGTCAACACGCTGCTCGGCAGCAATTTTCGCGTCGACGACTGGCGCCACGCCGCACACTACAATGAGGCGCAATCCCGCATCGAGATGCACCTGCTGGCCCGCGGCGACGTCACGGTGAAGTGGCCCGGCGGCGAGCGCCGCTTCGCGGCAGGCCAGGGCATCCACACCGAAAGCTCGTACAAATACACGCTGCCCGGCTTCACCGACCTGCTGCGGCGGGCCGGCTGGCGCGACATCCGCCACTGGTCCGATCGGCGCGACTGGTTCTCGGTCTTCAGCGCGCGGGCCTGAGCCATGGAAGCCTCCTGTCTGCTCACCAATCCCGCCGTGGCGGCCCAGGACGCGGGCCGCCAACTGGCGCAGCGCTACGAGGCCGTGCGCGCGCTCAGTCTCGCGCTGGCCCGCCCCCTCAGCGCCGAAGATTGCCAGGCCCAGTCCATGCCGGACTGCAGTCCGGTCAAGTGGCACCTGGGCCATACCACGTGGTTCTTCGAGACCTTCGTGATCGGGCGCTTCGACGCCGGCCGCGCGCCGTTCCATCCGCAGTACCGGATGCTGTTCAACTCCTACTACAACGCCGTGGGCGACAAGTACCCGCGGCCACAGCGCGGCCTGCTGACGCGCCCGCCGCTCGACGAGGTGCTGCGCTACCGCGAGCACGTCGACACCGCCATGCTGGCCCTGCTGGCGCGATGGGAAGGCGCCGATCCCGAATTCGAGGCGCTGGTCACGCTGGGGCTGCACCACGAGCAGCAGCACCAGGAGCTGATCCTCACCGACGTCAAGCACCTGCTGTCGTGCAACCCGCTGCGGCCGGCCTATGCCGAGCGTCCCGCGCCGGGCACGCTGCCGGCCGGCACCGCCATGGGCTGGACCCGCTACGCCGGCGGCGTGGTGCCCCTGGGCCACGACGGCGCGGACTTCGCCTTCGACAACGAACGGCCCGCGCACGAGGTGCTGCTGCGTCCGTACTACCTGGCCGACCGGCTGGTCACGCAGGGCGAATACCTGGAATTCATGCTGGACGGCGGCTACCGCCGGCCCGAGCTCTGGCTGTCGCTGGGCTGGGACGAGGTGCAGCGTGCCGGCTGGCGCGCGCCCCTGTACTGGGAAGGCCAGAAGCAAAGCTGGCAGGTCTATACGCTGCACGGCATGCAGCCGCTGGATCCGCACGCGCCGCTCACGCACGTCAGCTATTTCGAGGCCGATGCCTATGCCCGCTGGGCGCGCGTGCGGCTGCCGCGCGAAGCGGAATGGGAACAGGCCGCCCGCGCGCGCGATGCGGCCGCGCCGCAGCCGCGCGCCAACCTGCTGGAAAGCGGCCACCTGGAACCGCGGCCTGCGCCGGCGCGCGATGGCCACGGCCCCAGCCAGCTGTACGGCGACTGCTGGGAATGGACCAGCAGCGCCTACGACGCCTACCCCGGATTCGTCCCGCCACCGGGCGCGGTGGGCGAGTACAACGGCAAGTTCATGTGCAGCCAGTTCGTACTGCGCGGCGGCTCCTGCGCCACGCCGCGCGATCACATCCGCGCCACGTACCGCAACTTCTTCCCGCCGCAGGCGCGCTGGCAGTTCTCGGGCATCCGTCTGGCGCGCGACGCCTGACCTGCGCGCCGCGCGCATGCCGGCCCGGCCTAGTTGCTGGCCCTGCCCACCGGGGGCGGCGGCCGGCACTGCGTGGCCGTCAGCACCTCGCGGCGCATCTCCCACTGCTTCATGATGCGGTCGGTCTCGTTGGCCATGTGCAGCAGTTCCATCGCGCGTTCCTGCTGCCCCAGTTCCACGGCCTTGCGGTAGCCCTCCATGAGACGGCGGATGGCGTCCTGCACGTCGCTGATGGCCTGGTCCGACACGCTCTGCGCCGCCGCCGGGCCGGGCAGCAGCGCCAGCGCGAGCGCCATCGCGTAGCCGCCCCGGCCCAGCCACAAGGCCCGCCCTCGCCAGCGCGCGAAGGCATGATGCAGGCGCTCGCGCAGATGGCGCTGGGCGGCCGCAAGCGTGTACTTCCGCGCGGCCCCCACGGACGGCTGGCAGGGACTGGCCGGAAGAGCTGGGGGCCGCGCCGGACGGCAGACCGGCCTTGCCAGGCCGGCCCCCGCCCCGCCGGGCGGGCTCGACGCGGAATCGAACAACGTGGATTTAGGCATAGTGCGCTCCTGTACTTTGGATCGGCCCGCCGCGGCGCATGGTGCCGCCGGCCGGAAAAAGGGACCAACATATGCACTGGAAAATCGACCGGCTCGGCACCTGGTCTACACATCGCCACATCGTTTTCCGGAAGGCAACAGTGCCCACGGCACGCCATGCGGCGCGCGCGGTCGGTTACTTCCGGTTCGTTTCCCCTGACAGCTTGGTAGTGGTGGATGAAGGGCTGCCTGCGGGCGCTCCTTGCGCCGCCGCGGCCT
>Ga0164243_10010539_pt1 | contig 13276 bp, 18 predicted proteins | sample OricompcompostOP_FD_108781 | JGI IMG/M metagenome (GOLD analysis project Ga0164243, IMG submission 108781) | Organic Plus compost microbial communities from Emeryville, California, USA - Original compost - Organic plus compost (OP) | ecosystem: Engineered > Solid waste > Mixed feedstock >... | reverse complement strand
TGAAAGGTATAGATGGACTGCGCGTGATCGACGCTTCCGTCATGCCGGCGATCACGTCGGGCAACACCAATGCGCCGACGATGATGATCGCCGAAAAGGGCGCCGAGATGGTCTTGCAGGCTGCGCGATAAGCGCCACCTTGGCCGGTGGAACGGCACGAGGAGATGGCCATGGTACAGGCTCGCTGGAACGGCTCGGTAATCGCACGCAGCGACGACACGGTGGTGGTCGAAGGCAATCACTATTTTCCAACCGACGCGGTGAACCGTGACGTGCTGCGAGAAAGCGACACGACCAGCGTGTGCCCGTGGAAGGGAACGGCGCATTATTATTCGCTCGCCGTCGACGGGAAAGAGAATCCCGATGCGGCGTGGTACTATCCGGAACCCAAGCCAGCCGCAGAGGAAATCCGCGGGCGCATCGCCTTCTGGAAAGGGGTTGAGGTCGAATAGCTCCTCCCCCTACGGGGAGCAATTTTCGCCTCAGGCTCCCAGTTCCCTTGCCGCCTCCACGACGCGTTTCGCATGCGCTCGCGGGCCCATGTCGCGCAAGTCATCCAGCCGTGGCACTTCGACGCTGATCGGCAGGTCCGCCGGCAGCGCCGCAATGAACTCGCGCAACGGCAGCGCTCCGGCCCCCGGTACGCCACGCGCGAACATGGCGTCGGTCATGTAGCTGTCGCCCGGCGGCGCCAGCGGGCCATCGGCAAGCTGGGCATAGCCGATCAATTCCGGATCGAGCGCCCGCATCTGCTCCACCACACCGCCGCTGCGCAGGAAATGCATCGCATCAATGAGCACCTGGCAACGACCGCGCCCGATATGGGCAATCAGCGCCACAACCTTGTCCAGCGTGTCGATCGCGAAGCCGGGACAGAATTCGACAGTGAACGCCATTCCGCGTGCGATCGTCATCTCGGCCAGGCCGGCAAGCTGGTCGTGGCAGCGGGCAAGGTCGGGATCGAGGCCGATGGCGTTGATCCGCACGGCGCCAAGCTCGGCCATAAGGTCGAGATCGCCGGCAAAACTGGCGACGTCCATCCCTGCATCAGCGCGGAAGCCCTCGCCCAGGCCGATCTTGACGCCGGTGTCGCGCATCGCCGCCATCGTCTCGCGCCTTAGGGACGGATCGTCGCGCAGCGACCAGGCCGGATAGGGCGCGAAATCGTCGATGCCGAACGTCGTCAGCGGCAGGCCCGTCAGCCCCGTCGAGACCGAAACACAGCCAAGCTCGCCCGCAAGCCTGACATAGTCCACCGGCGGCATGCCCAGCAGCGTGAGCATCTCGATACCAAGGCGGTTCATCGCGTGCCGGCCAGTATCTTCTTGATGTCCTCCGGAATGGCCGGATTGCCCCGATCGCCCGCAGTGAACTCATCGATCTTGCCGCGGATGAAAGCGTCTGGCGATGCCGCCCAGCGCTGCACGATGTCGAAGCCCACTTCGTCGGAAGGGATCATGATCCTGCCGTCGCGCATGCCATCGGCCAGCACGCAGGCGACCTCCTGAGGCAAAAGCAGTTTCGTTTCCTTGCCCGGCCCGCGCAGCGGACAATCCTCGGTCCAGGAGGTCATGCTATCCATCACGCCGGTCGCCACCGGGCCGGGGATAAGGCAGGAGACGCGGATGCCCTGCGGTTCGAGATAAACAGCCAGGTTCTGCGTCATCGCGATGACGGCCGCCTTGGCCGCAGCATAGGGCACGCGGCTCGCCGCATAGGGATAGAGCCCGGCGAAGGACGCCGTGTTGACGATGTGGCCGGACTTGCGCGCCAGGAACCTGGGCAGGAAATAGTGCACCCCGCGCACCGCGGCGAAGTAGTTGATCTCCATGATCCGTTGCCATTCCTGCATCGGAATATCCTCGGGATGGCCGTTCAGCATGCCGCCGACGTTGTTCATCAGGATGTCGATCTCACCCAGCGCGGCTTCAGCAGCACCAGCGGCTTCGGCGACCGAGTCATCGGACAACACATTTGCCACAAGGCCGACGGCTACGCCCCCGGCCGCTACGATCTCCGCGGCGGTTTCCTTGGCCGCGGACTCATCGATATCGGCGACCGCGAGCTTCGCCCCGCGCCGCGCCCATTCAAGCGAGACGCACTTGCCGATGCCCTTGGCCCCGCCGAAGATCAGCGCATTGGCGCCGGCGAAAGGCGCTTGATGATGAAATGTCATTCTGCCTCGATCCTCTCCCATGTATTGTCAGTCTATCGGCCGACCTTCTCAGCGCAACGCAGCAAAACAGTCGGACTATCGAGACTGAGCCAAATCGAGCGACTCTCAGAGCGCTTTGACGCTATGCAACCGAGGCGCTAGCCTTCCAGGCAATGCGCTATCCGTCGTTTCGCTCGCGCCTGCGCGCCTTCCAGGTCATGCGCCAGGACCCACCCGATCCGGGCTTCGTCGCCGACCTCGAATTTCTCGAGAATCGCGACTTGGACTTGTCGGTCCGCCTCGGTGCGATGCTGGCATTCAACGCGCTGCTGATAACCATCGGCACGCATCCCATCTCGGCGAGCCCAGGCGCGCCCTTGAGCCTCGATGCGGCGGGGCAGCCGTTGCTCGTTCTCGCCAGTATCGCTGGTATTGCGCCGCTGATTGTCTCCTGCTTCTTCGCGCTTCGGGCAATCGTGCTCGGCGAAGAGTTCGACGGCGAAGGACTCGAGGACGACGAGGCGCTGCGCCAGCGCCTGTTCGCAGCGTTCATCCATTCTATCGATGCCCAGGCCAGGCTGCTGGGACAATCGGTGCGCTGGTCCTTCATCGGAGGGAGCGCCACGCTTTTCGTCTGGACAACAATCTTGATGGACAAGATGATCTGATAGCCGTGGGTGGTCTCAAGGCGAAATCATCTTTCCTGCGTGGGCAATAGCCTGAAGGGTAGTCGGGTGTAACCTGAGGGCCACCACGGGAGAGAAAATATGCCGCTCGACACAGTGAACATCGCCCCACGCATCGGCGTGGAGATCAGGACCGACGCCGCAACTATGCTCAGCGGCGCCTTCGCCGGCGAGATCCGCGCCCTGCTGGACCAGCGCGGCGTGATCGTCCTGCGCGGGCTCGACCTCGACGACGAAGAACTGGTCGCCTTCGCGCGGACGCTCGGCGGAATCCACGGCGCCCATACGGGCGACATCTTCAAGGTGACGTTGAACGAGAAGGAAAACCCGCAGAGCCGATACCTGCGCCGCACGACCGACTGGCACATGGACCGGATGGACACCGACTTGCCGCCGCTGGGCTCCATGCTGACGCCGCGCGTCCTGCCGTCGGCCGGGGGCGAGACGGAATTCACCAACACTTACGCCGCCTTCGAAGACCTGCCCGAAGCAGAGCAGCGCTATCTCGAAGGACTAGAAGTGGTCCACACGGTCGATTCGCATTTCGGCGAGGAGAGTCCCTACTCACAGGACGAGCAGCGCGAAGGGTATGGCGGCCAGCCGCCCAAGACCCATCCGCTGGTCTGGCATCACCGTTCGGGCCGCAAGTCGCTGGTGCTGGGCATGACGATGAACCATGTCGTCGGCATGGATCGCGCGGAAAGCCAGCCGCTGATCCGGCGGCTGATGGATTGGGCCTCGCAGCCCGAATATGTCTACCGCCACAACTGGCGGATGGGCGATCTCGTCATCTGGGACAACACCGGCACAATGCACCGCGTGCGGCCTTATGATGAGGCCAGCGGGCGGCAACTCCACCGGGTCACGCTGGCGGGTGAGGAACCGGTGACGGCGGTCTGAGAGAAAAATCCCCGCTGTCGGAGGGGGCACCGCCAGGAGCTACCCCTTCCATCATCCGCTTCGCGGACGGTGCCCCTCCCCCTATGGGAGAGGATTTGGTCGGTCAGACCTCGATCTTGCCCAGGTTGCCCGAATGATCGGCCGGCACTGTGTCTTTAGGCGGCATGGCCGGTGGCGCGCCGTAGTCCGGATTTTCGTAGAACGGGCCGGAGAAATCGGCCGACGCCGCATATTCGGTGCGGAACACGCGCCAGGTGAAGCGCCAGCGGTCGCCCTGGTCGGCGAAGCGCTCGTAATAGCTACCGACCGCCGCCAGCGGCTTGCCGTCGGTCATCTGGCTATTCTCGCTGAAATAGGTCCGCGCGCTGGCTAGGCCGGGGCCATCGAGCGATACGCAGGGCGTGCGCATGGTCAGGAGGATGCGATTAAACTGAAGGAAGGCCTGGCTCATGAAGCTGACGATCTGCGCGCGCCCGCGCAGCACATGACCGGCGATGCGCCATTCGCAATCCTCGGCGAAGCAATCCCCGAACGCCTCGATATCCTTGCGGAACACGGCATCGACGTAATGGGCATGCAACTGGCGGATCATGCATTCCGCAACAACGAAGTCGTTCATCCTCTTCTCCAATGAAAGAACTCAAGAGGTGGAGTGCGCGTAGAAGGCACGTTTCCTCGTGGGTTCGTTGTTGTTTCGATGTCCGTAGGCGCTCCTACGGACTTGCAAGGACAGGCGCCCTGTCCTCGTTTCGGCATTGAGCCATTCTCCTCAAGAGTGCGGCTCCGCGATGCGCAAGCCCACTAAAAAAGCATCAGGACTGCCGAGAACTGGTAGACGCTCGCTCCAGCGCTTCGCAGCGCTCATAGTCGCGCTGATCGTCCTTCACCTTGCCCGATCGCAGCAACTTGCTGCGACAATCCTGGACGACCAACTGCGTGTAGGCTTTGTGGCAATCCACGCCGATATGATAATTGTAAGACATGGGCGCATCTCCACTGTCGTTGGGATTCAGCAATCCTCCCAACGAACGTGCGTGCATGAGGGGCGCGCACCCTTGTCTCTACAGCGTTCACCTCACCGCTCCGTTTCGCCATGCAAGCCAAGCGCTGTCATGCCGGCTCCTCTCCCCGTGCCCCACCTCGCGAGTCTCCTAGGCGAATACGGATCGCCAGAGACCACGCAGCCAATCGCCTATCCTGGCAAGCAGCGAGCGCTTCGCAGGCGCCGGCTGTGCCGGTGCCACGCCGACAGCTTGCTCGATCATCGCCTTCAATTGCTCGGCGAAGCCCTTGGCGAACTTGGGCAGGACCGGCCCGCCCATCGCTTCCCACATCGGCGCCATGGGACCGGTGCCCGCTACCTGTACCTTCAGCCGCACGTCGGTGGCGCCGGAGCCCTGCGGAGTCGCACGATAGGAGCCGCCGCCCGTCACGGGATCGCCTTCCAGCTTGAACGTGAAGTCCACCGCTTCCGGCCCGGCCCAGCGCTCGACATGGACGAGCACCTTGACCGTGCGCACCATCGCGCCGACGCCGACTTTCAGCACCCAGCGCGAGTTGTCATCGTCGATGATCTGGCATTCCTGATAGCCGGGCATGATCGACGCCCAGCGCTGCATGTCCTTGGCATAGTTCCACGTCGGCTCGATACCAGCGTTGACGACGACCTGCTGTTCGGTTTCGATCACTGGCGGAACCGCTCGATTTCCCGGGCCAGCAGATCGCTGGGCTGGCCAGCGGCATGGCGAGCGGCGAGCCAGCCATAAGTCATGCCGCGTGCGTTCGAAATGCCGCTCTGCATGACCGCGCCGGTTTCCATCCGTGCAGCCGAATTGCCAGCGGCATAGAGGCCGGGGATCGGCTGCTCGTCCCAGCCGACGACATTGGCGTTGCGGTCGATCTTGAGACCGGCCGCAGGAATGCCGGTCGCGCCCATGCGGGACATCTTCACGGCATAGAAGGGCGCCTTGACCAGCGAGCCCAGGTTAGGATTAGGCTTGTGTTCCTTATCGCCCGTCATCCACGCACCCCACGGCTGCTCGCCACGGCCGAAATCGGGGTCCACGCCCTGTTCGGCATTCGTGTTGAAGCACGCGACCGTTTCGGCAAGGCCGTTCGGGTCGATGCCGGCCTTCGCCGCCAGTTCCTCGATCGTGTCGGCCACGACGCCGAAGCCTTCGGGCCAATCCTGCCCCGGCATGATCGAGACGAAGGCGTATTTCTCGCGCGCCTGGCTGTCGATGACGATCCAGCACGGGAAATTGGGATGGGTCTGGTTCGCCCCGTCGATGACGTCGGTCTGGTAATAGAAGCTGCGGTAGAAGCCCTCGTTGCCGAAGCGCTTGCCCTTGCTGTTGACCACGATGTGGTGCGGCAGGCCAATGATCGGCATGGCGCTGCGCCAGACCGGTAGGCCTTCATCGGTCTCCTCGCCCGGAACGCTGAAGCCCGCCATCGAAATTTCGGGCACGCGAGCGACTTTCGCACCGAATGGGCCGGCAAGACGGATGTTGGAGCCGTCGATGGCGGAGAACAGCATCGATTCGGGATCGAGCTGGTTGCCAAGCGTCTTTTCCAGGTTCTGGTTACGCTCATAGCTCGACACCGCGATCACGACGCCCTTGCTCGCCTTGATGAAGACGTCCTGCCCATCACGCTTCGCGCGCACGCCGATAATGCGCTCGCCATCGCCGATCAGGCCTTCGGCACTGACGCCAGTCTCTAGGGGAATGCCGCGATCAAGCGCTGCCTTGACGAAATAGGCCGCAAGGCCGGAACCGGCGCAGCGCTCGTCATTGGTGATGCGCTTGGCGAGCAGTTCGAAATCCCACTTCATCATCGCCGCAAGCCCGCCCGCATCGGCGATGTCCTGCGTGGTGAGACCATAGGGCACTTGCGGCGAAAGCCGGGTCTTGGTTTGCCATTCCTCACCCAGCGTCGGGCCGGGAAAAGGTTCCACCTCCAGCAAACGCCCTTCCGAGACGCTGTCGTTGGTGAGGCCATAGTAATAGTCGGGGCAACCACGGATCGCATTCATCCGCAGCCCGGCCTTCTCCTCGAAGTAGGCCAGCGCCTCGCGCGAATGGACGGTGAGGTTGAGGATCGCCTCGTCCTCGCCATAGCCCATTGCCAGGCGCTGCAGGTAGCGAAAGCCGCTGTCAGGCGAATCTTCGATGCCAAGCTCGCGCGCATGGTGGTTGCCGGCGACCCAGACCTGGCCCTGCGACAGAGCAGTCACTCCACCCACCTGTCCCGAACGTTCGAGCACCACGGTGCCCAGCCCATGATCGTGCGCGGTGATCGCTGCCGACAGCCCGCCGATGCCCGAGCCGATTGCAACCAGATCCGTTTCCAGATCCCACTTTTCCGGCAAGTTCCGGATCATACTCTTCCTCTCTCCCGTGTACCGGCGAAAAATCAGGCGAAGGCTTCTTCACCCATCAGCGTGGTGCGGTGCATGACCCTGCCCGAATCGAGCGGGTAAGGCTCTACCCTGTGCAGCACACCAGTGTTGTCCCAGATCAGCATGTCGCCAACCGACCATTCGTGGCGATAGACAAATTGCGGCTGCGTCGTCCAATCGAGCAGTTCCTGCAACAGCGCGTCGCTCTCTGCCCGGTCCATGCCCACGACGTGCGAGGCGTGGCAACCGATGACCAGCGACTTGCGGCCCGATTCGTGCGTCCAGACCAGGTTATGAGTCTGTTCCGAAATGCTGTTCCAATGGCCTTCGGTCTCCGGCGTCATCTCCACTCCGGCACGCTCCATCGAAACGGCGAAGCTATGGACGACCTTGAGTCTCGCGATCCGCTGCCGGGTTTCTTCGGGCAGCGCTTCGTAGGCGGCATAGGAATTGGCGAATTCGGTCTGGCCACCCTTCTGCGAAAGCACGCGGCCACTGAGGAAGCTGGCGAAGACCGGCACCGTGTCGTGCGTGCCGTCCATATGCCAGTTGAACGATCCCTTGAGGTAACCGGCCTGCGCGTTCGCCTTGTCGTCCAGCGTGACCTTGAAGATGCCCTTCTCGCCTTCCGGACGGATCGTGCCGATCATCGCCGCGAACGCCACCTGCTGTTCGTCGGTGAGATTGAGCTGCCGGAACAGCAGCACACCGCGCTGCTCGAGCAGGGCGCGTATCTCCGCCGCAACCGTAGGGTCCTGCAGTTCGGCAGGATCGACGCGGACTTCCGAACCGATCCGCTCGGCAAGGGGGCGCACCTCTATCGACATCGCACTCTCCACGGGGCCGTGTGTAATGATACAGCTTGGAACTTTTATTCACTGCGTCTGCACCAGCGTCAAGCGCTAACTATTTGCTTCCGCTGCGCTGTCGAATTATCGCCCCTCTCCTGATGGCGGGCAAGGAACAGCTCAAAACCAAACCGGCGCGTGCGCGAGGCCGGCCCAAGCTCGAGGACGTGGCCGAGATCGAGAGCGGGCTGCTGGCGGTCGCGCTCGCCGAATTCACCGCGCACGGCTATGGTGGCACGTCGATGGCGCGGATCGTCAAGGCGGCGGGCGTTTCCAAGACAACGCTCTATTCGCGCTTCGCGTCGAAGGAAGAACTGTTCCGCGCGATCATGCATCATCAGATCGACGATCTTGCGGCCGCAAGCCTGCTGCGGCCCGATGCCGGCAAGCCCGACATCAAGGAAGGCCTGAAATCCTATGCCAACCGCGCATTGGAATTCAGCCTGCGTGGCGAGATGCTGGAAGTGAACCGGCTGATCTACAGCGAATCGCATCGCTTTCCGGAACTCGGCACGGCCGCTTCGGAAACGACCGCTCTCGGCATCGGGCATATCTCGGACTTCATCCGCCAATGCGCGGCGGCGGATGGCCTGCCCTGCAAGGACCCCGGTGCAGTGGCCGAGGCTTTCATCTTCCTGCTGCGCGGCTGGTACGGCAACGTCATGCTAACCAACCGCAACGTCTCCAGGGCGGCACGCGAAAAATGGGTCGAACGCGCGGTGGACACACTGATCTCGGCTCGCGCGGACTGGTGAGGTAGCGATCGCGCAGTCGATGCAAGTTGCAATCTCTGGCTTGATCATCACGGATACTCTAAAGTTTGTCGGTTCTAGCCAAGCAGCCGATCCAGCGCCGCGCCGAAATCCTGCCGTTTCCAGAACTTCAGAAACGCCGTGTAGATATGCAGTGAGTTCCGCGCGGGATCGACACCCAGGAACATCTCGTCATGCGGTCCCGATGCGTTCACGCATTCGGGCAGGCGGAACAGGATCACTTCGGGAAACGCCAGCACGCGCGCCACGCCCATGGCGGCCATGTGCAGCGTCAGGTGGAATTCCAGCTCTTCCCCGGTCACGAGCGGGCCGCCATGGGCGTGGTACTCGCTGGCGAAAAGGGTCAGCAGATCGCCGATGTGGTGATCCCAGATGTCGTGATGCGCGGCGCTGAGGCCGCCCCACAGGATCGAGCCGAACGTGATCTGCCCGACGCGGCCCCAATCGATCAGGCCGCAATGCAGCTGATCCGCTCCGTCGCGCCAGAAGAAGCAGTTGTCGATATGCGCGTTCCAATGGCAGAGCGCCACGAGATCGCGGTTGCCGGTGAGATAGCGCTGGACCTCCGTCTCGTGCGCACGGATGCGGAAAGCATCGCGGGCAATCTGCGCCTGGAATTCCGGCGCGCGCAGTTCCTCGGGGATGAGCTGCGGCGCACGGGCGGCGAAATCGAAACAGAGGTCGAGCTCTTTCAGCAGCCCGACTTCGTTATAACGGATGGGGTCGGCCGAACCGGTCACCGGATCGAACGGGAAACGCGCGTCGATGTCCGGCGCAAGGCTGCCCGACTTGTGCGCCGCGCAAAGCCGAGCCAGCGCGGTCACGACCTGGCGATAGTAGGGCAGCGGGTCCGCCATGGTGAGATGGTCGAGGCATTTGCGGCGATGCGACTCGATCCCGCCTTCGCCATAGGCGATACGTTCGGTGACGACGAGGCCGGTTCCTGTCTCGCGCTCGTAGTCGGCGAAATAGGGCGTCGGCACGCGGATCGGGAAGCCCGGCTGGCGGCAGAGCACGGCGAAGGGAACCTCGGGCTGCATCTCCCAGCGCTGGCGATCGCGGCGTTCGTCGGCGAAATCGCGCGAGAACTTGACGAAAAGCTCGGTGTGGAGCGCCGGATCGGGACGCGCGTATTCCACCCGCATGAACAGCTTGGCACCGGTGCTGCCGCCGGGGCAGCGCTCCAGGCTGGCGATGCGGGTAACGGCGTTGTCGGCCCCGATCGAACCAAAGGCGCGGAACGCCTGCGTGAGGAAATCGGCTCCGGCCGCCCGAAACGCCTCGACATGGGCGGGAAGGGAAAGGCCGGTGTCATCGCCGGGGATGAAGTCGAAGCGGGCTGGATGGGGTGCAGTCATCGGTTCCGCCAATTTCAGGCAATGGGCCGCGAGACAAGCCCCCTGAGGAACCGCGCAGGAACACTTGCCCCGCCCGGCGCGTTTGCGCAGCATGATCCGCAAGCTCAAATCAGGCCAATATCGCCTCTATTCGCGCAAGAAGGACGCGAAAACGGGCAAGCGCCGCAACCTGGGCACTTTCGACACGCGCGCAGGCGCCGAAAAGCATGAGCGCGAAGTCCAGTACTTCAAGCGCCAAGGGTAAGCCGATCGATGCCGGGCGAGAAATGGTCGCAGAACGTGACGGAGCATTCGGACGCGCTGGACCTCCAGGGCGGCGTCTTCACACAGAACGATCCCAAGGCGATCGCCGCATCGCTCAAGCGATCGGCGGAGCACAGCAAGCGGCGGAAGACTTCGCCTTTCCGCTCGGCCATGTCGATGCTTACCTTCTACATCAACCGCGCCGGCAAGGATCTGGAACCGAAGCAGAAGCGCGTGCTGGAAGAAGCCAAGGATGAGCTGCGCGCGGCTTTTGGGAAAGAGCGAAAGGGTTAGGGCGAAGAATGCTTCCCGTTCTGTCCAGCGAGATCGAGACATGTCACGCAAAGTTTCTCGACTTCGCTCGACACGAACGGGGAGGTACGCATTCGAGCAGGATGCCTCTACTCGGTCGCCCGATCGAGCAGATCGTCGGTCACCTCCATTAGCAGCAGCGGTTCGTCGGCCCAGCCGCTGATCGCATCGGTGAAAGCCTGCCGGGTCGCGGGATCGTCATAGACCATCTTGGCGTCGAAGGCCCGCTGCCACGTCTCGCGATCGGGCCATTCGGCCACGCCGATAAACCGTATCCTGCCGTCCTGGCGCTCCTCGCGATGGAGGCGCGAGCCGAGGCTGCCGTATTTCTCGCGAATCAATTCGGTTCCGCGCCGCCATGCCGCGCGGAACTGGGCCTCCTTGCCGGGATGGACATCCCACCAATAGGCCGCGACGAACATCGGCCCGGTTCAGCGCGCTTCTTCGGGCGCCAGCTTGCGGATCATGCGTACGGGGCAGCGCTGCGGCCCCGTCGGCGTCGGCACGACCAGATCGATGTCGAGGCCGCTGCAGATCGTGCCGCCGCCCGTCTGGTCGAAGCCCATGTTCTCCGCATCGTCGAGATAAGGGCACGAGCCAAAAACCTGGAACTCGTAGACGTCGCGCGGACCCGTGCTTACCCGGATACGGTCACGGCTGCCTTTCACATGGGTGTAGCCGTTCACCTGCGAGAGGAAGAAGCACTGACGTTCCGAGCCGGGCGCGGCGGCGGTTTCGGGAACCGCCTCCGACGAGCCGGCATGGGATGCGCAGGACGCGGCGAGCGCTACGATCGCCACTGTCCCGGCGATGCGGGTGATCATGGCACCTCTCCTTCGATGGCCATGCACCCCTAACGATGCAGGGCACGCCGCGTTCCTGCGCCGAGATCGTCAAGCCTCGGCAGGTTCGCGGCCGATACGTTCGGGAGCTTCGCCGGGCGCAAGCAGGAAGCGCCAGATCACCGCTCCCAACAGCGCGCCGGCCAGCGGCGCCACCCAGAAGAGCCAGAGCTGCCCGAGGGCATCGGTGGTCGCGAAGATCGCCACCCCAGTCGACCGCGCCGGATTAACCGAGGTGTTCGTCACCGGGATCGAGACGAGGTGGATCAGCGTCAGCGCAAGCCCGATCGCCAGCGGCGCAAAACCGGCCGGCGCCGCGCGCGACGTCGCCCCCAGGATCACGACGAGGAAGCCCGCCGTCATGATCACTTCGCTCATAGCGGCCGCCTGGAGCGAATAGCCGCCCGGTGACAGCGTACCGAAACCGTTGGAAGCAAAGGCCCCCGGCTGGAAGGCGAACTTGCCCGATGCGATGCCATATAGGGCGGCGGCTGCGACAATGGCGCCGAGGACCTGCACAATCCAGTAGGGCACCACATCCCGCCAGGGAAAGCGGTTCGCTGCCGCGAGACCCAGCGTCACCGCCGGATTGAAGTGTCCGCCTGAAATACCGCCCACGGCATAAGCCATGGTCACCACAGTAAGGCCAAAAGCGAGTGCGACACCCGCGAAGCCTATGCCAAGTTCAGGAAAGGCCGCGGCCAGTACCGCTGATCCGCACCCTCCGAAAACGAGCCAGAACGTACCGAAGAATTCAGCTGCAAGATTCCTTGTCATTGGATTCCACTCCCCCAATGTTGGCGGCAACTTAACCCTTTTCTCTAGATCGCGGAAGCCCTTTTAAAGCAACCGTCCCTGGCGCCATGACAGCGGCCAGCGCGCCAGCGTATTGTGCCGCGTTTCGTCCACCACGCTGTGGATCAGGACGAAATCATCGTTCTCCCAGCAAATCGGATCGATCGGCCGGTTGAAGGAAGCACCGTCGCGGTAGCCGAGCGTGACATGCGGGCTGAACTTCCAGTCCTTCCGCAGCGATCCGGCACGCGCCATCCGCGTTCCCAGCGCGGCCTGGAGATCGCGCAGCTGAGGAGACCTTCGGCCGGGAGACAAGGCAATCGACCGGGGCGTCGCATTGAGACGACTCAGCACCACGTCGACCGGCTCCGCGATGATTTCCGCCGCCATGGCATGCAGATCGCTCGCCGCTTCGGCAGGATAGAAGTCGTAATCATCGGTGATGGCCAAGGTCAGATGCAGTCGTGGGTTCGAAACCTTGCTGTGCAATTCACCAAGGCGATCACGATGCCGCGCGACCCCTGGCAAGTGCCGCGCAGGCGGCTGGAGAGCAAAGAACAGGCGGTGGCGGACAGCCATGAAAGGAACTCCGAATCGGCATATGTTCCCATTATGTTCCAGTCCAGCCGACAAGTCGATCCTTCTTCCGGGCGCGCCATCCAACCTTCCATCCCCCCGGATGGGAACGCCTTCATCGCATGCTTCGTCGCTAACTCTGCGCTGCAGGCTCCGCCGCGGCATCTTGCGTATCGATAGTGCGCGGAGCGGACATGCCGCTGCCGTCCCACTTCGGATCCTTGTCCATCCTGACGATGACGTCCTGCGCAGCCTGCGCAAGCCCGCCGCCATGCGGATTATAGGCAATCGGCGTCAGGTTGCGGCGTGCCTGGTCGCGCTGACCCATGCGCAGCTGCTGCATGGCCAGTTCCATCCTGAGGCCAAGGTCGAAAGGCGCCAGCTC
>Ga0164243_10010538_pt1 | contig 13276 bp, 10 predicted proteins | sample OricompcompostOP_FD_108781 | JGI IMG/M metagenome (GOLD analysis project Ga0164243, IMG submission 108781) | Organic Plus compost microbial communities from Emeryville, California, USA - Original compost - Organic plus compost (OP) | ecosystem: Engineered > Solid waste > Mixed feedstock >... | reverse complement strand
TTGTCAGAGAAACCGTTAAATTTGGAATCCGGAATTTAACAGATGACAAGACTCTGTAGCTCAGTTGGTAGAGCAGCTGACTCTTAATCAGCGGGTCTAGGGTTCGAGTCCCTACAGGGTCACAATTAAACGTTCAGATAAGAACGAAGAAAGTAAAGAAGCCCGCGTAAATCCAGTGTTTACGCGGGCTTCTTTATTTTTTTTGATGCAATTAAATGCAGAAAGATTCAAATAAAAAGGTGAGCAATACGGTTAGCAGATGTGCGTTGTATATTTGCTAACCGAATCGACCCTAAGTGCTGATCTGGATTGAGTTTGACCAATCCCCTGGAGGTGTCAAGACAAGTGAAGTTGAAACAAGATTGGTTAACAAAAAATGTGTTTTTATGGAGAAAGGGCATCAAAGTTTCTCTATCCTTTTCTGGCTTAACCGCCGGCGTTGTAAAAATGGCAAGCCTGGTATCTATAACTCTCCTATTTTCTTATTATCAGGTCAACTATAAGCCTAAGCGGGTAAAGGACTATAGCCAGGAGAAAATCTGTGGCAAATCCTATTAATGGCAGCAGAATGTAAATCCAATACTTGTACCTGAAAGTTGTTGCTACCTGTTGATATAACAGATGCCAAATTTTGATGATAACTTCTCTATAGTAGACAATAATCGTCAGGTCGGCGAGCAGCATTCTCAAAAGCCTTACGACCAAAGCGGAACCAAATTGGTTAGTAGTAAATGCAAGGTCAACCAAAAATATCTGCCCCAAGACCGGCAGAAGGAACAAGGCACCAAGCAATGCAGTCCTGTTTATTATTAATAGTATTGCTCCAGCGACTTCCAGGACACCAGCTGTAACATAAAAAATTGCGCTTTGTTTAAATAAATGCCAAGCAATGTAAAACTTGTCAATGTCTTTCAAGGGTTTTTCCAGGATACGTTGATCATGACAACAACATACGGACATTGCGGCAACGGTTGTTCGGAAATGGGCCGCAATTGGGGCAAGAGTGGTAGACGTATAACCCAGGTTTCGCCTGCGGCGGGCTTGTTTCCACACTTTTAATATTTTTTCTTTTCACCAGCACTCGATTCACGCACAGCCACCCGACTTTGGAGGGGGCAGTCTGGTAGCGGTTGTATTACAACCGTACATCTGGCCGATTGAAGGACATCGTCAATCTCATCATCAAATGCCCTTACAACTAGCTATCTGCTGCGAAGATCGGGCAAGGTGCCGGGACACCTTGCCCGCGGAGATCGTACAGGTGGCCTTGCCACCTGTACATGAAGATAGGTCCGGCAGCCAGCTACCGGGCCGCGAAGATTGACCGGGTGGCCGGCCACCCGGCCGCGGAATCGGAACGGGCTTCGCTCCGTTAGCGAGCGGTGTTTTTGCTCCGCAAAACGCGTTCTCCCCGCTCTCGTTGGTCGCATGAGAAGTCATTTCTCTGATCAGTCGGATGGCAATTCCCCAAGAAAGAGAAGAAGGTGAGCATTGGAAGGAGCAAAAAATTGACGATTTTTTTTACATTTATCCTATGAGAATGACTGTAATGTTATAAATCCTTTTCCTGGCTTAGTTCTTAAGCTATACGCTGTGGCCTCCCCTCATGGCGTGTTTTTGTATTCTTCAAATCTTATAACCCAAACTAAACGGCCAACAGACAACTGTTGCTGCATGTAGTAGTTTTTAATCTGAAAATATATGTCAGAAATATTAAGTAAAAAGGAAATTCAGCAGTTCATTGATAGTGGTTTTGTTCGCATTGAAAATGCATTCCCGAAAGAAATTGCGGATGCAGCTGTAGATATTCTCTGGAATGACCTGCCTTTTGACAGGTTTGATCCCACCAGCTGGACGGAACCTGTCGTACGATTGGGGATGTATGCTCAGCAACCTTTTGTTGACTCCCTGAACAGCAACAAACTGCACTTAATTTTTGACCAGTTGATTGGTAAAGACAGATGGATACCCTGCCGGAATGTAGGAACGTTTCCTGTCAGGTTCCCGGCTGCCAGGCAGCCTGATGATACAGGCAAACACGTAGATGCAAGCTTCCCGGGTGATGAACCTGGTAATTACTTTGAGTGGCGGGTCAATATTAAATCAAGGGGCCGGGCGTTGTTAATGCTCGTATTGTATTCGGACGTTAGTGAAAATGATGCGCCTACTGTAATTTATGAGGGCTCTCATATTGATGTTGCAAAGGTTTTATCCAAAGAGGGCGATGCAGGTCTTTCATTTACAGAACTCGCAGGCAGACTGGGCGGCCTGCCGGAAAGGAAAGAAGTATATGCGACTGGTAAAGCGGGGACGGTTTATTTGTGCCATCCGTTCCTGGTGCATTCCGGTCAGGCACATAGCGGGAGTAATCCTAAATTCATGGCTCAACCGCCTTTGCTGTTAAAAGGGGAATTGGGAGTATTGGATACTAAGGCTGTATATCCACCTGTTGAACAGGCGATTCGTTTAGGGTTAGCTTAGTGCAGCTAAAAGCATAAATCCCTGCCAGGTAAATTTCCGGCAGGGATTCTTTTTTACTTCTTAAATAACTTTACCACCCACTTCCCCAGCGTCATCAATACCACCATTGCCAAGCCTGCTGCCAGCCCCAATCCGAACTCTTTCAGGAAACCTGCCACATTCGGCAGAAAATGATGGAAGTAATCTATATTATGCAGGAATATCCCTCCTGATACAAGAATAAGCGCAAATGTGCCCACCACAGCCAGCAATCTGATAATCAGCGGGAGGGCCTTCACCAGCATAATGCCGATGGTGGCAAGAAATCCTTTATTACCATAGCGGCGGATCAGCTTATAGCCGGCATCATCCATCCTTACAATCAGGGCTACGATGCCATAAACGCCGATGGTCGCCAGCACGGCCACGATCGATACGGTGAGTATTTGTGTAGGCAATGGCTTATCCAGCACGGATCCCAGCGCGATAATTACGATTTCTATCGACAGGATAAAGTCCGTTGTAATCGCTGATTTCACTTTAGTTTTTTCAGCAGCCGGGTCATTTTCCTGTACTTCAGCAGCTTTTTCATGCGTTTTTTCCTCCCCACGGTGAAACAGGTACTCAATGATTTTTTCCACGCCTTCGTAGGCCAGGTAAAGCCCGCCCAATATCAGCGCGATTTTGATTGCCAGCGGAAAAAATACGTTGAGGAGTAATGCAATGGGGATAATGATCAGTTTGTTAAGAAAAGACCCTTTTGTAATTGCCCATAGAACCGGCAGCTCACGTGAGGAAAGGAAGCCGGTAGCCTTTTCGGCATTTACAGCGAGGTCATCGCCGAGAATGCCCGCTGTTTTGCGCGTAGCTACTTTAGCTGTTACAGAAACGTCATCCAGTAATGCAGTAATATCATCAAGGACTGCAAATATGCCCGAGGCCATTGTGTTGGTTGTTTTTAGTTCAATATAGGTTCGTATTCAGCAATTAGCGTACCGTTGTTCCGGTTAGCCCTTCTCCGAATAAGGGGCAAAGCTGCTGGTTTTTTTTCACATCTGCAACAAAAAGGCGCCAGGCCTGGCGCTAAACCACAAACTTTCGCACTTTACAGTTGGCGCGGCCGGCGGAACAAATATAAACTTTCCATGATCGCCGGGCAACGGGGAGGGAGCCCTAAGCAACAAAGGCGGTCGAACCCCGGCTTTGGCAAGCCCGTGACGGAGCAGGCGTACTGCCGGCCTGCCAATGCCTTAAATCACCACTGCAACCCTGCCACACCCCGCTGCCTTAATTTCATGCATTTAACCCAAGGCCTGTAATTACACCCCCATATGCTGAACAACCACTCCATGGCATTGCCCCCGGCTAAAGACAGGAGAGGACAAAATAAAAATGCTATTCACATGAAACAGCACACCAATCCCAAAAAGTTGCAGTTAACCAAAATTAAAGTTGCTAACCTGACTGCACCCAAACAGCAAAACAAAATCTGTTTAACTTCTGCTGACCAAACTACCTGCCCTGGCTGCAAGCTGACTATTGACTGCGTTTGATAAGCGTTCCTGCAATGTCACAGGGCCAGCCCCTGTGACATTGATTCAGCGTTGTTTACGCAATCCGCATTTTACCAGACATATGCTGCAAAGCTTCCCTAACCGCTGGCAGATAGCTGCCATGATACATAAAGGGCATCCGCCGAATTTCAGCAGACTATTTGCTTTCCCTGGTTTGCTGCCTTGCGCTGCCGGTGATACGGCACAGTGATTTTCTTTCATAGCCTTTGGTTTATCCATTGATACCAAAAGCATCTCCCTAATCACCCCATTTCAAAATTTCCTTTGCTGAGATATTTTTAATCTGCATAAGGCACTTATAACGCTGCTGCGCTGCGGTATGCTTATTTTTCCATCCCATCTTGTGCATGAGCGTATTGATAGGGGTGTTCTTAAAGAATATCGCTGTTAGTAACTGCTGGCAATAGCTGGTAATTTCCCCCAGCCAGCCAGGGAGATGATGGAGGTACGGACTTTCCTGTTCCTGCTCCTCCGGCAACTCGGGGAGCTCCGCTGAGGCCAGCCGGGACTTATTTTCCCGGAGCTGTTTTAACCAAAGGTTCCTCGCAATGGCAAACAGGTAGGTGCTCATGGAAGCGGTGAGTACAAAATCCGATGAGCGCAGCTTTTCCAACAGTATTAATACCGCCTCCTGGAATATATCCCCGGCATCCTGCACGTTTCCGTTATTCTGGCGGATATAACGGTAGATAGCAGGAAAGCACTGGTCATATAAGTACGTATAGGCTTTACTGTTGCCTTGTTTGAGCAGGATTAATAAGTCTTTTTCCGGGATTTTGGGCATGATTTTATAATATATACCAATTTACGGAGTTTATCACCCAAAAGAGCTGTATTATTTAAAACGTCCTGTGCTGATGATTAGAACTGTATTCAACAAATAAAGGGGAGCCTCCCGGCTCCCCTCTCTGCTTCTCAATAGTTGGCATTTGTTAAGACAAACTCTTAATGACTATTCTGCACCAGCCTTCCCTCACCATAAGCAATAGAAGTCTGGGAGAATGGTAATATCCACAGGTGCGAATCCGGACCGATCGAATAGGTGGCCGTTCCCTCCACCTTTGTAATCGTAGCTTTATACACCGGATCATTGTTAAATCGACGGATGTCCAGGTAGTTGTTACCGTATCCGCGGTACTCTGCACGGGACTCCCGGCGGATCAGGGCAATCGCCTCCGCTTCCGTGGCTGCTGTCAGGTCTTTATAGAAGGAGGTAATGATGCGTTTGCGGCGCACGGTGTTCAGCGTTTCCATGGCCTCGGCATACTTACCCGCTCTCGCCAGGCATTCCGCTTTAGCGTAATAAACTTCCGGGGTGCGGATACCGCCGCTGTTCACATCATCCATGCGGCGCTGTGTAAACACCCGCATATTGGAGAGTACGCGGCCTACGAAGTTGATCTTAAAGCGGGCATCTCCCGGCTCGTAATCAGCACTGTCGGAAGGCAGCAGCAGGGAGGCATAGAAGCCCTGGTTCTTGACGATGCTGCCGCCGTAATTAAAGTAATAATTCTCCGGGTTGTTGAACTCATACTTGGCGAGGCCCAGCGAAGGGGAGGTACCATCTGCCGCCGTTTTGTTATCGTTGTAATACTTCACGTAATCAAACAGCTTGTTGTTCATGGCCAGCGCTTTGTCCGCCATCTCTTCCGCTTCCCGGTACTTCTGCTGGAAGAGGTAGATGCGCATGAGCATAGCGTAAGCGGCGCCCTTGCCTGCCATCATCGGGTTGGCGCCCATATCCGGCAAGGCCGGTATTGCTTCCGTTAAATCTTTGATCATGAAATCATAGACCTGCTGTACGGTGGACTGGGAGAGTTTTTGCTCCATTTCTTCCGCCACATTGATGATGACGCCCGGATCCGTGGCTGCTGTTTTAGCATCATACGTTTTGGCGTAGGTAGTGATGAGGTAGAAATAGTTGATCGCCCGGGCCACTTTGGCTTGCGCAATCAGCGCCGCCTTTTCCGCATCCGTACCGGTGGTGGCGCCAGGCACATTATTGATCACCACATTGGTGATAAAGATATTTTTATAGGCAGATGAATATCCCGCATCCGTTTGTATAAACTGCGTCCTGTCCACGTTTTCCTGCCAGTTATAATTCACCGTGGTGAGGTTCACCGCTGTTTGGGAAGCAGGTAACAGCCTCCAATCGTTGACGAGTGTTGCATGTACGGAGTAGTCGATCACATGGGCATCGCTATGCTCAATCAATCCCCGGTAATCCGCCAGGGTTTGAGGAACCTTATCCCCTCTCGGCACAATCTCCAGGTATTTATTACAACTGGAAGCACCTATCAGCGTTGCACCACAAAATATGATAGTTATTAATTTTTTCATCAGTACTAAATTGAAAGGTTGATACCAAAGTTATAAGTAGGCATGATCGGTAATCCCCTGGAGATGGAGCCATTGGAGATAGACGCCGCCTCCGGATCAATTCCCTGGCCGTTAAAGCCGATGTAGAACAGGTTATCTGCCTGGAAGCGTACACGCGCGTTGGCTACCTTCAGGCGCTTCAGCCAATCCTGCGGCAGGTTATAGCTCAGGGAGAGGTTTCTGGCTTTGATAAAGCTGGCGTTGGCGATAGATTTTTCCGAGTACATGTAATAGCTCCTGCTTTGGGACAATACTGTCTTATCGTAATCAAAGGAGAGCTTCGGAATATCTGTTACCAGCTCGTCGCCCGGCTGTTTCCAGGCATTCATGATACCTTCCATGTACACGCCGGAAGGATAACCTCCGTTCATGGTAGGCAGCTCAAAGCGCATGATATGACCGGCATTGTACACCAGCATGAAGGAGAACTGGAATTGTTTATAACTCAGGTTATTGATAATTGCTCCGGTATAGCGGGGCAGGTAAGTACCGCTGTAGGTCAGCACCCGGGGGTCCGTTATCAACCCATCCGTAGGCTTACCATCCAGGCCGTAAATCATTGCATTTCCTTTCTCGTTCACGCCTGCATAACGGTAGCTGTAGATACTGTAGAACGGATCGCCCTGCAGATAGTAGTTAGCCGCGTTCGGAATCAGCTCGGAAACCAGTTTAGGACTGTAGTCTACCTTCGTTACCTTATTCTTGTTATAAGCGCTGTTTACCGTAATATCCCAGCTGAAGCCCCTGCGGCGCAGGACGTTGCCACGGACGGACAATTCCACACCGCTGTTCCGCATACCGCCATTATTCACTTTGGAACTGGAGAATCCGAGCGCAGGGTCCAGGGTGACGCCGGCCAGGAGGTCCGTACTGTTCCTGACATAGAAATCCATGGTACCGGAAAGGCGGTTACTCAATGTGGCAAAGTCGAAACCGGCATTGGTGGTAGCCGTTTTTTCCCAGCGGAGGTTAGGATTTGGCGGCGCGCCAATGCTGCCTGTCAGGTTACCGGTTTGGTTGCTGGCGCTGTAATTGGCCACCATGTAGGGACTCGCCTCTTTGGATACGTTCCCGTTCACTCCATAGGAGGCGCGGAGCTTCAGCATATCCAGCCAGGAAAGGCCTGACATAAATTCCTCGCGGGACATGATCCAGCCGGCACCGGCCGACCATAAAGGACGATACTGGTACCTTGGATTGGTTCCGAAGAGATTGGATAAATCCATACGGGCGCTACCGGAGATCATGTATTTCTCATTGTAGGTATATGCTGCGTTTCCGTAGAGGGATACAAAGCGGTTGATCACTTCCCTCACCCTACCCAAATCAGAAGCGCTCAGCTGGCCCCTTGCACCGTTCAAGCCGATGAAACCATTCTTAACATCATCCACGTTTACCGGCATGGACGACATGGTTTGCCAGTCGTATCCAAAGAGGGCAAAATAATCCCGGTTGATTTTTGATTCACGTACCTCAGAACCCAGCAAACCTACCAACTCATGTTTACGGTGGAAGGTATGGTTGAAATTCAGCTGCTGACGGAAGGTGTAGGCGCGGGTAGTGCCCGTCGCGCTACGGAGGCTGTTGCCGGCCGGCACTTTGAATTTCAGGTTGCCGGCAGCGTCTTTATAGGAGAATGAATTGAGGAAGCCACGCATGTAGCGGGAGTTCTGATCCATGAACTGCTCCGTTTTGTCGCTATTGCGCTCATACTGGAACATTACATCGTAGTTCAGCCACTTCGTAATTTTGGCATTCAGGCGGATGTTGGTACGCAGATCGACGCCTTTATTCTTTTGCAGGTTGTACCCTACTTCATCCGCAGGGTTCACACTGAGGTCGAACAGGCCGTTATTTTTAATAATATCCTGTGTAGCTTTTGATTCCTTATTGCGCAGCACAGTCAGGTTGCCATTTGCATCCAGTGCGGATTCATATGGCATGAGATAATCAAACCAACTGGAAGCGGTGGAATTAAACCCTGTACTGTTATCAGGAGAAACGCCATCGGAGAAGTTCAGGTACATACCAACATCTGCTGTCAACCATTTGGATATCTGCGTGGAGTTCCGCATGTTGATGCCGAAATACTTGTTATTCTCTTTGATGTTGTATGCCTGGTCATTCCGGAAAGTAGCGGATAAATTGAAAATATTGGATTCGCTTGCTTTACCGATGGAAATATTGAATTGCTGGTTTTGTTTTGGGCGAACCAGCTTGTCCAAAATCTGCTGGTTATACTGGTTCATGCCTTTCAATACTTCCAGCCGGGCATCCGCTTCCGCCCGTGTTATCTTGCCTTCCGCCACCTGCAGCAACAATTCCATAGCAGGGTTATTGTAACCGGCGGCTTCCCTGATTGTAGCGGCTGTACCAATTGGATTGGAAACAAAGAGCGGGTTATGATCAAAGTAATAGGTTGTCAGATCAACCAATTCTGCTGAGCTGGCACGCTTGCGGTAACTCAGGTCCCACTTGGGCGTTACGGCGTAATCAGCGCTGAAGTTGACATTGGTTTTACCCTTCTTCGCTTTTTTGGTGGTGATAACGATTACCCCGTTTGCTGCGCGGGCGCCGTAGATAGAGGCTGCGGCCGCATCTTTCAATACAGTGATGCTTTCAATATCCTCCGGGTTGATATTCGGCGTTTGGTCTACCACCCAGCCATTAGCGTCGATATAACTATTTTCAACAGGGAAACCGTCTATCACGTATAGCGGGTTGGCGCCCCTGGTTTCAAAAGTGGACTGACCACGCACCTGTATCTTATCCTTATACACCATTACGCCCGGCAGGTTGCCTTCCAGCACCTGGTTCAGGGAGGAGATACGGCGTTTGTCCAGGTCCGCCGCCTTAACGGTGGCAAATGAACCGGTAGCGCGCTCCCGGCTGATGGTCTGATAACCGGTTACCACTACCTCGTTCAGGACTTTCGTTTTAAGCGTGATCGTCATGGCCTGCCCCACCACCACCGGTACCGTGGCCTTATCCATACCGGGAAAGGTAACGGTGACGGATTGAATACTGTCGGGCAGTGAGAAGGCGAACTTCCCATCTCCATTGGTGCCGGTGTAGAACTTACTGCCGGCTGCCATTACAATAGCGCCAGGGATAGGATTGTTGGAATCATCGATTACTGTTCCATATACCCTGTTGGCAGGAAGCTGCTGCAACGCTTGCCGGGCCTGTGCGGCGGCGGCCTGCTGCGCCGCAATACCTTCCCTGCTCTGCTTTGCTACGATTGTATAGTGATTCTTGTCCACATACAAAAACAACAGGTTATTCGGATACAGGATGCTTTTCAACACCTCTTCCACCGGCTTACTGCGCTGTGCTTTAACATCTACCGTAGTAGTTTTACCATTCACGAGCGCCCCTTCGTACATGAAGGTAGTTCCGTAAATTTTCGTTACCTCCGCTAATGCCTCTTTGACGGCGATGCTGCCGCCCCTGCGCTGCGCGCCGGCATAGTTGAAGGTGAGTAAAAGTACGCATAGGTACAAGCAGCCCCTCAGGCTTTGTCTGGTACAAATCCCCATTGATCTTGGTTTTTAAAAAATAGTAAGTTTAATAGCCCCGCGGACCGTTGTTCTTAAACGTCAGCGTATCGTTATGCTTTTCGATGGTAACATTCAGGATGGCCGACAATTCAAACATGACACTGTTGATGTTTTGTAACCTTAAAGTTCCTTCGATGGTTTTGTTGGCAATGGATGAGTCCTGCAGTACGATGGTATAGCCAAATTGATCCTGCAATGTTTCAATTATCTCTTTTACAGAAGTCATGGTAAGCTCCATTTTATTTTCCCGCCAGGCCATTGTTTGGGTGCTATTGGCAGGAACGGTAACCACCTGCAGCCTGTCCGACTCATAGTTGGCTTTTTGATCAGGACTCAATACTACAGCTGTATGTTTTTGCAGCTCGGTGACTCTTACCTTACCACTTTGCAGAAATACTTCTGCCTTGTTTCTCCTGTACTTTATATTAAAAACTGTCCCTAATACTTCTACATCTATCTCGCCGGCATGCACGGTAAACGGCGCTGCCAGGTATTTAACAGCGGGCTTTACTTCAAATATCGCTTCCCCGCTTAGCCAGACCTCTCTTTTTTGCTGACTCCACCTGCGGTAGGTGATCGTCGTATTGGCATTCATGGTAACGATGGAGGAATCCGGCAAGGTCACCACCAGGTGTTCCCCGTTTCCGGTGGTATATTTCTTCTCCCTGTTACCAAACAAATAATATCCACCTATGAGGGCTGCCGGCAGTATTACAGCCGCCGCTGCGTACCGTAACCATCGAAGGGATGGCCTACGGGCGGCCACGGGGCCATGGAACACGGCAGCGCGAATATTTTCCCAGACCGCGGCCTTTACTGCATCCGCGGGCTTAAATCTTTCCAACCCATAAATACCCTCCAGCACCTGCCTGGCATACCGCATGTCCGCTACATTTCCATGCCCTGCGGCCTCCCAGGCTTCCCAAAACGCCGTAGCTTCCGGCCGGGCATAACGCACCCACTCCACGAAGAACGCGTCTTCCAGGAAGTCTTCTTTGGTATATAAATGATAATCTCTGCTTTTCAATTCCCAACAATCGTTAGTACCACAATTTCAGGCCGCATGGAGGAAGTAACCCCTTGCCTTAAACAGAACACAAGGATTTTGCAAAACACCCCACTTTTTTTTAAATTTTTTAATTTTTCTTAAATGAATTTTTAACCCAATTGTTTTTATACTTTTACATCCGTATTAATATCCTTATATCTGATCCTCCACGGACGGTTACTAACAGCCTTCACCAACGGCTACACTATTTTTTGTATTTTTAAGGCGAGAAGTTGGGACATGGATCTTTCATCAGCATCTGATACGGCGCTCTGGGAAGCACTACAGCATAACAACGAATTGGCTTTTGCAGCAATCTACGACCGGTATTTCAACCGGTTATACGAGTATGCCATGCGCCTGCACCAGCATGAAGAACTCGTGAAAGATACCATCCAGGAACTGTTTATTAAGCTCTGGACCAACCGGCATAATCTCAGCAATAAGGTGGACCTGCGCCCTTACCTCTTTGTAGCGCTCCGCAGTACGTTGTACAATCGCCTCCGGCCCCGGCGCAACGTTACGCTCGTGGCATTCGACCAGGAAGAACACGATTTCCTTGCGAACTTCTCCTACGAGCAAACTTATATTAACAAGGAAAGCCAGCAACAGCAGCACAAACAGATTATAGCCGCGCTCAACCAGCTCAACAGCCGGCAGAAAGAAATTATTTACCTCCGCTATTTCGAGGAACTGGATTATGACCAGATCGGGGAAATCATGGGCATCTCCGTAAAAGGCGCCTACAAGCTCTCCGCAAGAGCCCTGAAGAGCCTGAGGGATATCATGCAGCTGTCCGCCCCGGGATTGATCATCCTGCTGCAGGCTTACAAGGCCAGTCTTCAACAGGCGGGGAATTAACCAACTACTCCTCGCCCCATACGGTGAGGACTAAACTCCGGGAACCGCCATCGTTCCTGTGTTCACATAAATATATACCCTGCCAGGTACCCAGTGCCAGCCTGCCATTGTGTACCGGTATCATTACGGAAGCACCCAGCAACGAAGCTTTGATGTGCGCAGGCATATCATCCGGCCCTTCGTAATCATGCTCGTAGTCAGGATCATTTTCCGGAACTGCCTTGTTAAACCACATTTCAAAGTCGGCACGCACTGTCGGATCCGCATTTTCATTGATGGTAAGCCCCGCTGAAGTATGCTGTATAAAAACCTGTAACATCCCCGTTTTAATGCGGGACAGCTGCGGGATGGCCTGCAACACCTCGCCGGTGATCAAATGGAATCCCCTGCTTCTTGGCCTCAACCTTACGCCCTGCTGGTATATCTTCATGCATTTGCTGTTTGTTGCAAAATTAATACATCCCTATCTTTATACGGAACGTCTGCTTTCGGACGATCATGTTCCAAAAACGGACACTTAAGGCAGATGACGCATTTACATCTCCCTGAAAATCAATAACGCTGTTATGCGGCATCTGCTTTGAGCCCAGCACAACCATGATACGTAATTACCTGAAAATAGCGCTCCGCAACCTCTGGAAAAACAAGGCGTTTTCCGCGATCAATATAACGGGATTGGCTATAGGAATAGCCACCTGCCTGGTTATTTCCCTGTACATCAGTTATGAGCTCAGCTACGACCGCTTCAATGAAAAATCAGACCGTATTGTAAGAGTAGTGCTGCGCGGGCAGGTAAAAGGAGAGCCCATGCGGGAAGCCAACGTGTTTCCGCCACTGGCAGGCATTTTGAAAAGTACCTTCCCGGAAATACAGGACGTGGTGCGTATCCGCACTGCCGGCGTACCCCGCGTCAGCTATAATAACCGTACGTTTGAGGAGTATATGATGGGATATGCCGACCCATCCCTGTTCAATATATTTGACTTCCAGCTGCTGGCAGGCAATAAACAACAGGCGCTGACGGAACCCTTTACCGTTATACTTTCCGACAGGACCGCCCAAAAATATTTCGGCAAGGAGGACCCGGTAGGCAAAATGCTGTTCTTTAAGGACGAGAAACAGTACTATCGTGTAACGGGCGTGTACAAGGAGCAACCTTCCAACACGCACATGCGGTTTGATTTGTTTGCATCTATGAGTTCCGTTGCGGACGCCCGCTCTGAAAGCTGGCTGACATCCGGGTATTATACTTACCTGTTGCTGCCGGAAGGATATGACTACCATAAACTGGAAGCAAAGCTCCCGCCGCTGGTAGATAAATTTGTAGGCCCGCAGATGCAGCAGCACATGCATATGACGCTCAGCGAATTCAAAGCAGCGGGTAATAAATT
>Ga0164243_10010537_pt1 | contig 13277 bp, 10 predicted proteins | sample OricompcompostOP_FD_108781 | JGI IMG/M metagenome (GOLD analysis project Ga0164243, IMG submission 108781) | Organic Plus compost microbial communities from Emeryville, California, USA - Original compost - Organic plus compost (OP) | ecosystem: Engineered > Solid waste > Mixed feedstock >... | reverse complement strand
GTCTCGTTCGCCAATGCCATCGGCGTCGGCCTGGTGGAAGCGCGCAAGGGAGTGCCGAGCCAGATCGGCGCTCTGCTGAAGGCGCAGGCGCCCGCAGTGGCTTGAAATCGCGCACAGCCCCATAATTAAGAGGTTGACAGGTCTGTTTGCCTTTGGCTGGGACGCCGCCCAGCTCACACTCTTGGCCGTGCGCAACTGCTAGACTTTTCGCTCATGAAGATCCGTTTTCTGAAGCATGTGATCCGGGCCGCGCTGCTGCTCACAGCGACCTCGAGCGCAATCGCCGCGACTTATACCTTGCCGGTCGGCAACGACACCGTGATCGGCGAAGTACAGAAAGTGGTCGCTGCCCACGAAGACACGCTGCTGGATATCGGCCGGCGCTACGGCGTGGGCTACGAGGAAATCGTCGCGGCCAATCCCGGCGTCAATGCCTGGGTGCCGGGCGCCGGCACGGAAGTGGTGATTCCGTCCCGTTACATTCTTCCCGACGGGCCGCGCGAAGGCATCGTCGTCAGTCTCTCCGAACATCGATTGTTTTATTTTCCGCCGCGCAAGCAGGGCGAGGCCGCGGTGGTTCGTACCTATCCGATCAGCGTCGGGCGCATGGACTGGCATACGCCGCTGGGTTTGACACGCATCGTCAGCAAGCGCGAGAAGCCGATCTGGTATCCGCCGGAATCGGTGCGCAAGGAACACGCCGCGGATGGGCGTCCGCTGCCCAAGGCGGTGCCGCCAGGGCCAGACAATCCGCTGGGCGAGTACGCCATGCGCCTGGGGATTCCAGGCGGCGCGTATCTGATCCACGGCACCAATCGGCCTTCGGGCGTGGGCATGCAAGTGACCCACGGCTGCGTGCGCATGTTCCCGGAAGACATCAAAGAGCTCTACGGGCTGGTGCCGGTGAACACGCCGGTGCGCCTGGTCGATCAGCCCTACAAGATGGGCTGGCGCGGCGATGAGCTCTTCATGGAAGTGCACACGCCGCTGGAAGGCACCGAGACTGCCGAGACGCATAGCCTCACCAACATCACCAAGCTGCTGGTGGCCGCCACCCAGGAGCGCTCGGTGGTGATCGATTGGGCCAAGGCCGAGCGCACCTTCCAGAGCGCCAGCGGCATTCCCGAGCCGGTGATGCTTCATCCCGCATCGACCGTGCAGGTCGTCAACGACAGCGCCGGACGGTAGTCTGCTGCGCTCCCACGCGCAGTGGAGCGCACTGCTAAACTGCGTACGCGGATCCTGCGGCCAAGGTCACCTAAACCACCGAGTTAGTCCAGGCTAAGGCTGTAGGGTCCGCCTCGTTTGCAAAAGGCCGCGGAGCGATCCGCGGCCTTTTTTACGTCACAAACAAAAACGCCGCGCGGCTGTAACGGGAAGCTGCGGATTGCTCCGTGGCTCCAGTTCCGATCTCCAAAAAAAAGAAGCCGCGGATTGCTCCGCGGCTTCCTTGATCTTGCGATCGAGAAGGGCGTCGATTACTTCGACTGCGACTTCTTGAACATGCGATCGATCTTCTCGTTCGTAGCGTCACAGCAAGCCTGGCTGGCCTGAGCGGCCTGCAGAGCCTGGTTGGCAGCGCTCTGCGCGCTGTCAGCGGCGGAACGAGCGGACTGAGCGGCGCTGGCGGCCGAGTCGGCGGCAGCCTTGGCAGCGGCGGCGTCCTGCACCGCCTTGTCGGCAGTGGCCTTGATTTCATCAACGGTCTTCTGGGACACGCAGCCGCTGGCGGCAACGAGCGCCAACGCAGCAATACCTGCCTTCAGCGTGGTGGAGATGGTGTTCTTCATGACTTCTTTCCCCTTCGGGTCGGATAAAAAAGGACCAGAGCGACAAATTTTCACGGCCTCTTAATACACGAGAGTTATGGCTGGTTCCCGTGTACCAGGCTCGCCAGCTTCATTAGTTGTAAAAGCTGCCAGCTTGGCCGAGCGCGGAGGATACAAGATTGGGCCAATACGATAAAGCACATCCGTGTTTTCGTCGTGGGAACGCGACAGTTGCTACCAGCAGGCGGCCGGCAGACGGCGGCCGCGTTCGTCGATCGTCAGGGCCGGACAGGCCGTATCGGCGGCCTGGCCGTTGATGGCGGTTGCCGTCAGCTGGAAGGTGGTTTCAGTGCCCACGATGGTCACCTGGTAGTTCCTCTCGGGGGTCTGGGCGTTGGCCGCTTCCTGGCTGGCGGCGCACTGTTCGCTCGCATATGACATGAAGCGCGTAAAGCACTTCTCGATCTGCAGCGCGCGCTGTTCCAGGGCGACCCGCGCCTCGGTGCGGTTCGAGCGCATCACCTGGCTGCGGTAGCTCGGATAGGCGATCGCCGCCAGGATGGCGATGATCACCACCACCACCACCAGTTCGACCAGTGTGACGCCGCGTTGTCCGTATGACATTGGGTGTGTTGCCTTCATTGCTGCTCCAAAATCGTGCCGGCGACCGCATCAGCGGATCTGTCGCCACGATTGCCGTCCATTGCCGCCCAGTCGCGGATTCTCGATGACCCGCTGGATCCGGCCGCTGCTGCCGGAGAGATATTTGTATTGAACCGCCTTGCCGTCTTCCTCGGTGCCGAGGCGGCCATCGGCCACGCCGGCGCCCTGCAGGATGCCTTCCTCGGAGAAGATGCCGCCGGCGACATTGTTCTCGGCGCTGCCCGAGCCGCCTTCCGCGCCGCTGACCAGGTCGTTGTCATCGAACACGCCGTCGCGATTCAGATCGAACGGTGTCACATCGAGCCGCCCGCCATTGAGCAGGTCCAGCTCCATCAGCCAGCTGTCGCCGCCGAAGTCGCACGGGTCATTGCTGGGAATCAGCGTGGTGAAGATCACCGCGCCGTTGCGGACGATCGGATTGGTCACCTGCTTTTCGCCCTGATAGACCGGGCCGGGCTGCAGCAGATCGAGGTACCAGCCGAGCTTGCCCGCTTCCAGGGCGTTGTCGGAGGGCACGCGGACCTTGGTGCTCGAACCGGGGAAGGGGCCCTCGTACTGGATGGTTTGCTGGGTGAGCACCGTGGCTCGGTTGTTACCAGCGTAGGTGACCGGGGCATTGCGATCGACGATGCCGTAGAAGGTGTGAGTCAGCGTCGGCGAGGTGAGCCGGTCGGACACTTCCAGATATTTGCCGGTGCCGAACAGCACGATCACACCGTTGCCCTGCGGACCGCGGGCGACTTCGGGACGCACGGTGATGGGCTGCGGCTCGTTCTCGCGACTCACTGCCTTGAACAGCGGCGCACCGTTGAAGGACACGCCCCAGTTCTGCGAGTTGTTACTTCTCACATCGAACCGCCACAGGTTGCCGTACAGATCGCCGGCGTAGATGAAATCGGCGTTGGCATCCCCGTTCAGGTCGACGACCGAGGGCGTCGCCAGGCCATTGCCATAGGGAATGGTCGACTTGGGGCGCTGCGCGTAGCCGACGCCGGTATTGAGCTTGATCGCCTCGCCTGACTCGAGCTCGACGAGATACAGCACCGCGTTGCCCGTGGTGCTCACGCGCGTGGTGGCCGGCGTGGCGTCGGCCGGATCATCGTCGAGCATGCTGTTGTAACCATTGCCGAAGATGGCGTACCACTTGCCGTCGGGCAGGCGCGAGATGATCGGCTGGCTGTACGTGAAGCCGAGGTCGGCATCGTCCTCGTCGGTGAACTCCCAGAGCACGTCGTTCTGATTGAAGCTGGTGGGATGGGTGACATCCAGGGCGTAGACGCCCTGGCCGCCTTTGTTCAGACCGCCGGTGATGACGGTGCGCCAGCGGCCGCCGAAGTAAGCATCGCCCAGGCTGGGCGAGCCATCGACGTAGAACTGGTGGCCGTAGCTCGGCGAGGCGAGCGCGGGCAGCTTGGAGAACACGGCGCCGGGAACGTATGCAAACGCTTCCCTGCCGCGCTTGTCCTCATCCGCGTAGAAGGCGTGCAGCATGCCGTCGTTGGCGCCGACGTAAACCATCGGCTGCCGATCCCTGTTGTCCATCGCGAACTTCGAATAGCGGCTCTCCGGGAGCGCGCCGCCTTCCAGGCTGTCGCGATAACGAAACGGCGGGCTGGAAACATACAGCGGTCCGGAGTTGACGATGTCGCCGAGCGGCGCATCCGCGCCTTTCCTGCCTTCACGGATGCGGTAGCCATCGAGGGCTTCATTGGTGCTGTCGCCGCGAATGTAATTCAGCATGCGCTGCGCTTCCGCCAGGCGCTGCTCCGTGGTGAGGCCCGTGTCGGGAGCGAGCTGCCGCACGCGGACCGCATCGCCGCTGATCGAATTGAACTGGAACGGCACGCCCTGGCCGGCGCTGTTGATGGTGAAGATCTTGCGATCGCTCGACAGGCCCAGGGTGGCTCCTCGTTCGGAGCTCGACAGCAAGGTGCCGTTGTCCGGATCGAGCTTGTAAGAGAGCAGCTCGCCGGTCCAGGTGGCGCTGAAGAACTTGCTCTGGAAGATGATGGAGTCCGTGGTGATGCTGCCGCTGTTGAGCGCGACAGAGCCGGCCGTGCTGTCTTTCTCGGCGATCGAGCGGAGGACCGTGTTCAACTGGGTCGCGATCTCTTTCGGACTGCGCGCATTGAGCAGCTGACCGCGGCCGTTGATGGTCGCGTGCCACAGATCGTCGACCGCCGAAGGATGGCGCGCCGGGAAGTTGGTCGGCCAGGTGGGATACTGGGTGGGATCGTAGGGATTCTGATCCGCATCGGGATTGAACTGCAGGCCGCGCGCGCCGAGCGTCACCGCATAGAAATTCATGTGCAGGTCGGTGTTGCAGTCCTCGGGGCCGACGTGGCCTTCTGGCAGGTTCTTGCATTCCTTGGCAGGCATCACCTTGCCGCGAACGAAATCGGTGCGCAGCGGGCCTCTGTATGCGCTCAGCGTCGCATCCGCCATGGTGCTGTTGACGGCGTCTCGATACGGAGCCGGCTCGTTCGCGTCCACGCCATTGAAGTTGCCGGTGATGCCGTCACCCGCGGCGGGCTGGTTGGAGAAGCCATCGGTGAACAGCATGCCGAAATTCTTCTGGCAGGCGGCGGTGATCGGTGCACCCTGGCCGGTGCGCTGGTAATTGGAGATGATCTTCGCCACGGCGCTGCGGTTGGGCGTGCCGCCGCCGCGCACCCAGTCCCGATAAAACTTCTGATACAGCGCCGTGCGATTGGCCGGCTCGTCCAGGCTGGCCATCGTCACGTCCCTGCGATCGTTGATGGTGAAGCCATCGACGCGCACGCCCGTCACCGTGCTGAAGGATTCGCCCAGGCCGGCGCGCAACGCCATGTGGCGCTTGCGGTAGTACTGGAACCAGTTCGCGAAGTTCTGGATGGCGGCGTCGTATTTGCCGGCCTCGAAGTTCTCCGGTCTGATCTGGTAGCCGACCAGCGCCGTGCCGTCCGGGGCCACGCCGCCGGTGATCTTTTTCGATTCGAGATAGCCGTAACCCGCCAGTGTGCGGTTCGCCGGCAGCCAGAAGGTAGCGGGGAAGTAGCGGATCGCCACTCGCGTGCCGGTCAGCAACGTGAATGCGCGCTGGGTGGTGACGCCGCCGACCGTCGAATTGGTCAAACACCCATTGGTCTTGCCGACCTCGCAGCCCGCGCTGGTGCGTGCGACCTGCCAGTTCGGCGCCGGGTCGCCGCCGTTGGCGGCGGCCATGAAGCAGGTGCCTTCCGGCAACGTCATGCCTTCATAGACCTTGAAATAGAAGTTGTCGTCGGCGGAGTTGCGCGCTGGCAGGCTGGCGCAGGCCTCGGTGGTGGAGACATTGTTACGGCCCGCCATGTCGCGGGTCAGATCGATGGTCAGGTTCGTCTCGAACACCGGATCGAAGCGCGCCGCAGTCGGGCTGGCGGCAGTGAAGGTATAGCCGCCGCCGTCCTTCCACGGCGAATACGAGACCTCCGGATCGAAGTACGCGGCGTTGTGTACGGGCGAGCGCGACCAGGCGAACGCGGGCAGCGGCGGGATCGCGAAGTGATCGTTGTTGCCATCGCCCGAGCGGCGCCGGGCCGTCTGGTTGCCGCTGCCCAGGCCGTTGGGGAACAGATAGACGTACTTCTTCCAGGTGCCGGAGGAATCGCCGGTGTTGTTGAAGTTCAGCGCGCCGCTCACGGGGATGTCCGATGTGCCATCGGCGTTGTTTCTGCAGCCGACGAAACTGTTGTTGCTGACGCTCGTGGAACACGATCCCGAGCTGCCGCTGCGCCACCAGGCCGCGCCGTCATTGGTGGGGAACAGAGTTTCGTTGTCCATCGAGCCGGAGTCGTCGATGGCCATGATGAGATTGGGCTGCGCGCCTGTGGCCAGGAACAATGGCGCATCCGAGAGCCCGAGCGTGCCGGCCGGCGCGCTGGCCGAGAAAGCCACCGCGGCGGCGACCGTGACGCTGTATCCAGCTTTGCGAAGCAGAGTGGCAGCCATGCGCATAGCAAACATTCCAGTAAAGTGATCCTGCTGCTGGTTCGATGCCTGGTTCGAGGGTCAGTTGAAGCGGCGCACGTACGTGCTGTGCAGGACGACGTTGGCGTTCTGCGTGCCGCCTTTGCCGCGTGCGACGACGCGATAGAAGATGCGGCTCGGCTGCGGGCCGCTGGGCGCCTTGCTCAATGCATCCGGCACTTCTTCGATCTGTTCGATGTAGAACCTCGGGTCGGCGAGCGCGAGCCCGTCGCCACCGATCGCGGCGGTGCCGGCGGTGTAGGGCTGGGCGACCGTGTTCCACCACTCGTCGTCGGCGACGACCTGGTCTTCGTAGCTGAGCCGGCCGGCGTACGACTCGGTCAGGAAGTTGCGTTCGTAGACGACCGCGCCGGGCGCGATGCCGGGCGAGGGCGCTGCCACCAGGCTGTCGCGATCGAGCCAGCGCTCGCCGGCGCGCAGGCCCGCTTCGGCGGCCTGGAATGCCAGCTCGAAATTGCGCTGGCTGCCGGCCATGCGCTCCTGCAGGCGCGTGCTCTGGCTGGCGCCGAGCGCGAGGATGGTGACCACCAGCAGCAACAGCATGCTGACGATCAGCACGGCGCCACGTTGCCGACGGAAAGAAGGAATGTTTCGCTGTTTCATGATGAAGGTGCCAGACGATCGGATCACTCGATGCGTACGCGATTGCGGATGCCGACGGTGGTCGTGAACACATCCCGCAGACGGCGGTCGCGGGGCGGCGGAACTTCGGTATCGAGCAGCTGGTAAGTGCGCTCGTCCCGATCGTTGCCGTATTCCTGGACGGAGCTCACCAGCATGGCGATGCGAACCGACACCACGCGGTCCCAGTTCGCGACCGTGCCGGCGGGCCGGTATTCATCGACGACCCGATCGCCCTGCATGTCGACGCCGTATTCGATCTGCATCCGCTCGACGCCTTGCACCAGCTCTTCGGGATTGGTTTCGCCGACCTTGCGCCACAGCGAATTCATTCCTTCCGGCGCCGGCGCGCTGGCCTGGTCGACGTAGTAGATGACCGTCTCGACCGGCACGACTTCGGCGGCCTTCAGGAAGGGATAGCTGGTGCTGTTGGTGACATTGCCGGGGATGGTGTTTTCGCCGATGGGGCGGATCAGCTGGTTGCCGGAGGCATTCGCGAAGAAGAACGACACGGCTTCGCAGCTGTACGCCATGAGCACGTTGCCAGCACCCGGCTGGATGCCGTTGGCGCTGCCGGCGCTCTTCACGAGCAGAGCGCCCGTGGCATCCAGCGTGATGCCATCGTCGCCGACCATGTCCTGCGTGACTTGCATCGGCACGACGTCGAGGCGCGCTCCGCGGACCACCAGCACGTCGCTGTCTTCGGCGGGCGATAAGCCCTGGATGGTTGGATGAAGCGCGGGCGACCAGCTACCCGAGCCCGACGAGTCGTAGCCCAACACCGGCGGACTGTCCATGAAGGCGTATTCCAGCGTGGCGGTCGTGTCGGCATTCAGGGCCGAGGCGATCGCCGTGGGCTGGCGCGAGCAGCCGGAGAACCCGGCGGAGCGGATGTGTCGGGACAACTGATCCAGCGCGAACCGGCCGGTCTCCTGCACGCGAGACAGCTGATCCGTGGACTCGTAGGCGACGCGCGAGCTGGAGAAGATCGCTACGACGCCCGCGAGCAGCAGCAGGCTCAGAGCCATGGCGACCATCAGCTCGACCAGGCTGAAGCCGTCCATGCCGAGCTTGGAGAGGCGCATCGAAACGCGGGAGGAGTGCATGGCTCAGATCTCCGAGCGCGTCTGGAACTGACGCAACTCGCCGTCGGCACCGTCCGTATCGTTCTGCTCGTCGGCGCCGCTGCCGTCGCCGCGCTCACGCCAGCGAATGGTCACGGTCACGACATGCCTGCGAGTGGCGGCGTCGTAAGTTCGCTCGATGCGGCCCGCAGCCTCGGTGTCCGTCCCGGGCAGCGTGCGATCGATGTCCCGCTGCCAGTCGCGCAGATCCTGACCGGCGCGCGTCGAATCGTCGCCTTCGCCGTTGAAATCCACTGAATACGAGCCTGCGCGGAAGTCGAAAGGATTGACGCGCATCCGATCGAGGATGTCGCCCGCCAGCACACTGGCCTGCGAGCGCACGTACGCGTCCTGATTGCCGCGCAACGTCGTGAGCTGCAGGGCAGCGACTCCGAGCAGGCCGACCGAGATCAGGACCACGGTCACCAGAATCTCGATCAGCGTGAAGCCGCGCTGCGTCGCTGGCGAGCGAAGTTGCAAACTCGTCATGAGCAAGGGCCCTTGGCAGTGCTGACGCGCCCGGTGGCCGTGACGTTGATGACCCGGGTCTCGGTGATGGAGCAGCGATTCATGTTGGCGGGGCGGATCACGAAGCTCTGCGCGACGGTCTCGCCCGAGCGGAAACCGAAACGGACGTAAGCCTGGGAGGCGGTGATGTCGAAGCCCGCGACCGGCGGCTCGCCGGTTTGCAGCACTTCGTCGGTGCCGTCGATGACGCCGGGATTGCCACTGCGGTCGGTGAAAATGATCCAGCCGAACTGCCAGTTGGTGGAGTCGCCACAGGCCGTGCGATCGGCGCTGCTTGCGGCGCAGACCGTGACTGGCACGGAACGCGCGGCAACTTCGGCGCGGGCGTAGTTCAGCGCGCCCACCACCGAGTTGGCCTGGGTGGCGATGCGTTGATTGCTGACCAGGTTGGTGAATGCCGGTACGCCGATCGCGATCAGGACGGCGAAGACGCTCATTCCGGTGATGAGCTCGACGAGCGAGAAGCCAGCTGCACGTGTGTAGGTTGGTCTCATATGGGCATCCCTGACGCGGCGTGAATATAAAGACGCGCGTCGGCAGATGCCGGGCATGCCGATCAGCGGCACGCCGCGCAGGACCAGCGGCGGGCGCAACGAAATATCGTCAAATGCGGGAGTGAACTTTCCCGCCGCGTTCAGGAAATCGGCAGAGCCCTGTGGACTTGCGGACTTACGAGCGACTCCTGTATATATAGTCAAATGGTGGTTATCCATACAGGTGACGTGTGTCCGAACTGACGCCCCGGCAACGCGAGATCGTCAAACTGATTCAGGAATCTCTGCGCGACAACGGTATGCCGCCCACGCGGGCCGAGATCGCGAGCGCCATGGGCTTCAAATCCGCGAACGCCGCCGAGGAACATCTGCGCGCGCTACAGAAGAAAGGGGTCCTGGACATCATCCCGGGGGCGTCGCGCGGCATTCAATTGAAAGACTCTCTTCGTGAGCAAATGGGTCTGCCGCTGATTGGTCGAGTTGCAGCCGGCAGGCCCATGCTCGCGGAGGAGCACATCGAAGGCCGTTATCAGATCGATCCGAAGATCTTCCAGCCGCGCGCGCATTACCTGCTCAAGGTGCGCGGCCAGAGTATGAAAGACATCGGCATCATGGACGGCGATCTGGTCGCCGTGCACCGCACGCCGGAAGTGCGCAACCGCCAGGTCGTGGTGGCGCGCCTGGACAATGAAGTGACGGTGAAGCGCTACAAGCAGGACGGCAAGATCGTCTGGCTGTTGCCCGAGAACGAGGAGTTCGAGCCCATCCGCGTCGACTTGAAGGAACAGTCCCTGATCATCGAAGGCATCGTGGTGGGCGTGCTGCGTCAGGGCAAATCCAAAGGGCTGTTCCAGTAAGCCTCATCTGGCCAGCAGCGACTTGATTTCCGGCAGGCACGAGCCGCAGTTCGTGCCTGCCCGCAACTTGCGCCCCACCTCCTGCGGGGTCTGCAACCGATCCCGGGCAATAGCCTTGCACAGGGTGTTCCGGCCCACGCCAAAGCACGAGCACACCATCGGGCCCGGGTCTTCCGCAGCGCCCGTCGGTCCGCCATTGAGCAGTGCTGTGCGATCCGTTTCGCTGATGCGCTTCTTCGCGAACAGATTGGACAACCAGCTTCGCGATGGCAGGTCGGTGCGCGGAGAAATGAACACGCAGCCCTCGATGCGCTCGTCCGCCAGCAGTGCGCCTCGATACACGCCGCAGGCGGGATCCGAGAACTCCACCCAGTCCGCGTCTGGATGATCACCGTGAAGCGTCTGGCGCGCCCACTCCGAGGCGGGTGAGCGGCCGCGTCCAGCAATCTCGTAGCGCATGAACGCCGTGCCGCGGATGGCAGTCCACCAGGTCGCATCCAAGCTTGCTATCGGACGGCGCGTCAGCACGAAGCCATGCCAGTTGACCGGGAACGGTGTGACGCGCGCCGGCGTGTGTTTGAACTCGGGCTCGCCGGAGACCGGGTCGACGACCGGATTGACCAATGCGCCAGCGCGAGCGTCCGAAGCAAAGGCGCTGTTCCAGTGGATGGGCACGAAGATCGAGCCGCGCGGCATTTCGCCGCTGGTCCTGACTCGTGCAACCAGTGCGCCCCACTGCGTTTCGACGCGCGCTAGTTGGCCCTCGCTCACCGCCGATAGCAACGCGTCCTGCGCATGCATGTCCACATACTGCTCGGATAGGTGCGTGCTCAGCTGAGGCGCGCGACCGGTACGAGTCATCGTATGCCATTGATCGCGGATGCGGCCGGTGTTCAGTATCCACGGAAATTCAGCATCAGCTTGATTACGTGGCCCCCGCGGCGGGGTAGGCACGAACCGCGCGCGATGACTGCGGGAATAGAAGCGTCCGGTTCCAAGCAGGCGCGCCGTGCCGGGATGATTGCGTTCAGGGACGGGCCACTGGATGGGCGCGAGATCCTCGTACTCGGTGGAACTGATCTCGGCGAGACCGCCGATGTCGAAGGCGCGCTCGCCATCGTTCTCGAACGCCGACAGGGCGGCGTGCTCGATGAAGATCTCGTGCGCGTTGCCGTAATTGAAGCCGTGATCGAAGCCCATGCGCCGCGCGACTTCGCACATCAGCCACCAGTCCGGCCGCGCTTCGCCACTCAATCGCTGAAATGCACGCTGACGCGAGATACGCCGCTCCGAGTTGGTGACAGTGCCATCCTTTTCGCCCCAGCCGGCGGCCGGCAGCAGCACGTGCGCGAAAGCATTCGTGTCCGTGCCCGCGAAACAATCGGACACGACGACCAGCTCGCAACGTCGCAGCGCCTCTTTGACCTTATCGGCGTCGGGCAGGCTGACGACCGGATTGGTCGCCATGATCCACACGGCTTTCACCTTGCCGTCGTAAATGGCGTCGAACAGCTCGAGCGCTTTCAGACCAGCGCGTTCGGCGATGCGCGGGCTGCGCCAAAAGCTTCGCACCCGCTCGCGATGGATCGCGTCTTCCAGGTCCATGTGCGCGGCGAGCATGTTGGCGAGCCCGCCGACTTCGCGGCCGCCCATCGCATTGGGTTGGCCGGTGATCGAGAACGGCCCCATGCCTGGGGCACCGAGGCGGCCAGTGAGCAAATGGCAGTTGATGATGCTGTTGACCTTGTCGGTGCCGGCGGAGGACTGGTTCACGCCCATCGAAAACGCGGTGATGACCCGCTCGAACCCGGCAAACATTCGATAGAACTCGAGCAGACGATTCGTGTCGATGCCGCACGCGCTCGCTACCTGCCTCACGTCACCTGCTGATTCCCGGGCGACTTGCAGCGAATCGTCCAATCCTTCGGTATGGCTCGCGATGAACTCGTCCGCGATGTGGCCGTGTTCATGCAGATATGCGAGCAGCCCATTGAACAGCCAGACATCGCTGCCGCTCCGCACCGGCAGATGCAAATCCGCGATCTCGGCAGTCATGGTGCGACGGGGGTCGATGACCACGATCCTCATTTCCGGCCGCTGTTGTTTGGCCCGAGCGATCCGTTGGTACAGTACGGGATGACACCAGGCCGTGTTCGAGCCGACCAGAACGATCAGATCCGCCAGCTCCAGATCCTCGTAGCACGCCGGCACGACGTCTTCGCCGAACGCGCGCTTGTGGCCGGCGACCGCGGATGACATGCACAGTCGGGAGTTGGTATCGATGTTCGCGGTGCCGATGAAGCCTTTCATCAGCTTGTTGGCGACGTAGTAGTCCTCGGTCAGCAACTGGCCCGAGACGTACAGCGCGACGGCATCAGGTCCGTTCTCGCCGATGATGCGCTTGAAGCCATTTGCGACGTGGGTCAAGGCCGCGTCCATGCTCACGCGCGTGCCGTTGATTTCCGGATAGAGCAGGCGTCCTTCCGTGCCGAGCGTCTGACCCAGCGCGGATCCTTTCGAACACAGCCGTCCGTAATTGGCAGGATGAGTCGGATCGCCACTGGTGTTGACCCGGCCGCGTGCGGCGTCGACTTCCGCGACGACGCCGCACCCGACGCCACAATATGGGCACGTCGTTCTGATACTCACTGTGGCCGGGCCACCGCTTCGCCAAATATCAGTTTGTCGCGGAGCGGACCCACGTCGCGGCCCTCGTTCATGAGCTCGCAATACCAGGCACCGTCGCGAGTATCGCCATACAGCACCGCGCCGCGCACCTTGTTGTTCTCGATGACGATACGTTTATAGATGCCGCGCTTCGAGTCCCGCAGCACCAATGCCTCACTGCCCGGGCCGCCGAGGAAATCGCCGGCGGAGAACAGATCGATGCCGGTGACCTTGAGATGGGTGGACAGCATCGATCCGCGATACCGGCCGACGCCATGCTCGGCCAGGTGGGTGGCGCAGACGCTGGCCTGCTCATAGAGAGGAGCAACCAGGCCGTACGTATTGTTTCGATGCTGGACGCATTCGCCGACTGCGTACACGCAGGGATCGAACGTTTGCATCGTGTCGTTGACCAGCACGCCGCGGTCGCATCGCAGGCCGGCGGCGCGAGCCAGCTCTGTATTCGGGCGAATGCCGGCCGCCATGACGACGAGATCCGCCTCGATGAGGGTGCCGTCGGCGAACTGCACGGCACGCACGCGATCC
>Ga0164243_10010536_pt1 | contig 13277 bp, 12 predicted proteins | sample OricompcompostOP_FD_108781 | JGI IMG/M metagenome (GOLD analysis project Ga0164243, IMG submission 108781) | Organic Plus compost microbial communities from Emeryville, California, USA - Original compost - Organic plus compost (OP) | ecosystem: Engineered > Solid waste > Mixed feedstock >... | reverse complement strand
GAGGACCAGTTCGACGCCATCGGTGGCGACGGCGACGGAGGAGTCGACGGACGTGACCCGGCCGCGGGCCACCGTCGCGGTGATCGGCCACAGGTACAGGGCGTCGGAGACGTGCTCGAACGCATACGGGGCGGTGCCGCGGACCTTGTCGGCGCCGTCGATTCGGGGACTGGAGGTGCCGATCGTGCTCATCTCGGCTGCTCCGCGGTCTGGCAGAGGTCCCTCAGCACCGACGCGAGGGTGCGCCGCAGCAACGGGATCTTGAAGGCGTTGCCGTCCAGGGGACGCGCGTCGGCGAGTTCGGCGTCAGCGGCGGCGGCGAACAGCTCGGCCGACGGGCGGTTGCCGCGCAAGACGGCCTCGGCTCGTTCGGCCCGCCACGGCGTGTGTGCGACACCCCCGAAGGCGATGCGGGCGTCGCGAATCGCCTCGCCGTCATCGGTGCTGACCTCTGCGGCTACGGACACGAGGGCGAACGCGTACGACGCGCGGTCGCGGACCTTGCGGTACGTCGACGCCGAACCCGGGCGCGGCGCGGGCACCTCGATGGCGACGATCACGTCGGTCGGTTCGAGGACTGTGTCACGGTCGGGATGGGCGCCCGGAAGCCGGTACAGCGCGCGCAGGTCGAGCCTGCGCTCGCCGTCGGTGCCGTGGACCACGACCCGCGCGTCGAGTGCGGCGAGCGCGACGGCCATGTCCGACGGGTGGGTGGCGACGCAGTCGTCGGAGGCGCCGAGAATGGCGTGTTGGCGCGTGTGCCCGCCGAGAGCCGAACAGCCGGTGCCGGGTTCGCGCTTGTTGCAGGGCGTCGTCACGTCCTGGAAGTAGACACACCGCGTGCGTTGCAGCAGATTTCCGCCGTTGGTCGCCAGGTTGCGCAACTGGGGTGACGCGCCGGACAGCAGGGCACGGGCGAGCATCGGATGGTGGCGGCGGACGAGGGGATGGGCGGCGGTGTCGGCGTTGCGGGCGGTGGCGCCGAGACGCAGGGAGCCGTCGGGGTTCTCGGAGATCCGATCCAGGTCGAGGTGCGAGATGTCCACGAGCGCCGGAGGATCGGCGACGCCGAGTTTCATGTGGTCGACCAGGTTGGTGCCACCCGCGATCGGCCGGGCGCCCGGATGGTCGGCGAGGAAGGCGACGGCCCCGGCGACGTCGGTGGCGCGTTCGTAGGCGAACGGTCTCATCCGCCGACCACCTGTCGGATCGCGGCCAGGATGTTCGGATACGCGGCGCAGCGGCACAGGTTGCCGCTCATCCGCTCCCGGATCTCGTCGTCCGTCAGAGGCTCGGCGGACGCGTCGGGGTCCAGGTCCTCGGTGGCGTGGCTGGGGTGGCCGCCCTTCGCCTCGTCGATCATGCCGACCACCGAACAGACCTGGCCCGGCGTGCAGTAACCGCACTGGAAGGCATCGGCGTCGATGAACGCCTCTTGAACCGGATGAAGTCCGCCGTCGGCGAGTCCGTCGGCGGTCACGATCGTGGCGCCGTCGTACATGACCGCGAACGACAGGCAGCTGATGATCCGCCGGCCGTCGACGAGCACGGTGCACGAGCCGCACTGACCGTGATCGCAGCTCTTCTTCGGGGAGAAGACGCCGAGCCGGTCGCGCAGGCAGTCCAGCAGGGTGGTGCGTGTGTCGACCGTGACGTCGCGTTGTACGCCGTCGACGGAGAGCGAAACCGTGGCTTCCACGTTAGCGCGGGTACCCGCCATGCCCCCGTCCAAACCACGCGGTCGGCCACGGCGTCGAATCGAGGTGCGATGTCCGGCGGCCCGACCGGCCTGTCTGTAACAATCTGCGCATGGCCCACGCGAGACCCAGAGTCGTCATCATCGGTGCAGGATTCGCCGGCATCCACTGCGCTCGCAGGCTCAAGAAGGCGCAGGTCGATGTCACACTGATCGACCGCAGCACGAGTCATGTCTTCCAGCCGTTGCTGTACCAGTGCGCCACGGGCCTGCTGTCGGAGGGCGCGATCTCGTCGCCGATCCGGCATCTGACACGACGCCACCGCAACCTCGACGTGGTGCTCGGCGAGGCGGCGGACATCGACGTCGACGCGCGGGAGGTCGTCGTCGACCGGCTGGACCTGTCGAGGTTCCGGGTGCCGTACGACTATCTCGTCGTGGGCGCGGGCATGCGCACCGCCTACCGCGGCAACGACCGGTTCGCCAGGTTCGCGCCGGGCATGAAGACCCTCGACGACGCCCATGTCATCCGGCGCAAGATCATGACCGCCTTCGAGATGGCCGAGACGATCGACGACCCGGAGGAGCAGTCGGCGTGGCTGACCTTCGCCGTGGCCGGCGGCGGGCCGACCGGGGTCGAACTGGCCGGTCAGATCCGGGAGCTGGCCACCCGGGCGCTGGAACGCGAGTACGACTCCATCGACCCGTCGCGGGCGCGGGTGCTGCTCCTGCACGGCGGGGACCGGGTGCTGCCGTCGTTCGACGAGCACCTGTCGTCGAGTGCGCAGAAGGCCCTCGACAAGCTCGGGGTGGAGACGGTCCTCGGCGTGCACGTGACCGGCGTCGGTGACGACTTCGTCGAGACGACGCGGAAATCCGACAAGCACAAGGAGATCTACCCGGCGCGCACCACGCTGTGGACGACCGGCGTCGAGGCGGTGCCGTTCGCGGCCACCCTGGCGCAGGCGCTCGGCGTCGAGCAGGACCGGTCGGGCCGTATCCCCGTCACCGACGACATGTCCGTGCCCGGGCACCCGGAGGTCTTCGTCTGCGGGGACATGATGGCCTACGACAATCTGCCCGGTGTCGCCGAGGTCGCCATGCAGAGCGGGCATCACGCGGGTCGCGTGATCGCCGATGAGGTTGCGGGGAAGGCGAACAGGGCGCCGTTCAAGTACCGGGACCTCGGCACCGCCGCCTACATCGCGCGGCGTCACGCCGTCGTGCAGTCCGGTCGGCTCCACATGCGGGGCCTTCCGGGATGGCTGGCGTGGGGCGTGATCCACATCGCGTTCCTGGCCGGTGCCCGCAACCGGATGGGCACCGTGATGAACTGGAGCGCCACGCTGCTGACGGGCTCACGACGTGAGCGCGCGATCATCTACGGCGACACCGAGACCGCGCGTACGCACTACGGGCACTGGGAGAGGTAGACGCGATCACCCATCGCCGCGGACACGGCACACCGCGGCCCATCCGCGGCCCTCATCTCGGGATGTGCCGGCGCTCAGGCCTTGCCGCGCAGGTACTCCAGGACCTTCTCCCAGTCCTCGAAGGGCGCCTGACCGAAGTGGATGTGCTCGCCCACGAAAGCGTCGACCCCGCGCGCGGTCCGGTCGTCGATGATGAAGTCGCCGTGGTTGAGGTTCTTGTGGTGCGACAGGATCACCCGCTTGTAGGCCGGTGAACTCTCGTCGCGACCGAAGTGCATCTTGACCCAGAGCAGTTTCTCGGTCCACGCCATCGGGTTGTCCCACGGCGCGGTCGAGAGGATGTAGGTGTCGAAGAGCGTTGCCAGTTCGCGGTAGGCCGCGATCGCGCCGGGCATCGGGTCCATGAGAGAGAAGATGCCGGGCACCTCGTCGAGGCTGCCGTCGAAGCGCTTGCGTTCGGCCTCGCTGAGCTTGTCGATGCCGGAGCGGAAGTCGACCAGGGTGTTGTCCATGTCGACGTAGAGGATCTTCTTGCGCGGTTGGCTGTGCACGTTGTCGGTCATCGTCGCCTTTCCTGTCGGGTCTGACGTGGGGGTCTCAATGTGCGCTTGCCGGCGGCCGCAAGGACGGCACGCGGTTGACGAGTCGTGCGCCGCGCGAGGGGATTCGCCGTGCAGCGGTGCGCCTGTCGCGCAGTGGTCGAAGCGCTGTGGGCAGGGCCGTGTCGACGAAGGTGAACCAGTCGTGGAGACCGATGAACAGGCGTGCGCGGTGGTAGGCGACCGCGCTGATCGACCGGACGGCGAACAGGTCGGCGCCGTCGAGGACGAGTTCGACGCCGGGATGCCTGGTCGCGACATCGGCGACCACGGTGTCGGCGAAGCGCGGGTGCATGTCGGTCGCAACCCGAGCGAAGACGTCGATTCGCGGCTCCTCGTGGCTGACGCCGATGGACGCCTCGACCGGTCCGGTCGGCAGCTGCAGGGTGCCGTCGGCGCGGAGCGGGAGGTGCCCGCCGAACCAGGTCTCGATGTCGTGCTTCACCAGGTCGCGTACGGCATCGGGTCCCATCTCCTCGGCGGCGACGATCGGGCACCCATCCGGGTGCGGACGGCCGGTTTCGGCGAGGAACGCCGGCGCGGGCATCGACCAGTGCTCGCGCAGTGTCCGCTCGACGAGTCCGGCGATCACGTCGGCCCGGCTCGGCGGCTCCTCGCGGATGAGTCGGCCGTCCGCGGTGGATCTCCAGCCGAGTTCGACGAGTCGCCGCGGTTCGTCGACCGGGCAGGCGACGGTGACCCGGACTCCGCCCGGCCGTCCTGCGCGGATCGCGAACCGCCGGTCGTTCGCGATCTCGGCGGACGGCGTGATGAAGACCATCTCGCAGTCCCCGAGCGTCGCCAGCCGCCGCGCGAGCCGAGCCTCGAACTCGCGCCAGGCGTTCTCGACCGCGCTGTCGAGGCCGGGGCCGTCGAAGGACGGGGGGTCGAAGTGGGTGTCGGACATGACGTTCCCCTTTCCGAGCCGGCATCCCGGCACCGGGTGGACCCGGCGCGGCACACGGGCCGGCTCTGAGTGCCCCGAGGCCGGGGCGGAACTGTGGGGTGCCCCGAGCGGGGGCGGAACTGCGCTGCCCCGAGACGGGGCGGGAGGCGCCTCACCGGAACCGGGAGGATCACCTGACAACTGCAGGATAGGACAGGGGTCCGACAAGTCTGGTGCCGAGACCACAGAGCGTTCAGCGAAACGGTTGTCCGTGGTCGTCCGGCCTGGTAATCAGATTAGAACACGTTCTAATTCTTACCGGCGAGGAGTCTGTATGCACACCCCGATCTGCGACGAGCTCGGCATCGAGTTCCCGATCTTCGCGTTCACGCACTGCCGCGACGTGGTCGTCGCGGTGAGCAAGGCCGGCGGCTACGGCGTGCTCGGCGCGGTCGGATTCACGCCCGAGCAACTCGAGATCGAGCTGAACTGGATCGACGAGCACATCGGCGACCACCCGTACGGCGTCGACATCGTGATCCCGAACAAGTACGAGGGAATGGACGCGAACATGTCGGCCGAGGAGCTCACCAAGATGCTCCAGTCGATGGTTCCCCAGGAGACGCTGGAGTTCGGTCGCAAGCTGCTCGTCGACCACGGCGTCCCGCTCAACGAGGAGGACGACAACTCGCTGCAGCTGCTCGGCTGGACCGAGGCGACCGCGACCCCGCAGGTCGAGATCGCGCTGCAGCACCCCAAGGTCACCCTGATCGCCAACGCGCTCGGCACGCCGCCGAAGGACATGATCGAGAAGATCCAGGCCACCGGCCGCAAGGTCGCGGCGCTGTGCGGATCGCCCAAGCAGGCCCGCAAGCACGCCGACGCCGGTGTCGACATCATCATCGCCCAGGGTGGCGAGGGCGGCGGCCACTGCGGCGAGGTCGGCTCGATCGTGCTGTGGCCGCAGGTCGTGAAAGAGGTTGCGCCGCGGCCGGTTCTGGCCGCCGGCGGCATCGGCAGCGGTGAGCAGATCGCGGCTGCGCTCGCGCTCGGCGCGCAGGGCGCCTGGAGCGGCTCGCAGTGGCTGATGGTCGAGGAGGCCGAGAACACCCCGGTCCAGCAGCAGACCTACATCAACGCGTCGAGCCGCGACACCGTGCGCAGTCGCTCGTTCACCGGCAAGCCGTGCCGCATGCTGCGCAACGACTGGACCGAGGCGTGGGAGGACCCCAACAACCCGGACCCGCTGGGAATGCCGTTGCAGTACATGGTGTCCGGCATGGCGGTCGCGGCGACGCACAAGTACCCCGACGAGAGCATCGACGTCGCCTTCAACCCGGTCGGCCAGGTCGTCGGGCAGTTCCGCAAGGTCGAGAAGACCTCGGCGGTCATCGAGCGCTGGGTGAGCGAGTACATCGAGGCCACCAGCACCCTCGAGTCGTTCGCCAACGCGACGGTGTAGCGGATCCCCTCGCCGGGTGGTGCCGGCGGAGCGCGAATGCGCGACAACTGATCTCGAGTGAATCCCGAGGCCCGGCGGACAGGTTCCGCCGGGCCTCGGGCTGTCGCCGGCCTGTCGGCGATCCTGATCGTCGGCAGGCTGCTCGTTCTGGGCGTCACGACCCGCGTCGCAGACCGCGCGCTATTCCACGGACCGATGTCGCATGCGACAGGATCAGGATCGGCGACATCGACCGAGGTCGCCGATCCGAGGTGATGTCGCGTGCGACATCACCTGGCCCCAGCACGGCCGCGACGGGCAGCCGGGGCCGTCAGCGGATATCGCGCGCGAACTCGTCCGACACACTCAACCCCAGCGCGCCCTCGGCGAACCTCGACACGGGTCCGACCGCGGCGTCCAGCGCCTCGTCGTAGCCCTCGCGGGCCCGGCCCCAGAGCCGGCCTTCTCCGCCCTCCGGAGTCACGCCGACGAGCGCGACGAGTTCGCCGGTGGTGGGGATGCAGACCGCCCACACGAAGCGGGTCTCCGATGCCCAGCCCGCCTCGGCGGCCGACACGTAACCGGCAGGGGAGGCGACCCCGAGATCGGTCAACGCCGGCACGTCGGTGATCCGGTCGTCCGCACGTAGCGCGCGCAGGTACCACGTCCCGGCGTTGATCTCGACTGCTTGCACGACGTCCTCGGGGCAGATGGTGGGGAAGCGAGGCGAGCCACGAAGGCCGGCGACGTCAGGTCACCGGGCCTTCGTGGCTCGCAGCGTTCGCTCCTCGCGCCTGGAGTGGCGCAGGGATTACTTGATCTCCAGCAGCACGGTGCCCTGGGTGACCGCGGCGCCGGCCTCGACGGACAGGCCGGTGACCACGCCGTCCTTGTGGGCGGTGACCGGGTTCTCCATCTTCATGGCCTCGAGCACGACCACCAGATCGCCCGCGGAGACCTCCTGGCCCTCCTCCACGGCGACCTTCACGACGGTGCCCTGCATCGGTGCGGCCACGGCGTCGCCGGAAACGGCGGCGCCGCCGCCCTTCTTGCGCGAGCGGGCCTTCGGCTTCTTGCGGACGACCCCGTTGGCCGACGCGCCGCCACCAAGGGCGAGATCGCCCGGCAGCGACACCTCGACGCGGCGTCCGCCGACCTCGACGACGACCTTCTGGCGCGGAGCGGAATCGTCCTCCTCGATGGCCTCGCCGCCGGTGTACGGCTCGATCGGGTTCTCCCAATCGGTCTCGATCCACTTGGTGTAGACGTCGAACTTCTCGACGTCGCCGATGAAGGCGGGGTTCTCCACGATGTGGCGGTGGAACGGGATGACCGTCGCCAGGCCCTCGACCTGGAACTCGGCCAGGGCGCGGCGGGCACGCTCGAGGGCCTGCTGGCGGGTCTCGCCGGTCACGATCAGCTTGGCGAGCATCGAGTCGAACTGGCCGCCGATGACGTCACCCTCGACCACACCGGAGTCGACGCGCACACCGGGGCCCGACGGCTCGCGGTAGACGGTGATCGGTCCGGGGGCCGGCAGGAAGTTGCGACCGGCGTCCTCGCCGTTGATGCGGAACTCGAAGGCGTGGCCGCGCGGGGTCGGGTCCTCGGTGATCTCGAGCTTCTCGCCGTTGGCGATGCGGAACTGCTGGCGGACGAGGTCGATGCCGGCGGTCTCCTCGGTGACCGGGTGCTCGACCTGCAGGCGGGTGTTGACCTCGAGGAAGGAGACCAGGCCGTCGTTGCCGACCAGGAACTCGACGGTGCCCGCGCCGTAGTAGCCGGCCTCGCGGCAGATGGCCTTGGCGGACTCGTGGATACGGGTGCGCTGCTCGTCGGTCAGGAACGGCGCGGGGGCCTCCTCGACGAGCTTCTGGAAGCGACGCTGCAGCGAGCAGTCGCGCGTGCCGGCGACGATGACGTTGCCGTGCTGGTCGGCGAGGACCTGGGCCTCGACGTGGCGGGCCTTGTCGAGGTAGCGCTCGACGAAGCACTCGCCGCGACCGAAGGCGGCGACGGCCTCGCGGGTCGCCGACTCGAACAGCTCGGGGATCTCCTCGATGGTGTAGGCGACCTTCATGCCGCGGCCACCGCCGCCGAAGGCGGCCTTGATGGCGACCGGCACGCCGTGCTCCTTGGCGAACGCGACGACCTCGTCGGCGTCCTTGACCGGGTCCTTGGTGCCGGGGGCCATCGGGGCGTTGGCCTTCAGCGCGATGTGGCGTGCGGTGACCTTGTCACCGAGGTCGCGGATGGACTGCGGCGACGGCCCGATCCAGATCAGCCCGGCGTCGATGACGGCCTGGGCGAAATCGGCGTTCTCCGACAGGAAGCCGTAGCCCGGGTGGATGGCGTCCGCGCCCGACTTCTTCGCGGCGTCCAGGATCTTGTCGAAGACCAGGTACGACTCGGCCGAGGTCTGGCCGCCCAGCGCAAATGCCTCGTCGGCGAGCTTCACGAACAGCGCGTTCGCGTCCGGCTCGGCGTACACCGCGACACTGGCGATGCCCGCATCCCGGGCTGCGCGGATGACGCGAACAGCGATCTCGCCGCGATTGGCGATGAGGACCTTGCTGATTGAGGTACTGGGCACTTGTTCTCCTGGGCCTTACTCGTACTCAGGTGCTCGCGACGCGCGGTGGCGCGTGCGACACGATTGTCGGACAACGATCAAGTCGGGGGTACACCCTCCTCGACCGGGATGCGGACGGCTCGGGCGATGGACGACGCCGGGAGTCCAGCATCGCGACCTTCCGGCCAATACCCTAGCCCACCGAGCAATCGTTCGGTGGAGCCGTGGGTCACATCGCGCGTGAGAATGTGCTCGCATCACCGAGCTGACTCACGAGTAAGGCGAAAGCGTGCAGGTAGGCGTGCACGGGCCCGAGGGTCGGGTCGATGTCGGCCGCGTCGGCGTCGGGCAGGGGCCGCGACGGATCGCCGTCGAGGCCTGCCGTCGCTCGGAACTCTGCCGAGGACTCGTCGACGCCGTACGCGTGCAGTGGCGACTCGCGTGGGAAACGAGCCGAGTACCGCAACCCCGACGGCGTGCGGTTGATCCAGATGTAGACCTCGTGCGGCGAGTAGCTGTGGCTGCGGATGACCTTCGCGCGCCCGGCGTCGGCGGCACCCGCGCCCGGCGCGTACCGGGTGTCGATGAACGAGATCACGAACCGCGGGGCTCCCTTGTACCCGATCAGCTGGGCCACCCGCTCGAAGGGCAGAGAGGCGCCCTGACGCCCGCGTTTGAGCATCTCGGTGGACCGCGCGACCGCCTGGTCGAAGGTCGGGGAGTCGGACATGTCGATCCAGAACGGCGCCAGCCCCACGAACCAGCCCAGCGCGGCCAGCCACCGGGTGTCGTTGCGGGTGTGGCGCGGCAGCACGCAGCGGAACTCGGGGTCGCCGGTCATCTCGTGGTGGACCATCGCGAAGGCGGCCAGGATTCCGGCGGTGAGGGTCCCGCCCGCCTCCGAACACACCGCGGTGAACCGATTGGCGGTCGCGTCGTCGGCGATGACGCCCCACAGGGACTCCTGGGGGATGGTCGTCTCGTCGATGTACTGCTGCTCCTCGCGGGCCTGCTCGGCGGCGGTCTGTGAGGAACGCAACAACGCCGGCATGTCGCCGCCGCCGGACCGCAGGAACTCCGACCACATCGCGACGGCCGGATGGTCGGCGCCGGTCTGATCGGCCAGGCACCGCTCCTCGGCGCTGAAATCGACGTAGCTGCCGACCTCGGGGAGGTTGGGGTTGCGGTGCTCGCGGGCGGCGCGGTAGAGGGTGACCAACTCCTGCTGGGCCATGATCAGCGAATACCCGTCCACGAGCGAGTGATCGGCGGCGAACAACAGGGTGAACGAGTCCGCGCGGCCGACGGTGGCGAACAGGTAGGCGGGCCAGTGCAGCGGCGCCGTCGCGCGGTCGAAGGCGCCGCCGAGCTGCTCGACGAGCGGACCGGACTCGGCGTACCACCCGATCCGGCCCATCTTGAGCTTCACGGTGCCCGGCGGCGTCGTCAGCCGCTGCAGGCCCGACCCCTTGACCACGACGTGGCTGCGCAGGACCTCGTGCCGGTCGATCCACTGCGTCAGCACCTTGCGGATGGCGGGGATCGACAGGGGTTCGTCGAACTCGATCGACAGGCCCAGCCAGGCCTCGCGCCCGCCCTCGCGCTGGGTGCGCGCACGGTACTCCGACGCCGCCCGCAGGTGCTCCTCGTGATTGTGCGAGGTGAGTCGGGGATCCGGCTCCCACGAGTTCAGTTCGCCGGGAACGTACGGCGTCCACTCCACCAGACCGCCCGGCGCGATCGGTTCGTCGCGGATCTGGATGAACTTCATGCGCCGGGTCGGCCTGACCCGGGAGGTGCGGACCCGCCGATGCCGGTCTGGGTGCGCACCTGCGCCTTGATCCGGGCCAGCATGCCCGCCATCCCGCGCAGGCGCAGGGGACTCACCGCGCTGCCCAGCCCGAGTTCGTGATAGAAGTCGGACGGGACGTCGAGGATCTCCTGCGCCGACGCGGTGTCGAGTCCTTGGTGCAGGATCGCCGCGAAACCGCGCGTCGTGGGTGCCTCGGGCGGCGCGGTGAAGTACAGCCGTACCGATTCCGGGTCACCGGCGTCGACGGACAGGAACACCGGCGACTGGCACTCCGGTACCGGTTCCATCGCCTCCTGCTTCAGGTGCTCGGGGAGGTCGGGAAGCTCCGCGGCGAATTCCAGGAGCAAGGTGATCTTGTCGGAATCGCCAAGTGCGGCAAAGTCTTCGACGATCTCTGCCAGGGCTGGGGGCAAGGTCATCGTCGGTCGCCGGCCCTACTCGACGCCGGGTGCGGCACCCGGCTCTTCGCCGACCGCGATCGGCACGCGCACGGCGTTGCCCCACTCGGTCCACGAACCGTCGTAGTTGCGGACCTTCGTGAAGCCCAGCAGGTAGGTCAGCACGAACCAGGTGTGCGACGAACGCTCGCCGATGCGGCAGTAGGCGATCGTCGGGGTGTCCGGATCGAGGTCGCGGTAGATCTCGTCGAGTTCGGCACGCGGACGGAACCGGCCGTCCGGCGCGGCCGCCTTGGCCCACGGGATCGAGATCGCGGTGGGGATGTGGCCGCCGCGCAGCGCGCCCTCCTCCGGGTAGTCCGGCATGTGGGTGCGCTCGCCGGTGTACTCCTGCGGCGAGCGGACGTCGACCAGCGGCTCCTTGCCGATCGCCTCGAGGACCTGCGGCTTGAACGCGCGGATCAGCGAGTCGTCGCGCTCGACGACCGGGTAGTCCGAACGCGGGTACTCGGGGACGTCGAAGGAGGTCTCCCGGTCCTCGGCCATCCACGCGTCGCGGCCGCCGTCGAGCAGGCGCACGTCCTCGTGGCCGAAGAGCGTGAACACCCAGAGTGCGTACGCGGCCCACCAATTGGACTTGTCGCCGTAGATGACGATGGTGTCGTCGCGCTCGATCCCCTTGCTGCGCATCAGCTCTGCGAACTGCTCGCCGTTGATGTAGTCGCGGGTGACCGGGTCGTTGAGGTGCAGATGCCAGTCGATCTTCTGCGCGGTCGGGATGTGGCCGATGTCGTAGAGCAGCACGTCCTCGTCGGACTCGATGATCTTCAGGCCCTTGGCGCCGAGATGAGCCGACAGCCACTGCGTTGACACCAACCGCTCGGGATGGGCGTAGTCGGCGAAGGCCGGGTTCGGGTCGGTTTCAACACTCACAGGTCTGTTCTCCAGCTTGCTGTACGGACGTCTCTGCGCTCTCGCGCGGACCGGTCGTCGGTCCCGGATACAAAGGGTAGGGCATCGGCGCGCCTACCGACCGGTTGCCGATCGGCTCCGGGTCTCCGGCCAGGGTGCGGACGTGCTTCGGTCGGATGACGAACTGCAGGTCACACGGTCTCCGGCTGCTAGATTCGCCGGGTGGCTCGAGGAAGTGGACCCCGCGCGGATCGCCGGGACGTCGTCGCGGCGCCGCGTCGGCGAGGCGCAGGGACGCTGAGTTGGTTGTTGTCGGCGGGCGTCGTGGCGGTGCTCGCCGCGACGAGCGCGTGCTCGTTGATCCCCGCCGACGACCAGGCCTCGCCGGCCGAGTCGTCGCGGGTGCCGACCGCGTCGTCGACATCGACGTCGCCGGGTTCGGCGTCACGCTCGCGCATCCCGACCCCGACGCCGTCATCGTCCGAGGCCGATCCCACCCGGTGCCGCCCGGACGACTGCCCGAAGCTCGCGACGCCGGCGACGTCGTTGATGCGGAGCGGGGTCGACGGCTCCAACGCGCGAACGGCCGTCCCGCGCTACCTGACGACGCTGCTCGACGACCTCGACGAGACGTGGGGAGGATGGTTCACCGAGCTCGGTTGGGGCGACCCGGCACCGGGACGGGTCCTGATCCGGTCGGGGACGGCGTACCGCACCGACTGCACCGACGAGGACGGGGTCTCGCCGCGGATCCGGTCGGACGAGGCGAACGCCTTCTTCTGCAGCGTGGACCGCGCACCCGACGGCGACGGACGGTCCACGGTCGGCAGCGTCGTGCTGCCGGTCGACACGTTCGCCGCCATCTGGGACGGCGACGTCTTCGGGGTGCCGTCGCCGATCGTCGGCGACTTCACCGCCGCGATCGTGGTGGCCCACGAGTACGGTCACAACGTCGTCCACCGGATGGCGGAGAGATTCGACATCCCGGCGGTACGGCTTCCGCAGGGCAAGAACAGCGAACTGCTCGCCGACTGCCTCGCGTCGAACTGGGCGTCCACCGCGTACAAGCGAGATGCGCTCGGCCCCAAGGAGATCCTGCAGGTCGCGACGCTGCTGCCGATCATCGGCGACACGGGCGGGGCGACCGGGCACGGCTCCGCCGTCGAGCGCGCCAAGGCGCTGACGATCGGGCTGACCGGTCCGCAGTTCAACCGGCAGGGACAGCCGTCGGACTGCCTGACGAAGTACTGGCCCGAGTTCTACTCCGTGAGGTGACACCGCCGGACCCTCGTCGTCCGGGGTGCGGCTCGGGGCTCGTCTCGGTCCGGTCCGGTCCGGTCCGACGATCAGTGCGGCCAGAAGTCGCCGACCGACAACCCGACCTCGTTCAGCAGTCGTCGGACCAGCGGCAGGCCGATGCCGATCACCGAGGACGGGTCGCCCTCGATGCCCTCGACGAGCCAGGCGCCGAGACCGTCGAGGGTGAACGCGCCGGCGACCTTCAGCGGTTCGCCGCTGTCCACGTAG
>Ga0164243_10010535_pt1 | contig 13280 bp, 12 predicted proteins | sample OricompcompostOP_FD_108781 | JGI IMG/M metagenome (GOLD analysis project Ga0164243, IMG submission 108781) | Organic Plus compost microbial communities from Emeryville, California, USA - Original compost - Organic plus compost (OP) | ecosystem: Engineered > Solid waste > Mixed feedstock >... | reverse complement strand
GACTGGCAGGGCAAACGGCCGAACCGGAACGGTATCTGACGTCCGCAGGGCCCGGCCGGCCTTGCCCTCGCCCGGCTTCCGCACCTATGTGTATGGGTGAATGATCCGTGCTCGCGGATCGAAGCCGGGCTTTCCAGATGACTCTTGACGACATTCGCGCCGACTTCGCGCTCCTCGACGATTGGGAAGACCGCTACCGCTATGTGATCGAGCTCGGGCGCGCGTTGCCGCCATTTCCGAAAGAGCTACAGACCGACGCCAACAAGGTTCGCGGCTGTGCGAGCCAGGTGTGGCTCGCAACGCGCCGTCTCGGAGATCCGGGAAAGCCGAGCGCGAAAGACGCGCTCGATATGCAGGGCATGAGCGACGCTCATATCGTCCAGGGCCTGATCGCCCTGCTCTTCATCATCTACGAAGGCAAGACGCTCGATGAAATCCTGAAAACGGATGCGGAAGGAATTTTTGCGAGCCTCGGCCTCAAGGAGCATCTGACGCCGCAACGTTCCAACGGCCTTGCGTCGATGGTGAAGCGTATCCGGTCCGACGCCGCGGACATGCTGGCGGCGCAGTCTTAAAGCGGATCGGCGTCGATACGGGGCCGAAAATCGCTCGTCCCCCAGTGGCGGATATGCACGGGCCTTTCGCTGTTTGCGGGAACCACAGCCGGCAGCATACCATAATGGCGCGCAAGCTGGCGCAGAGCGATCTGCAGGATGATCTTGCCGGACCGTTGCGGCCAACCGCTTGCTCGCTCGCTGGCTTCCAGGCCTTTGAGATGACAGCAGACGTCGATGAGGATTCCTGCGAGGTCGGGGCCGACGGCTGACAGCGCCCTCTTTACGCGCTCCTGCGCGGCAACCACGGAATCGCGAACATCCGGGCCGATGTCCGGCGCGCCCTTTCCGCCGCCGCCTCCCGAAAGAAGCAGAGACCAATTCGCCGTTACGCGCGGTGTCATTTGAGCGAACCAGAAGTCAGCGCGAAGCTTTTCACCGGCATCGAATTCAACATCTGCAAGCATCGGCTGGCCGTCCTTGTCTTTGCGGCGCGCGAGCCAGGCGAGCGGGCTTTCGGCGATGTTTCGTTTCGGCGCCGCCGGTTCTTCGCGGGGAGTGGCCGCATGTCGGCGGGACTGTCTCAAAGCCATTCGTAATCCTCAAATCCAGCCGGCGTGCTCGCCGGGTCATGCACGGGAGCGCGGAGCACCAGCGTCGGCAGTGCCCAGCAGAGAATATCGAGCGCCCTATCGAAGCTTGGATTGTCGCGACGATACTCGACCCTGAGACAGGCATGCGCCACGGTCGTGCGATCGCGGCCGAACATTGCGCCCACCTCCGTCAGCGACATCCGGCAGGAGACGTGAGCCAGATACATTGCGACCTGCCGCGCCTCGGCGATGTCGCGGACGCCCCGCGTTCCGGTCCAGAGATAGTCCGTGTCGATGCCGAACACGTTCGAAATTGCGAGCTCGATTGCGAGACGCGCTCGGCGGCGGCGGAGAGAGGCTGGCGTTTCCGCGGTTGCGGCGGGAAGCTCGCGCATCTCCATCGTCGTACAAAATGAAGGCCGTAACATTCGTCCCGTCCCATGCTCCGAAAAACGTTCGGGTGTCGCCGTCCGTCGCAGTGGTGCTCTCAAGCTGCATCGGTTTGCTCCGGGTTGTGACGCCAGAGAGCAGAATACGGTCGCGAGAGAGAGCGGGGATAAGTTTTTTTGGGAGTCGTCATTCACCGTTAGCAAATGCGCTCAGCGGGAGAAAAAAGAAATCCCCGCCCGACGGGACGGCCTCACTGTCGGAGGCCATGCAGGATCGTTCATTCAAACGCTGTGCGCGCGCATCTTCCGACGGATGGTTGAGTGCTCGTCGCCATTCAGACGCCCGCTTCACGATTGACGACGTGCGGCTTTTACCAGTTTGGCCGAAAGATCTGCGCGACCGCACGCTCGCCGGACGCCGAAAGCTGATCTCGATCATCGAACGAGAATTGAGGAAAGAACGGCAACGCGGCATCGCAGGCGCTCGCACCTATGACGTCGCGCGGCATGCCAAGCTCGTGCGGCTGCTAAAAGAGGAACGGCGATCGTTCTTAACGCTGGTGTGCTCTGGCGCTGTCAGCAACGGCAGGCGCGCACCGACTGATGGCAATCCGAATAAATAGATGCTTCGCATCCGCAGCGATTTTCTACGGGAGAAAAATTACCCGGCCGCCAGATCATCTTTCGCGGCGCGTGCCGAGGCCCATCTTTTTTGCAAGCTGCGAACGGGCGTTGGCATAATTCGGCGCGACCATCGGATAGTCGGGCGGCAAGCCCCACTTCTCGCGATATTCTTCCGGAGACAAGTTGTAGTGCGTCCGAAGATGCCGCTTCAGCGATTTGAATTTCTTGCCGTCTTCCAAACAGATGATGAAGTCTGGCATGACCGATTTCTTCACGGCGATTTTCGGTTTGGAGTCTTCCCGCTCCTGCGGAACGGACCGGCCTGCCGCCCGGCTCAATGCCGCGTGCGTCTCTGCGATGAGGCCCGGTAATTCGGTCGAGGCTATCGGATTATTGCTGACATAGGCCGCGACGATTGTTGCTGTGATCGTCACGAGCTCAGGCGCGGCGGAGCTGTCCATCTGCTTGTCTTCCGCTTCCTCTGCCGGCCGAAAAACCTGGTCGGACCGTCCGTCCATGTTTCCACCCCACGATCGCACAGTTGTCGCCGACGAAGCGCGCCGGAATTCCCAACATTATGAACGCAGACAAAGAGATCAACTCAACTTCACTTGCGAAAGCTTTGACTACAGGACGCCTTCATTGTCAATCTCGGCGCCGGGTTAGATTACGACATTACTAATTCTTGAAGATATGGACTCTCCATTTGACCAATACTCTGTGTCCCGTCAGCGCGTTGACGTCGGGATGCCGTGGGCCGACAAGCATTCCCGATCTGCCACCCTGAAACCTCGAGAGGTTCCAACCCGATGACCGGTCCGACGACCATGTCTGCCACTGCCGACGATGCCCCGACGCCGACGCCGCCGATCGCACGGCGCCAGCCCGTCGTGGCGACCTATCATGGCGTTGCACTCACCGACGACTACGCTTGGCTGCGTGCGGACAATTGGCAGGAGGTGATGCGCAAGCCGCAGACGCTCGCCGCGGACATCCGAGCCCATCTCGAGGCAGAGAACGCCTATACGCAAACCCTGATGGGCGACACACAGGCGCTGCAGGAGAGTCTCTTTCAAGAGATGAAGGCGCGCCTCAAAGAAGATGACAGCCAGGTGCCGCAACCCGACGGGTCTTGGGAATACTTTCCGCGGTTCGTCAAAGGCGGTCAATACGCGCAGATCTGCCGAATTCCGCGCGGTGGTTCGCCCAATGGGGCGCAGGTCCTGCTCGACGGCAACACGGAGGCCGAAGGCAAGAGCTATTGGGACCTCGGCGCAGTGACCCATTCGCGCGATCATGGGCTACTCGCCTATGCGACGGACGATAAAGGGTCGGAGCTTTACACGGTGCGCATTCGTGACCTTGCGACCGGGAAGAACCTGCCCGACGAAATCCCCGACACGCACGGCAGCCTCGAATGGTCAAGCGATGGGCGGACACTCTTCTACATCAAAGTCGACGAGCATCAGCGGCCGCTGTTCGTCTATAGCCATGTGCTTGGCACACCCACCTCGGACGACAAGCTCGTTTATGAGGAAAAGGATGCCGGATTTTTTGTCGGGCTGTCAGCGACGCAGTCGCAAAAATTCATCGTCATCGACATCCACGATCACGAGACGAGCGAGGTGCATCTGATCGATGCCGACGCGCCCGAGGCCGGACCCAGGGTCGTCACCCCACGCCGCGTCGGGCATCAGTACAACGTCGAGCATCACGGACCGCACCTCATCATCACGACGAACTCCGAAGGCGCTGAGGATTTCCGCGTCGTCGCCGCGCCGACCGATGAACCGCGGGAAGAGAACTGGCGCGAGATCGTTCCGCACAAGCCAGGGCGCCTGATCCTCGACGTCAGCGTGTTTCGAAATTTCATGACGCGGCTCGAGCGCGAGGACAGCCTGCCGCGCATCGTCGTCACGCCGATCAAGTTCACCGAAGTCGTGCAGGATGAATTCCTCGATCTCACAGGCGAGCACACGATCGCATTCGAAGAAGAGGCGTATGCGCTCGGCCTCAGCTCAGGCTACGAATTCGATACGAACCGGATCCGCTTCACCTATTCGTCAATGACGACGCCAGCGGAGACCTACGACTACGATATGGCAACGCGCGAGCGCACGCTCCGGAAGCGTCAGGAGGTTCCTAGCGGACACAATCCGGCCGACTATGTGACGCGCCGCCTGCTCGCACCGGCCAAGGACGGCGCGCTCGTGCCCGTCACGCTGCTCTACAAGAAGACGACAGCGCTCGATGGCTCGGCGCCCCTGTTCCTCTACGGCTACGGCGCCTATGGCATCGCGATGCCGGCATCATTCTCGACCGCGCGGCTATCGCTCGTCGACCGCGGCTTCATCTTCGCGATTGCGCATGTTCGTGGCGGCAAGGACAAGGGCTATCGCTGGTACACCGACGGCAAGATGAAGAAGAAGAAAAACACCTTCACCGACTTCGTCGCGGCGGGCGAGCATTTGATCGCTGAGCGATTCACGACGCGCGGACGTATCGTTGCAAACGGCGGTTCAGCGGGCGGGATGCTGATGGGTGCGATCGCCAATATGGCGCCGGATCTCTTTCTCGCAATCATCGCCGACGTGCCGTTCGTCGATGTGTTGAATACGATGCTCGATAAGGACTTGCCGTTGACGCCGCCGGAATGGCCAGAATGGGGAAACCCGCTCGCGAGCAAGGAGGATTTTGATTACATCCGCAGCTACTCGCCCTACGACAATGTCGAGGCGAAGAGTTACCCGCACATCCTGGCGCTCGCCGGCCTCACCGACCCGCGCGTGACGTATTGGGAGCCGGCGAAGTGGATCGCGAAGCTGCGCGCGAAGAACACCAGCGATAACCTCGTGCTGCTGAAGACGAACATGGGCGCCGGCCACGGCGGTGCATCGGGCCGCTTCGATGGGTTGAAGGATACGGCCTTCAACTATGCGTTCGCGCTGAAGGTGACGGAGGTTGGGGCGTGACGCCGAGTCGACGGGCAACATCGCTGCGAAGTAATGAAACAGACCGAGGCGATCATGCACTACGTTCTTTTCTACGACTATGTTCACGACTACCTGGAGCGACGCAGCGGCCTTCGCGATGCGCATTTGGTCCTGGCCAGGGCAGCCGTCGAGCGTGGTGAACTTTTGTTGGGCGGCGCATTTGCCGATCCTGCAGATGGCGGCATGCTTCTCTTCTCGGGAAGCTCGCCTGCCGTGGCGGAGAATTTTGCCAAGGCGGACCCCTATGTCACTAAAGGTCTCGTCACGAAGTGGCGGGTGCGGGAATGGACGACAGTTGTCGGGAAAGATGCGGCCTATCCCGTGAAGCCGGTCGCATCGGGTCACGGGCTCAAAAGTTTCTAATCACAGCCCCCAAAAACAAAAAAGGCCCGCAGATCGCGGGCCTTTCGTTTCTAGGAGGCAGCGCTAGGCTGCGACCGTGCCGAAGGTAGGCGATTTCGTAGCCTCCTCGAGTGCCATGTCGGATTTCAGTGCGATACCAATGTACCGGACTCGTCCGGCTACCCTTTCCTTTTTCACGCCAAGCTCGGCGAATTCACGTGCAAAGCTCGGAAGTGCTGCAGGCTCCTTGTTCTTAGATTCACACCAAGAGCAGTAGTCTTCATAAAGTTCAGTAGCCGTTACACTTGATCCATCACGGACCTCGACATTCTCCTAGTAGAAACGTTCTGTGTTATTCTCGGGGACGAGACGCGTAACCGGCGCCACGACCTTGCTTTCGACAACCTTCGGCTCTGCCTGATGCACTTCTGCGGGCGGAGCTTCGATTGCGCGCGCCGGAACAACGGGAGCATCGAGAGCGATCTCGAGTGACCGGTTGTCGTTCGCGCCGGAACGCGGCTTTTTCGATTGCACGGTCACCGGTGTGAGTACCGGAACCGCCACCGCTGCCGCAGCGGTGCTTGCTTCCGCCAGCGCTCTCGGCGCGACGGGCTTCGGCTGGCGATCGTAAAGTCGCCACTGGCTGAATGCGACGTACATGCCGAATCCAGACCCGATCTCGAGCAGCAGGGCGACGAACAACGTCAACGCCATCTGCACGTTCTCGATCTTCACGTTCGGGAAGAACGCGTTCGTAAGCTCGGTCAAGACCTTCGCTTGCGGATCGGCTTCCGTCATGACGGTCGCATTGTTGGCAGTCGCAGCATCGATCTGCGACTTGAGCTCTGCGATACGCGCGTCAGCCTTTTTGGCCGAAGCGGCGGACGCAAGCTCGGCTTCGAGCGACGTGATCTGCTGACAGAGAGTACGACGCATGTTCGTCGTGACCTCGGTGCAGCCTTTCGACCACTTCCAGGCTTTGTCGAGCTTCAGGCCATCAATCTGGCTCTGCACCGCCTCATAGGGACGATGCTGAGGAATCCAGGCCGCTTGCTCTTCAGCGCGCTTCAGCTCGGTTCTCAAATCCTGATAGGCTTGAGCTTCCTGCGCACGATGCCCGGTCGTATCGAAGCGGTTCAACGCTGCGTGACCAAGCGCGGAGGTCATGGAATAGGCCGTGACGACCGTCCAGACCAATGCGGATGCTGCCGCTTGAGACCAAATTCGATTGCGAACTGCGGCAAAGAAGAAAAACGGTACAAGAGCCTTCATGCAGTCGGCAGCGGCAGATGCCGCTCCGTAGATTTGGCCGTCGAGCTCGGTCCGTCCGAGACTGAAGCCAAAACGCCAGTTCATCGCAGCGGATACGGCGAGCAATACGCCTGCTGCGAGAACCCCCAACACGCCTAAAACGTGTCTCATTAGAGTGCCCTCTCCTGTGAGGACCGATCGGCTACGCGATCACGATGACCGGCCATTTCGTTGTGGCCCTAGCGTCGAGGGAACGCCGGCCAAGCTCCGGAATGCAGAACAGCCGCGATTGTCGATGGCATCCGCGTCATTCGTCTGTGAGCTTCGATGTCATCCCCATGACATCGACAGACGAGCGATGCAAAAACCGCACAATCACGAGAACCAGAGCTGCCACTCCCGACATCGTCTCCAAGGTGCCGCCATGATTTCGCCGCAAGAAATCAGGGTGGATAACATTTCCCAGAAGCCGAAGCGCGGGTGGAAAACCTACGCGAATTAAACTCCCCTCTCCTCCAGCCGTACCTGAGTCGGGCAGGGATGTTAATCCGAAATGATAGTGGAATCAGAATTCTAGATTTCCGCGCTCGGCGTGATACGCGCGTGTCATAACACTCTCCACAGGGGCTGTGCGGAAGTTGAAAATCAGCGGTTATCAAGAGGTTTTGCACTACCTTATGCAAGCCTCCCGCAAGCCGCGAATGTGGCGGGCGTACGGTCATCGGTGTGCTTCGCGTGCCACCGTCCTCGCGGCCGTCCGGTGACACTTAGGTCCAGAGCGCGGCTGCGCATTTGGCCGTTTACCAAAATGGCCGCGTGAGGCATTCTGAGCGGAGTTCGATATCGCGTTTTCGTGCCGGATGTTGGCTTCGCGTTGGTGATGCCCGAGTGACGTCGGCCTGATCATTTGGCGTTTGCGGTCCCGGCGCGGCGTTCGGTTCGTGTTTGGAGTTTCGTCATGTCGCGTGCCGGTGCATTGCTGCTCATCACTGCCGGTTCGTTCTCAGGCATGTATGCCTATCTCGCCCCCTCCTCGGAGACGTCGAGCGAACTTGCCGAGATCACGCGCATCTCCGTGGCGCCTGATCGTGAGAATGGGGTGGTCCGTACCCTCACTCCGGCACCGCCCGCTTTCAGCGAAGTCATCCGCAACGAGCCAAGCGAACCGATCGCCGCATCACCGCCGAAGCTCGGCACATGGACAACGGTCGTCGCCTCCAGTCGCGCCGTTCTCTCTCCGCTCAAGTCATCCCGTCCCGCCGATGCGCTCACGCGCGCGCAGCTCGCGCACGATTTGCAGCAGAGCTTGCAGCGGGCGAGCTGTTATCAGGGGCCGATCACGGGAACGTGGAACGCAGCGACCCGACGCGCGATGGCTGCTTTCATGGATCGCGCCAACGCCGTGCTGCCGTTCAAAGATCCCGACTACGTGCTTCTGGCGCTGGTGCAGAACCATCGAGAGATCACGTGCGCGGCCGAATGTCCGTCGGGACAAGTCATGGGAAGTGACGGGCGATGCCTTCCCCACGCGATCCTCGCGCAGGCCGCAAAGAGATCGCAGCGGCTCGAACAGCAGCGCTTGGCGGACGCGCGTATCGCGCAAGATCGCGATCGCATGGCGCAATCGGAGCCGTATCAGCGTGAGGTGCTTCCCTGGCAGCGAAACCAAGTCGTTGCCGTCCCGCTCGATAACGTCACGATTGCACAACGACCGAAACCGCCGCCGGGCATGATGTCGATCGGCGGACCTACCGATGTAGCGCCTGCAGTGTCTTCAGTGCGTTCATCGGTGGTGTCGCCGGAAGCAGCAGCTTCCGGAGCGGGAGCTGGAGTCGCGGGGAGCGATGGTGGAGCTTCCACAGAGGCAGCCGCGAAATTCGCGGCTTTGCAGGCTGACCCCGATTCCGACAGCCTCGCGGATGATTCCAACACGGCGACTGAAGCGCTTCCGCTGCCGCCCGACGCGGCTACGCCATCGCACATTTCCCGGCGCTCCGAGGCCGAACGCAAGCGGCGACATAACTCCTATGCTTCGATGGGCCGGCGCCGACACGGCGATCCACGCCCCGGCACCGCGCGCTTCAATCTGATGCAATCGCTCGGTGGCATCTATTGACGCGTTCAGGTTCGCGTGCCGCGTCTCACCCAGGCGAGATAATCGGGGCTTCCACCTATGATAGGCACGACGAGCACGGCTGGGGTTTCGTAGGGATGGTGCGCGACGATGTGCGCTGTGGCGCGCTCCGCACCTTCGCGCGCGAGCTTCACGACCATCACGGCCTCTTCAGCCGTCTCCGTCACGCCCTTCCAAACATAGACCGACGTCATCGCCGGCAAAACGTTGACGCATCCGGCGAGGCCCTGCTCGACCAATTCCCGGCCCATAGCCAATGCCGTCGCCCGATCGGGGAAGGTCGCGTAAATCATCACGACACCATCGGCTGGCGCCGCGCCATTCTCTCCGTTATCCCGCGTGGAGGGCTTGTCGTTTGCTGACACTTGAGCGAGCCTCCCTGGCTTGCTGCGCGACGATCCGTATTACGTGAAGGGCCTCGATGGCGAAAGAAAAACAGAAGTTCGAACGCATCGCCTTCGTCGCGAGCGAAGTTCCCGAAGCGATCGAGGCTCAGGCGGCGTTGATCAAGCGCTATGGGGAAACGGAGCCGGCGAATGCCGACGCCATCGTCGCGCTTGGCGGGGACGGCTTCATGTTGCAGACGCTACACCGCTTCATCAACGACAAGATTCCAATCTACGGCATGAACCGTGGATCGGTCGGCTTCCTGATGAACGATTATAGGGAAGACGATCTTCTGGAGCGTCTTGCCGCCGCCGAGACGAGCCGTATTCATCCGCTGGCGATGATCGCGACGGACGCCGGAGGCAAGGCGCACAAGAGTCTGGCGATCAATGAGATCTCGCTTTTCAGGCAGCGTTATCAGGCCGCCAAGTTGCAGATCGCAATTGATGACAAGGTGCGCCTGGAAGAACTGATCTGCGACGGCATCCTGGTTTCGACACCTGCCGGATCGACCGCTTACAATCTCTCGGCGCACGGGCCGATCCTGCCGATCAAATCATCCCTTCTCGCGGTGACACCGATCAGCCCTTTTCGGCCACGGCGCTGGCGCGGCGCCATCGTCCCGAACAAGGTGCACATCACGATTACGGTTCTCGAGCACGAGAAGCGGCCGGTCAGCGCGGTGGCGGATCACTTCGAGACGCGCAACGTCATCAAGGTCGAGATCGAACAGGCACGCGCCATCGAACTCTTCATGATGTTCGACAAGGAGCACGGTCTCGAGGAGCGCATCCTCGCTGAGCAATTCAGGTATTAGGTTCTGACTGCGCTCGGCGGTGTTTTTTGTTTGCGCCGAGCGCCCCGCCCTCCGGACGGAGCGGGCCGCAGGCGGCGTATAGCCCTCTCCAAAACCGACTGGCCCTCCAGCGGTGTCTTGAAGCACACGCGGAGGGCCATGATGTGGTTTCAAAGTGGCTGCGTTCTCGATTTCCCGGCCCGGGTGCTGATCCCGCGGGTCCCCCGAATCAAGTTTGCAAACACAGATGCAGTAAGCGTGACATCATATGGTTAACGCCAGGTTAACGCACGCTCCATGCTCTAAGCTGGCCAGCGTTCTACGAGGGCTTCGACCTTCGGGCGCTCACGCTCGTCGGGCGGCTCCATCGGCGTGCCGACGTAGATGAACCCGGCAATCTTTTCGTTGTCCTTCAGGCCGAATGCCTCGCGCACGGTCGGGCTGTAGGCAATCCATTCGCTGATCCAGGATGTGCCGAACCCCAGCGCATTCGCCGCAAGACAGAGATTGAAGCACAGCGCGCCCGCCGAGAGCACCTGCTCCCATTCCGGTGCGCCCGGGCGCTGCTTGATCGAGGAAATGACGGCTATCACCATCGGCGAGCGCAGAAAACGGGCGCGCTCCATATCGAGGCGTACGTGCGACGGCGGCTCGCGCTCCTCCTTCTCGCAGGCCTTGGCGAAGATTTCGCCGGCAGCGGCGCGAGCCTCTCCCTCGAAAACGATGAAACGCCAGGGCGAGAGCTTCTTGTGGTCTGGGACGCGCGTCCCGACGGTGAGAATTTTGCTGAGTTCCTCGGGGGTTGGCCCAGGTGCGGCGAGTCGATCCGGCTTGACCGACCGTCTTGCCGCAAGAAATTCAAAAAAAGCGGTATTCATGCGTTGTTCCGTACTTTTGCTTTGCCCGTTGGCTATACGAGGCTTCCGGCTGTTACAAGCGGCCCGTTACAATCAGAGTCGGGAAATCGATCCGGAGCACGGTGCGTTGGGGGAAGAATGCGCCTGAACGTCTTGAGATTCGTCGCGCCGCTTGTCGCGGCTGCCGCCCTCGCGGCTGGCGGAGCCATGCCGGCCATCGGCGGGGACACGCCGACGGCCATGATCGTCCTCGACGGGTCGGGCTCGATGTGGGGTCGCCTGCCGCCTGCAAATCGCCCAAAGATCGATCTGGTGCGTCAAAAGCTCGGACAACTCCTCGCCACGCCATTTTCGACGCGGCTTGGGCTCGTCTCGTTCGGCCACCGGCGCCGGGGCGATTGCAGCGATGTCGAATTGATCGCAGGTCCCGACAGCGCGCGCCATGACGTGCTCGACCCGATCGCAAAGCTCAATCCCCGTGGTCCGGGGCCGCTGACAGCGGGACTCAAACTCGCGATGACGGCCATCGGCCAATCACGCCCAGCGCAAATCCTTGTCGTCGGCGACAATGCCGACAACTGCCAGCAGGATTCCTGTGCGCTCGCGCAAGAGTTCGCGAAGACCGCTCCCGGCGTCGCGATTCAAGTCATCGGCATCGGCGTGCCGGCCAACGAACGTCCGCGGATGGCGTGCGTGGCCGAGGCGACTGGCGGTCATTTCTACGACATCACGGATTCCAACGGTCTCGAGGCCGCGGTCGATGAAGCGACAAAGCTTGCCATCCTTTCACCGAGGGCCGTCGCCGCGACCGGCCCCGCCAATGCAAAGCCGACCGCGCCGCCACCGCCCGAGGGCGCATCGCTTCGTGCTTCAGCGGCGCTTGCCGGCGGTAGCGCGCTGCTGACTGTTCCGCTCAAGTGGCGGATCTACAAAGCGGGCGGCAAGGCCGCTCTCGGCAAAAGCGAGGGCCCGGACATTTCGGCCAAGCTATCCGCTGGGGATTACGACATCGAAGCGCAGCTTGGATCGATCAAGGCGCGACAGACGATCACGATCTCCGATGGCGATGCGCAGAGCATCGTCGTGCCGCTCAATGCGGCGCGTCTTGTGGCGCGCGTCGCAGCCGACAAAGGCGGCCCGCCCTCGCCGGACGCGATCCTGACACTTACGTCCGGGGGGACCCCCGTTTCGGTTGCGCGCGGCGGCTCGGTCGATCTCTATCTGCCGCCCGCGGACTACGCTTTGACGGTCATTGACGGCGCCGCGAGGTCGTCGCAAGCGCTGAGGCTCGCTGCCGGTGACGACAAGACAATCAATATCGACCTGTCCGCGGGCCATCTTGATCTTTCCGCAACCAAAGCCGACGGCAGTGCTCTGCAGGATGTCCTCTACACCGTCGAGACCGACGACCCCGAAAGCCCCGACGGCCGGCGCGACGTGGCGCAATCGCGCGATCCGCACGCAAGCTTCACGCTTCCCGAAGGTACCTATTACGTCACCGCGCGGTCCGGCAGCGGCAGCGTGAACAAGCGCATCGCCGTCGGCGCCGGTCAGACAGTTTCAGAGACGCTGTCGCTCGCTCTCGTACACGTCACCATCTCGGCGCTCGTCGCTGGCACACCTGCAAAGGCCGATCAGAATATCTTCTACCGTGTCGAACGCATTGACGGCGACCGCGTCGGCGTTGCGCAATCGCTCGGATCCGCACTGGCGCTCGACCTTTCGCCTGGCCGCTACCGGATCAGCGCTTCGCTCGCTGCTTCGCATCTCTCGGCCTCGAACGAGGTCGTCATCGCGCCAGGGAAGCCTGTCGACGCGGTCATCGACATTGCGTCAGGCCGGGTCGATTTCGCGCCGCCACCAGGCGCTCCTCCCGTCATCGGCGACGTCTACTGGGAAGTTTCCGATCAGAACGGCATGGCGATCTGGCGGGCAACCGGCGCTGAAGCGACAGCCATTCTGGCGCCAGGACAATACACGGTGCATTTCGATGCGCGCGACAGTCATGGGCAGGCGGCGTTCGAAGTTCGGGCGGGCCAAAGCCAGAAGATCGAGATTGGACCAGGATGACGGACACGAGGCGCAAGACTTTTAGTTCGCGGGTTTTCCGCATTTCGGGGTGTCTCCTTGCTGCGACGCTCGCCGCATTCATGCTGTCGTTCACTCTAGCAACGGCGTCGCTCGCCGAAGAGCCGATCCCCGATGGGCCGGCTCCGGCACCGTGGGGTCCGAGCCTTGAGAAGCGCAAGAACACGACGACGGTCGAACGCGGCAAACCGAAGGGTACAGGCGTCAAGCTGGTCGCGCTGCTGACCGGTGACGGCCAGCAGATCGAGCAGGGTCTTGTCTGGCGCATTTTC
>Ga0164243_10010534_pt1 | contig 13280 bp, 13 predicted proteins | sample OricompcompostOP_FD_108781 | JGI IMG/M metagenome (GOLD analysis project Ga0164243, IMG submission 108781) | Organic Plus compost microbial communities from Emeryville, California, USA - Original compost - Organic plus compost (OP) | ecosystem: Engineered > Solid waste > Mixed feedstock >... | reverse complement strand
TGTAGCGCGAGCGGATGACGCAGTACACGTGAAAGAGGGTGGACCGCGGCGCGGGGCAGACCAATAAAAAAAAAAAGCGGGTGACCGTGTCCACGATCTTGCGCGCCGAGGTGTCGATCACCTCGTGGTCATAGGCCTTGAGCCTGATGCGGATCTTCTGTCCCGCCATAGGTCTCTCTCGTCCTTCTCGTTCCGCTGCTGTCTTCCCGCTACCGGGCTTCCGCGACGTCCTCGGGCTTGAGTCGGTCCCGCCTGCTGCTCGCCACTCTCGTCCGCCGACCCCCGCGGTCGGGCGTGTCGCGCAGATTTCTCACACGCCGACCCGCACCGATCTCTCGGGTTCCTGCTTCTGTGTTGTGTGGCGCCCGCCGGATTCGTCGGGCTCATCGGGTCTCCAGGTGCGGCGCGGCACGCAGCCCACCGATCACTCTTGGCGCCGGAACGCCGGGAGACGCGATTCAGTAGTCAAAGTGGCCGCGCCCCGGCAACCCGCCGGAGCAACCTGGCTATCTTGTCAGAGACCCGGTGATCGCGCCAAATCGGGTGGGACCGCCCTGGGGCCTGGACGGGTAGTCCCCCATGTTCTTGCTGTTTTTTCGGGCTCCCAGCAGCCAGAACATGGGGGACTACCCCTCCACCCACCCTGGGCCGTACGCTCGGCAGGTGCAAAACGAGAACACGTTCTATCTCGCGGGCGGGGCCGGGGAGGCGCCGGTGCGGGTGGTCGTGTGGGGCACGGGGAACATGGGGCGGGCCGCGATCCGGGCGGTCGAGGCGCACCCGGGTCTGCAGCTGAGCGGGGTCGTCGTGTCGGGCCCGGAGAAGGAGGGCCGGGACGCCGGGGAGCTCGCCGGGCTCGGTCGGGAGACCGGGGTGACCGCCACGACCGACGTCGAGGCGGCCCTGTCGACCCTCGAGGGCGGCGGCGCGGTGGCCTACACGGCGTCGGGCGAGCTGCGGCCCGACGACGCGCTCGCCGACGTGGTCGCGGCGCTGCGGCGCGGGGCGGTGGTGGTGACGCCGGCGCTGTACACGTTGTACGACCACCGCAGCGCGCCGGACGACGTACGACGGCCGGCGGAGGAGGCCTGCCGGGAGGGCGGCTCGGCGCTGTTCGTCAGCGGCATCGACCCGGGCTGGGGCAACGACCTGCTCCCAGTGCTCGTGAGCGGCCTGGCCGGGACGGTCGAGCAGGTCCGCTGCCAGGAGGTCTTCGACTACTCGACGTACGACGCGGCGGACTCGGTGCGGACGATCGTCGGGATGGGCGAGCCGATGGACCACCAGCCGCCGATGGTCGCCCCCGGCGTCCCGAGCATGGTCTGGGGCGGGCAGGTGCGGATGGTCGCCCGCGCCCTCGGCGTCGACGTCGACGAGCTGGAGGAGACCGTCGACCGGCGACCGCTCGAGTCGGACGTCACGACCCCCCTCGGCGAGTTCGCCGCCGGCACCCAGGGAGCGCTGCGGTTCGAGGTCCGGGGCATGGTCGCGGGCGAGCCGCGGGTCGTCGTCGAGCACGTCACCCGGATCACCGCGACCTGTGCGCCCGACTGGCCCTCCCCTCCCGACGGCGGCGACGGCGCGCACCGGGTCGTGATCGAGGGCCGGCCACGCATCGAGGTCACCGTCGAGGCGACCGACGAGGGCGGCAACCGCGCCGCGGGCGGCAACGCCACCGCCGCCAACCGTCTCGTCAACGCGATCCCCTGGCTGCGCTCCGCCGCGCCGGGCCTGTACGACGGGCTCGACGTGCCCGTCTCCCCCGCCACCGGCCGGCTGGCCGTACCCGAGAGGACCCCGACGTGATCATCGACGTACCCGAGGGCAAGGACCCGATCGCCTACGTGTGGGGCGAGATGGTGCCCGGGATCGGCCCGGCCGCCTCGACCTTCGCGACCACGGTCTACTCCGACAGCACCCTCGGGCTGCGCGAGTTCGAGGCCGCCCGGCTGCGCGTCGCGCAGATCAACGGCTGCCTCTTCTGCCAGGACTGGCGCACCGAGCGCGACGGCGAGAAGGTCGAGGACACCTTCGCCGAGGCCGTCCGCGACTGGCACACGACCGACGCGTTCGACGAGCGCACCCGGCTGGCCGCGGAGTACGCCGAGCGCTACTGCCTCGACCACCACGGGCTCGACGACGAGTTCTGGACGCGGATGAAGGCGGCCTACACCGACCGCGAGATCGTCGAGCTGTCCATGTGCCTGGGCTCGTGGATCGGGTTCGGGCGGCTCAACCGGGTGCTCGGCCTGGACGCCGCGTGCGTCCTGCCGAGCCACCTCGCGCAGCACTGAGGGACTCCTCCACAGGCCCGGTTTCGGCACCCCCTCCGCGTGACAGGATGCAGCCCATGACGGAGTACCCGCCGCCCGGCGCGCCGCCGCCACCGGGGCCTCCACCGGGTCCTCCGCCGGGTCATCCACCGGGTCCTCCACTGGGTCCCCCACCGGTCGCCCCGCAGGGCCCGCCGCCGCCCTCGCGCTGGGGCGTCGCGCCGCCGCCGCCCGGCTGGCAGCCCGCTCCCGGCATGCTCGGCGCCGCGCACAAGCCGGGCGCGATCCCGCTGCGGCCACTGACGCTCGGGGAGATCTACGACGGCGCGTTCCGGATCATCCGGTTCAACCCGAAGGCCACCGTGGGCTCGGCGGTGCTGGTCGCGGCGGTCGCGATGGTGCTGCCGATCCTGGTCACCGCGATCCTCACCTGGACCGTCGGCGCGACCTTCGACCTCACCGGCGAGAGCGACGGGACCGCCGACGACGTGGCCGGCTCGCTGGGCGCGTTCGGGGCGTTCGGCCTCGGCGCGGTGCTGCAGGTCTTCGGGCTCCTCTTCGTCACCGGCATGATCGTCCACGTCACCAACGCCGCCGCGGTCGGGCGCCGGCTCAGCCTCGAGCAGGCCTGGGCGGCCACCAAGGGCAAGCGGTGGCGGCTCGTCGGCCTGTCGCTGCTGCTCTGGGTCCTGGCGCTGGCCCTGATCACGGTGTACGTCGTCGGGATCATCCTCGTCTTCACGTTCGCCGAGGTGGCCCCGGCCGTGATCTTCACGATCCTGTGGAGCATCGCGTTCCTGGCGGCGCTCTTCTGGTTCTGGATCCGCGTCTACTACCTGCCGGTGCCCGCGCTGATGCTGGAGCCGGTCGGAGTGGGCGGCGCGATCTCGCGCGGGTTCGCGCTGACCCGGCGGCAGTTCTGGCGCACCTTCGGGATCGCCCTGCTCACCTACCTGATCGCGCAGATCGGCGGGTCGATGCTCACCTTCCCGCTGAGCCTGATCGGCCAGCTCGTCCTCTTCACCGTCGACGAGGACTACGCGCTGCTCGGGTTCATGGTCCTCAACGCGCTCACCTCGGTGATCTCGGCCGCGTTCGTGGCGCCGTTCTCCTCCGCGGTCACCTCCCTGCAGTACGTCGACCAGCGGATGCGCAAGGAGGCCTTCGACGTCGAGCTGATGACCCGGGCCGGCCTGACCGCGTCATGATCACCGCGTCATGATCCTGCCCGACCCGCCGCTCGACCCGAGCCCCGACAAGGCGCGCTCGCTGCTCCGCCGCGAGCTGCTCGAGCCCGACTACTACGAGGGCAACCTCCTGCAGCGGCTGCTCACCTGGCTGCGCCGCCAGCTCGACAAGGGCGTCGACGCGGCGATCGGCCTGCCGCCGCTGCAGACCTTCGCGGCGATGCTGATCGCGGTGCTGCTGGTCGCCGCGCTGGTCTGGCTGGTCCGCCGCGCCAGGTTCAGCGCCCGTGCGCCGCGCGAGGACCGGACCGTGCTCACCGACGAGGCGCTCGACGCCGCCCAGCTGCGGGCCCGCGCCGAGGCCGCGCTGGCCGAGGGCCGGCACGCCGACGCGCTCGTCGACGGCTTCCGCGCGCTCGCCGCGCGCCAGGTCGAGCGCGGCCGTCTCGACGACACTCCCGGCGCCACGGCCCACGAGGTGGCCGCGGTGCTGGCGGCCGAGTTCCCCGAGCAGCGGGCCCGGGTCGAGTCCGCCGCGGCGCTCTTCGACGCGGTGCTGTACGGCGACCGGCCGGCCGACCGCGCGCAGGCGACCGACGTCCTCAGTCTCGACGACGACCTGGCGGTGCGCCGATGACGGCGACCGCGACCACGCTCTGGCGCCGGCACCGCACCTCGCTGCTGCTGCTCGCGGCGCTCGCGCTCGCGGTGGCGGTGGTGATCTGGGCGGGCGAGGGCGGCGACGAGGAGGGCCGGTTCGACCCGGACAACCCCGGGCCGGCCGGCGCCCAGGCGGTGCGCCGGGTGCTCGAGGACGAGGGCGTCGACGTGCACGTGGCCCGCGACGCCGACGCGTTCGACGACCAGGAGGTCGACGACGGGACCACGGTGGTCGTCACCGCCACCGAGCAGCTCGGCAGCAGCACCCTCGACCGGCTGCTCGACCGGACCCGGGACGCGCGACTGATCTTCGTGGAGCCGAGCGCGCTGGTGACCGCCGAGCTCGGCATCGACGGCTTCCCCGAGACCCACGGGCTCGGCCAGGGCCGCGAGGCCGACTGCGACGACCCGCTCTTCGAGGACCTCACCATCGAGGTCGACCAGGCGATCGCCTACCCCGGCGACGGCTGCTTCGGCGACGAGGACGCGGCGGTGGTCGCCGAGCGCGAGGGTGCGGTGCTGTTCGGCGCCGGCGAGGCGCTCACCAACGACCAGGTGCTGCGCGCCGACAACGCCGCAGTGGCCCTGCGGCTGCTCGGACAGAGCGACGACCTGGTCTGGTACGTCCCGACGTACGCCGACCTGGTCGCCGACGACGACACCGCGTTCGACACCCTGCTGCCGCGGTGGATCAAGCCGAGCCTGGCGATGCTGCTGGTCGCCGGCGGCGCCCTCGTCGTCTGGCGGGCCCGCAGGCTGGGCCGGCTCGCCGTCGAGCCGCTGCCCGTCGCGGTGAAGGCGATCGAGACCACGCGCAGCCGCGGCCGGCTGTACCGCAAGGCCGGCGACCGGGCGCACGCCGCCGAGGCGCTGCGCGCCGCCGCCCGCCGGCGGGCCGCCGTACGACTGCGGCTGGGGGCGGCGCACTCGGAGGCCGACCTGGTCCGCGACGTCGCCCGGCACACCGGCCGTCCCGAGCCGGAGGTCGCAGCGCTGATCGGGTCCGGAGCCCCGGCACCCACCCACGACCACGAGCTGATCCGCCTGGCCGGCGACCTGGCCGGGCTCGACAGAGAGGTACGCCAGACATGAGCCAGACCCCCCACGCCGACGCCCGCGAGCGCCTGGTGGCCGTCCGCCACGAGGTGGCCAAGGCGGTCGTCGGCCAGGACGCCGCCGTGTCCGGGCTGATGGTGGCCCTGCTCTGCGGCGGGCACGTGCTGATGGAGGGCGTGCCCGGTACGGCGAAGACGCTGCTGGTGCGCACCCTCGCCGCGTCGCTCTCCGTCGACACCCGGCGGGTGCAGTTCACGCCCGACCTGATGCCCGGCGACATCACCGGCTCGATGGTGATCGACAGCCGGCAGGGCGAGCTGAGCTTCCGCGAGGGCCCGGTCTTCACCAACCTGCTGCTCGCCGACGAGATCAACCGGACCCCGCCCAAGACCCAGTCCGCGCTCCTGGAGGCGATGGAGGAGGGGCAGGTCTCGGTGGACGGGGTCAGCCGGCCGCTGCCGCGGCCGTTCCTGGTCGCCGCGACCCAGAACCCGATCGAGTACGAGGGCACCTACCCGCTCCCGGAGGCCCAGCTCGACCGGTTCCTGCTCAAGGTGGTGCTGCCGATCCCGGACCGGGCCGCCGAGATGGAGATCCTCAGCCGGCACGCCGCCGGGTTCGACCCGCGCGACGTCGCGGCCGCCGGCGTCACCGCGGTCGCCACCGCCGACGACATCGCCGCCGGGCAGGCCGCGGTGGCCTCGGTGCAGGTCTCGCCCGAGGTGGCCGGCTACATCGTCGACATCGCCCGGGCCACCCGCGAGTCCCCGTCGCTGTCGATGGGGGTGAGCCCCCGCGGCGCCACCGCGCTGCTCCGCTCGGCGCGCGCCTGGGCGTGGCTGTCCGGCCGCGACTTCGTGACCCCCGACGACGTCAAGCAGCTGGCGCACGCGACGCTCGTGCACCGGCTCGGGCTGCGCCCGGAGGCCGAGCTCGAGGGCGTGGACGTCGCCCAGGTGCTGGCCTCGGCGCTCGGCTCGGTGCCGGTCCCCCGGTGAACCGCTGCTGGTGACTGACTGAAAGTGACGGTCTGATGGCGATCTCCGGCCGGGTCCCGCTCCTGCTCCTCCTGGGGCTGGTGCCGATCTGGCTGCGCCCGACCATGGGCACGATGTGGCTCTGGCTGCTGGTCGTGCTGGTGCTGACGACCGCGGACCTGCTGCTCGCGCCGTCGACCGGCGCGCTGTCCTTCGAGCGCAGGCCGGTGGGCACGGTGCGGATGGGCTACCCCACCGACACCGTCCTGGTCGCCGCCAACACCTCGTGGCACCGGGTGCGGGCGCTGGTCCGGGACGCCTGGCAGCCCACGGCGGGCGCCACGGGCAACCGGCACCGGCTGCGGCTCGGCCCCGGCGACCGGACCTCCCTGCGCACCCCGCTGCTCCCCCGCCGCCGCGGCGACCTGCGCGCCGTCGGGGTGACCGTGCGGTCGAGCGGGCCGCTGGGGCTGGCCGCGCGGCAGCGCACGGTGGAGGTGCCCGGGACGGTGCGGTCCCTGCCGCCGTTCGAGTCCCGCAAGCACCTGCCCTCCCGGCTGGCCCGGCTGCGCGAGCTCGACGGCCGCGCCGCCGTGCGGGTGCGCGGCCAGGGCACCGAGTTCGACTCGCTGCGGGAGTACGTGCGCGGCGACGACGTGCGGTCCATCGACTGGCGGGCGACCGCGCGCAGCAGCCATGTCGTGGTCCGCACCTGGCAGCCGGAGCGGGACCGGCGCGTGGTCCTGGTGCTCGACACGTCCCGCACCTCGGCCGGCCGGGTGGACGACGTCCCCCGGCTCGACTCGGCGATGGACGCCGCGCTGCTGCTCGCCTCGCTCGCCGCCCGCGCCGGCGACCGGATCGACTTCGTCGCCGGCGACCGGCGGGTACGCGCCCGGATGCGCTCCGCCGGCGCCCGGGACATCGCGGCCCGGCTGCAGGACACCATGGCCGACCTCGAGCCGGTGATCGCCGAGGCCGACTGGGACGCGCTCGCCGGCGCGGTCCAGGGGCTCGGCCGGCAGCGGGCGCTGGTCGTGCTGCTGACCCCGCTGGAGCCGTCGGCGGTCGAGGAGGGTCTGCTCACCGTGCTGCCCGCGCTCACCCGCCACCACCGGGTCGTGCTCGCCTCGGTGCGCGACCCGGAGCTGGACCGGCTGGCGGCCTCCCGGGCCACGATCGACGAGGTGTACGACGCCGCCGCGGCCGAGCAGGTGCTGCGCCGGCGCGAGCGGACGGCCGAGCTGCTCGGCGGGCTCGGTGTGGACGTCGTCGACGCGGACGCCGACCGGTTGCCGCCCGCGCTGGCCGACCACTACCTGGCCCTCAAGGCGCAGGGGCTGCTGTAGCTCGACGGGTGTCGCGGGGTGGCGGTGGCTGCGGCGGACAGGAGGGACAGGCCTACTCCTGCGTCGCCACCCGGTCCTCGAGCAGCGAGGCGTCGATGTCGCCGGTGTGACCGGCGGCCGCGGCGTTGCGGCCGAGCACGAACACGTAGGCGAGGAACACGAGCTCGGCGGTGATCCCGATACCGATCCGGGCCCAGGTGGGCAGCGGCGAGGGGGTCACGAACGCCTCGATCACGCCGCTGACCAGGAGCACGGCGATCAGGCCGAGCGCCACGGTGCCTGCGGTCCGCCCCTCGCGGGCGATCGACGCGGTGCGGGTGAGGTCGCGGGGCTCGACCCAGGACCAGAACAGCCGCAGGCCGATGCCGCCGGCGACGAAGACCGCGGTCAGCTCGAGCAGCCCGTGCGGCAGGATCAGCCCCCAGAACAGGTCGGCGCGGTCGTGGCGGGTCATGATCGACCCGATCACCGCGACGTTGAGGACGTTGTTGAAGAGCAGGTAGATCACCGGCAGCCCGAGGATCCCGAGCGCGATGCACAGCGCCGCGACCCAGGCGTTGTTGACCCAGACGCGGGCGGCGAAGTGGCTGGCGGCGTACTCGCTGTAGTAGCTCTCGAAGTCGTTGTTGACGAGCTGGTCGACCTCGTCGGGCGAGAGCAGCGACTGCTCCACGATCGGGTGGTCGAGCAGCCACCACATCATCAGCCCGGTGACGACGACGTTCACGGCCAGGCAGCCCAGCCACCACCAGCGCAGCCGGTACAGCGCGGCGGGGAACCGCTGGCCGAAGAACACCGCGACCCCGCGCCAGGTGCCGACGCGGGTGCCGCTCGCCTTGGTGCGCGCCCGGGCCAGTAGCGAGGAGAGGTGCGCGACCAGTGACGGGTCCGGTGCCGACGTCCGCACCACCGACAGGTGCGTGGCCACCTGCGCGTAGCGCTCGACGAGCTCGTCGCTCTCTGCCCCGCTGAGCCGGCGGGTCCGCACCAGCTGCTCGAGCCGCGCCCACTCGTGCCCGTGCGCGAGCACGTAGGCGTCGAGGTCCACGCCGATAGATTAGGCGCCGTGTCGACCCCGGAGTTCGCGACGCTCACCGCCGACGACCTGGTCACCGGCGAGGCGGTCGCGCTCGACCTGCCGCCCGCGAGCCTCGGGCTGCGGATCGCCTCCGGGCTCATCGACGTGGTCCTGACCGTGGTGCTGATCATCGCGGCGGTCTTCGTGGCGACCGTCGCCACGATCGAGACCGACGCGGCGCTCGCGGCGGCGGCGCTGATCGGCTCGATCGTGCTCGTCTTCGTCGTGGTGCCGACGACGATCGAGACGCTGAGCCGCGGCCGGTCGCTCGGCAAGCTGGTCCTGGGCCTGCGGACGGTGCGCGACGACGCCGGCCCGATCAGCTTCCAGCACGCCTTCATCCGGGCGCTGATCGGCTTCGTCGAGATCTACGCGTTCGGCGGCGCACCGGCGTTCTTCTCGGCCCTGCTCAGCTCGCGCGGCAAGCGGCTCGGCGACTTCGCCGCCGGCACGTACGTCGTCCGCGAGCGGGTGAAGCTCCGGCTCAACCCTCCGGCCGCGATGCCGCCGCACCTCGCGGCCTGGGCCGCCCACGCCGACATCACCGCGCTCCCCACCGGCCTGGCGCTCGCCGTCCGGCAGTACCTCGGCCGGCTGCCCACGATCGACCCCGCCTCCCGCGCCACGATCGGCGCCCGGCTCGCCGACGAGGTGCTCAAGCACGTCGCGCCCGAGCCGCCGCCGGGCATCGCGCCCGAGGACTTCCTCGCCGCCGTCATCGCCTCCCGCCGCGAGCGCGACCTCGCCCGGCTGCGCCGCGAGGCGGACTTCCGCAACCGGCTCACCCGGGCCCGCTGAGCCCACTACCCTCCCGGGCATGCGTCTGCGCCTCGCCCTCCCTGCGCCGCTGCTCGTCCTGGCGGCCAGCGGCTGCGGCGACGAAGACTCCGACTCCGGCGACCCGAGGTCGGAGCGGGACTCCCCCACGAGCCAGGCGGACGCGATCCTCGAGTGCGCCACCGACGCGGGGCTGCCGGGGACGACCACCCGGATCGAGGGCGGCATCACCGCGATCGACCTGAGCACGGACGACGAGACCATCCTGCTGCACGTGCTCGACTCCGAGGAGGACGCGGCGACCTACGACACCGGCCTCGGCATGGAGCACGAGCCGGTCGACAACGTCGTCATCATCGGCGGGGCGATCGACGACGACCACCGCGCGACCGTGCACACCTGCATCGAGGACAACCCCGCGGGGTGAGGGCCCTCAGGCGCTCGGCCGGTCGAGACGCCGGTAGCAGAGATCGGTGATCGACCGTCCGGCGGCGAGGCCCTTGCGCTCGAACTTGGTCACCGGTCGCTCGGCCCAGCGCTCGACCACGCCGCCCTCGAGCAGCGGCTCGGCGTCGAGCACCTCGACCATCCACTCGGCGTAGTCGGCCCAGTCGGTGGCCAGCCGCCAGCACGCCCCGGGCTCCAGCCGCCGCGCCGCGACCGTCGCGAACCGCGGGGTGACCAGCCGGCGCTTGTGGTGCCGCTTCTTGTGCCACGGGTCGGGGAAGAACGTCCACAGCTCGCGCAGCGAGTCCGGCGGCACCCGGTGCTCCAGCGACCAGACCGCGTCGACCTGGCAGAACCGGACGTTCTCCGCCCCGACCTCGGCCACCCGGGCCATCGCGTCGGCCACCCCGGGGCGCCACACCTCGAAGGCCAGCACGTTGAGCTCCGGCCGGGTCGCGGCCAGCGCCGCCGTCGCCTCGCCCACCCCGGAGCCGATCTCCACGACCATCGGCGCCTCGCGGCCGAACCACGGCGACCAGGTGAACCCGGGGTCGTCGAGCGCCTCGTCGGGGATCACCCACTTCTCGTGGTGCGCCTCCCAGGCGGCCGCCTGGCGCGGGGTGAACCGGCTGCCCCGGCGCGCGTAGGTCAGCACCTCGCGCATCCGCCGCCCCTCCTCGGTCAGCTTGTGGTGGGGGCGAGGAGGCTCGGTCACGGACCCATTGTCGCGTCCCGGCCGCGACGGCCGGCGCCCGGTCAGCCGGTGATGCCGTACTCCTCGAGCTGGGTGCTCACGAGCTCGGCCTGCTCGGCGAGGAAGTCGTCGAACTCGGTGCCCTGGAAGCTGTCCGGGTCGGCGTACACGTCCTCCTGGAACGCCGTGAGCTCGTCGGTGCCCGCGGCCTCCTCGCAGGCGGACGCCAGCGCCTCCACCTGCTCGTCGGAGGCGTCCGCGCTGGTGACGATGCCGCGGAACTGCGGCAGCACGGTCTCCGGCGGCAGCCCGAGCTCGCCGGCGGTGGGGACGTCGGCGTAGTCCTCCGGAGCCTCCTCGGCGATGATCGCGAGCGGGGTGAACTCACCGGAGTCGAGGTACTGGCGCACGTCGCCGAGCTGCTCGTAGAGCACGTCGACGTCCCCGTTGAGCACCGACCCGTAGCGCTCGCTGGGCTCCGAGAACGGAACGGCGCGGAACGTGGTGCCGAAGGTCTTCGAGATCGCGCCCAGGACGATGTCGTCGACGCTCTGGGTGCCGACGGTGGCGACGGTCAACGTCTTCTTCCTCGCCGCGGCGACCAGGTCCTCCCACTTCTCGAACTTGCCGGTGCGGACCATCACCGCCGAGGGCATGGACTGCAGCCGGCACATGGCCCGGATGTCCTCGAGCGAGAACGACGCCGAGCCGGCGACCGCGGTCGTCATCGTGTCCTGGCTCAGCACCGCGATCGACTCCCCCGGTTTGCCGGAGAGCATCTTGGCCAGGCCGGTGCCGCCGGTCGCGCCCGGCACGTTGACCACGGGTACGTCGACGCCGAGCGGGCCCTCCATCTCGGCGGCCAGGGCGCGGCCGAGCGCGTCGGCGCCGCCGCCGGGGCCGAACGGCACGACCATCTCGACCGGACGCGTGTACGTGCCCTCCTGCCCGTCGCCGGTGGCGCCGGAGGCACCGCAGGCGGTGATCAGTGCGAGCGCTGGCAGGACGGACAGGGCTCGGGCGGTTCGCAGGTGACGCACGGGACTCCTAGACGTTGACGGGGTGGGGGTCGGACTTGTCGGGCGACCGGCGCTGACGGAGCCAGCGCCGGCCCAGCGCGAGCAGCAGGCCGACCCACAGGCAGCAGAGCACCAGCGAGGCCGGCCGGCTCACGAAGACGGTGGCGTCGTTGTCCGACGCGATGAGGGAGGTCACGAGGAAGCGTTCGGCGAGCGGGCCGAGGATCGCCCCGAGGATGAGCGCCGCGAGCGGGTAGCCGCGCCGCTCCATGAGGAAGCCGAGCACGCCGCAGCCGGCCATGATCCACACGTCCGACATCGAGTTGCGCAGCGCGTAGGCGCCCAGGTAGGCGAAGAGCACGATGATCGCGGCGACGTACGCCTCGGGAGCGCGCAGCAGCGCGATCATCGGCTTCGCGGCGAGCAGGCCGAGGACGGCCATCAGCAGCACGCTGACCAGCAGCGCCGCCACGATGGTGTGCACGAGCTCCGGCTGGGTGCTGAAGATCTGCGGCCCGGGCTGCACGTTGTGCAGCTGCAGCGCCCCCAGGATGACCGCGGCCGCGGCGCTGCCGGGGATGCCGAGGACCAGCATCGAGACGAAGGCGCCGCCGACGGTCGCGGTCGACGCGGTCTGCGGGCCGATCACGCCGTTCGGCGACCCCTTGCCGACCTGCTCGTGGTCCCGGCCCACCTGCCGCTCCACGCCGTACGAGACGAACGACGCGACCGTCGCGCCGGCGCCGGGCACGGCGCCGAGCAGGCCGCCGATCGTGGCGCCGCGTCCGAAGCTGCCGGCCCGGCGGCGGACGGCGGCCGGCCGCGGCAGGGCGGTCCGGACCTCCCCCGCCTGACCGGCTCCCTCGTCGGCGAAGGACTGGCCGAACCGGGCGAGCACGTGGCCGAGCGCGTAGACGCCGACCATGACCGGCAGGTAGTCGATGCCCGCGCGCAGCGTGTCGGAGCCGAACGAGAACCGGACGCTGCCGTAGACGTCGTCGACGCCGACGCTGGCGACGAGCATGCCGATGCCCATCGCGACCAGCGTCTTGGCCGCGGAGGACTCGATCATCAGCAACACGCTGGTGAGGCCGAGGACGACGATCCAGAAGTACTCCGGCTGCCCGAGCGACAGGGCCAGGTCGGCCGCCGGCTCCGCGGCGAAGGTGAGCGTGAGCCACGAGACGATGCCCCCGACGAACGCGGCCATCGCTGCCCACCCGAGCGCCTCGGCGCCGCGGCCCTGCCTGGTCATCGTCCAGCCGTCCCAGAGGAGCGGCACGTTGTTCGGCTCGCCCGGGACCCGCAGCACGATGGAGGTGATCGCGCCGCCGTACGTGCCCGCGACGTACACCGCGAGCATCAGCACCACCCCGGAGTGGGTGTCCATGCCGTAGGTGAGCGGGAGGAGCAGGAGGACCCCCATCACGAAGGTCAGGCCGGGCAGCACGCCGACGACCAGCCCGGTGATCACCCCGGCGACCAGCAGGAGCCAGGTCTCCGGGCCGAACCCGAACAGCGCGTCGAGCGCTCCGCTGAGCGTGTCCATGCGTCTCCTCGGCCGCTCTCAGTAGATGCCGACGAGGTCGAGCAGTCGGTCGGTCAGGGAGTCGAAGACACCGACACCCGTGGGCAGCGAGACGTAGACGACGTCCACGAACAGGTAGGTGAGCCCCAGGCTCAGGCCCACCGCCACCGGCACGCTGACCAGGGGGTTGTGCCGCCCCGAGACGTGGACGAAGACGACCAGGAAGACCGCGGTC